>JACCDL010127440.1_pt1 | contig 25020 bp, 26 predicted proteins | sample 7441931 | NCBI WGS metagenome assembly JACCDL01 (sample SAMN15323437, study PRJNA562643) | freshwater metagenome | isolation source: river surface water | place: USA:Blue River Watershed | collected 2017-08-16 | reverse complement strand
GGTTTGGCCCCAGCCCTTTCGGCTCCCTACGCCCACCCCTGACCACCCCATGTCCGAGAACGCCCCCCAAGCCGCCGCCCCCGCCGCCGACGAGAACCAGCTGATCGCCGAGCGCCGCGAGAAGCTCAAGGCCCTGCGCGAGGTGCAGAAGCAGGGCGGCCCGGTGGCCTTCCCGAACGACTACAAGCCCACGCACCAGGCGCAGGCCCTGCTCGAGGCCCATGGCGCCAAGGAGGCGCCACAGCTGGAAGCCGAGGGTCCCGCCGCCTGCATCGCCGGCCGCATGATGCTCAAACGCGTCATGGGCAAAGCCAGCTTCGCCACCCTGCAGGACGCCACGGGGCGCCTGCAGATCTACGTCACGCGTGACAGCGTGGGCGAGGAGGTCTATGCGGCCTTCAAACACTGGGACCTGGGCGACATCGTGGGCTGCGAGGGCACCCTGTTCAAGACCCGCACCGGCGAGCTGTCCATCCATGCCACGCGCATCCGCCTCTTGACCAAGAGCCTGCGCCCGATGCCGGACAAGTTCCACGGCATCCACGACCAGGAAGTGAAGTACCGCCAGCGCTACGTGGACCTCATGACCGATGAAGACGCACGCCGCCGCTTCATCGCCCGCAGCCGCGCCATCACCGGTATCCGCGAGTTCATGGTGGCCCACCAGTTCCTGGAGGTGGAGACGCCGATGCTCCACCCGATTCCCGGCGGCGCCAACGCCCGCCCCTTCGAGACGCATCACAACGCACTGGACCAGCAGATGTTCCTGCGCATCGCGCCGGAGCTGTATCTCAAACGCCTGATCGTGGGTGGCTTCGAGCGGGTGTTCGAGATCAACCGCAACTTCCGCAATGAAGGCATCTCGGTGCGTCACAACCCCGAGTTCACGATGATGGAGTTCTACGCGGCCTACTGGAACTACCGCGACCTGATGGACTTCACCGAGGCACTGGTGCGCGATGCCGCGATGAAGGCCGCAGGGACGCTGCAGCTCACGTACAACGGCAAGCCGGTGGACCTGGCCGCACCGTTCGAGCGCCTCTCGATCCGCGAGGCCATTGCCAAGTACACCGACGCCGGTGCGGGCGCCGACGATCGCGAGTGGCTGGTCCCCGCGCTGCGCAAGCTGGGCCTGACCGAGGAAAAGCACCGGCTATCCACCCGTTCGCTGGCCAGCCTGCAGGTGCTGTACTTCGAGGAGACGGTGGAGGAAAAGCTGTGGCAGCCCACCTTCATCATGGAGCATCCCACCGAGATCTCGCCGCTGGCGCGCGCCAACGACCAGCGGCCCGAGGTAACCGAGCGCTTTGAGCTTTACATCACGGGCCGCGAATTCGGCAATGGCTTCTCCGAACTCAATGACGCCGAGGACCAGGCCGCGCGCTTCCACGCCCAGGTCGACGCCAAGGACGCAGGCGACGACGAGGCCATGTTCTTCGACCACGACTTCGTGCGCGCGCTGGAGTACGGCATGCCGCCCACCGGCGGCTGCGGCATCGGCATCGACCGGTTGATGATGCTGCTCACGGACTCGCCGAGTATTCGGGACGTGATCCTGTTTCCGGCGCTGCGGCGCGAAGCCTGACCGGATGACGGGCGCACGACGCGCCCGGTTTTTGACCTCAGGGCAGCAGGCCGAGCGCGTGCAGGTAGGCGGGCTCCCGCATCAGGTCATCCCAACTTGGCGACGGCCGCGTCGGCAACAAGGCCGTCCGCCGCGCCTCGCTGGACTCCATCGGCTCCCAGCGCCCCTTCACCTGCGCCTCGGCCAGGCCATCGAGCAGAGCGTCGACCGCTTCGCCGCCGTCCAGGCTCTGGTTGCACAGAAGCACGAGATCGCAGCCCGCGTTGAGCGCCGTCACCGCCGCTTCGGAGTAGCTCACCTCACGGCCATCGATCAGGCGGGCCCCGGCCATGCTCAGGTCGTCGCTGAAGATCGCACCGGTGAAGCCCAGTTGCCCGCGCAGGATGTCGTTGAGCCACTTGCTGGAAAAACCCGCTGGCCGGGTATCCACCTTGGGGTAGATCACATGCGCCGGCATCACGCTGTTGAGGCTGGAACTGAGCCACCCATAGGGGGCTGCGTCGTCGGCCAGGATCGCCTTGAGCGAGCGCTTGTCCACCGGAATCTCGGTGTGCGAATCCGCCTTCACGAAGCCATGCCCCGGGAAATGCTTGCCGCAGTTGGCCATACCCGCCTGCAGCAGGCCATGCATCACGCTCTTGGCGAGCATCGTGGCCACCCGGGGGTCGCGGCTGAACGCGCGATCGCCGATCACGCCGCTCTCGCCGTAGTCCAGGTCCAGGACCGGCGTGAAGCTGAAGTCGACGCCGCAAGCACGCAGTTCGCAAGCCAGCACATAGCCCACCGCAGTGGCAGCGTCCGTGGCCCGCATGGCGCTGCCTCCCTGGCCACCATCCTGCATCCACACTTCGCCCAGCACCCGCATCGGCGGCAGGTGGGTGAAACCGTCGGTACGAAAACGCTGAACGCGCCCACCCTCATGGTCCACGCAAATCAGCAGGTCGTCACGCACCGCCTTGATGTCGGCGCACAGCGCGGTCAATTGCTCGCGGTCCTTCCAGTTGCGCCCGAACAGGATGATGCCCCCGCACAGCGGGTTGGCCAGGCGGCGGCGGTCGGTCTCGGTCAAGGCCAGTCCGGCCACGTCCAGGATCACAGGTGCGTGTTGCGTCATGCGGGCTTCTCTTTCTTCTCCACGACGACAAAGCTCGCCGCGTAATCGGTTTCATCGGTGACGCTCACATGGGCGCTCAGGCCCTGCGCGTCGAACCATTCCTTCAGGCCGCCATGCAGCACGATGACCGGCTGACCCGTGGGCAGCTTGGCAATCTCGCACTGCGTCCAGGTCATGGGCATGCGCATGCCCAGTCCGATGGCCTTGCTGAAGGCCTCCTTGGCGGAAAAGCGCGTGGCCACATAGCGCACGCCCCGCTCGGGCCAGCGCGCGCTGCGCGCCTTCCAGGTGGCAAACTCGCCCTCGGCCAGCACCTTGCGCGCGAAGCGCTCGCCATGGCGCTCCAAGGAGGCGCGGATGCGGCGCACGTCGCAGATGTCGGTGCCGACGCCGTAGATCACCCGCGGGTCCTCAGGCAAACGCCCGCTCGATGGCGGCCAGGTAGGCCTTCACCGCCGCGTCATAGCCCAGTTCGAGGGCGTCGGAAACCAGGGCATGGCCAATGGAGACCTCCTGCACGCCAGGGACGGCCCGCAGGAAATCGGTGAGGTTTTGCGCGCTCAGGTCGTGTCCGGCGTTGACGCCCAGCCCCGCCGCCCGCGCCGCCTCGGCGGCTGCCGCGAACCCGCGCAGCACCTCGGCCTGCCCAGGGGTGCCCCAGGCGCTGGCATAGGTCTCGGTATAGAGCTCGACGCGGTCGGCCCCCACGGCCTTGGCTGCCGCCATCATCTCCGGGCGCGGGTCCATGAACAGGCTCACCCGCACGCCCAGCGCGCGGCATTCAGCCACGAGCGGGCGCAGGCGCTCGGCGTCCGCCGGAAACTCCCAGCCGTGATCGCTGGTGAACTGGCTTTCGCCATCGGGCACGAAGGTGGCCTGGTGCGGACGCAGTTCCCGCACGAAGTCCATCAGGTTATGAAACGGGTTGCCCTCGATGTTGAACTCCACGCCCGGATGGTCCGCCAGCAGCCGGTGCAGGTCGTGCACGTCGCTGGCGCGGATATGGCGGGCATCGGGGCGCGGATGCACCGTGAGCCCCTGCGCGCCCGCGGCCAGGCACCGCGTGGCGGCCCGCGTCACGCTGGGAATGCCCAGGTGGCGGGTGTTGCGCACCAGGGCCACCTTGTTCAGGTTGACCGACAGGGCGGTCCGGGAGGAAGTGGATGTCATGGCTAGAGGGCCTGCAGGTCCTTCATCAGCTGGCGCGTGCGCAGCGTCTGAACCCCGCAATGGTAGTGGAGCAGGGCCCGCAGCTGCGGCTTGAGCGCGGCATTCACGTCGACCACCGCACGCATTGCCAGGCCAAAAGGCGCGGGCTGCTCCAGGGCCGCCTGCAGGGCCTGCCACTGCGCCCCGGACAGGCTGGCGCGCGCGTCCCCCTCCTGGGCGAGCACCAGACCGCCCTCCGGCACCAGGCTGTAGGCGGCGTCATCGGCCAGGGACGTCATGGCCAGGGTCTGCGCATCGAGCGCGGGCAGGAAGCCCGTCTCCCGCAGCAGCAGCAGCTCGAAGGCGCGCAGCGCGGGTTGCAAGGCGTCTCCGTGCGCGGACGCCAGCACCTGCACCGCCGAGGCATAGGCGTCGAAAAGCTGCGCGTGGGGGTCGTCACGCGCCAGCAGCCGCATCAGGAGTTCGTTCAGGTAGTACCCGGACATCAGCGCATCGCCCGTGGGCATGACCTGCCCACCCACCCACTCGGCCTCCTTGAGCGCGCGGATCTCGCCGTCGCCGCCGAAGCTCACGCGCAGGGGCTGCAGGGGCAACAGCACCGGGCGGAAGTTGGAACTGGGCCGCTTGGCGCCCCGGGCCACCAGCGCGATGCGCCCATGGTGGCGGGTGAAGACCTCCAGGATCAGGCTGGATTCGCTCCAGTCGTAGCGATGGAGCACAAAGGCCGGTTCATGGGAGATGCGTCGGGTCGCCACAGCCAGCCCGCGGGGTCACTCGTAGCCGAAGCTGCGCACCCGCGCCTCGTCGTCGGCCCAGCCCGAGCGCACCTTGACCCAGATCTCCAGGAACACCTTGGCACCCATGAGTTTTTCCAGCTCCTGGCGGGCTTCGGTACCGATGCGCTTCAGACGTTCGCCCTTGTCGCCGATCACCATGGCCTTGTGGCTGTCACGCTCGACGACGATGGTCGCGGCGATCCTGACCAGGCGGCCATGCTTGGGGCTGGGTTCTTCCGTGTACGTGTCGATCACCACCGTGGACGTGTAGGGCAGTTCCTCGCCGGTGAAGCGAAAGAGTTTCTCGCGCACCGTCTCGCTGGCCAGGAACTTCTCGCTGCGGTCGGTGAGTTCGTCCTCGCCGTACCACCAGGGCTGCTCGGGCAGGTACTTGCCGACGATGTCGAACAGGCGCTCGATGTCCTTGGGGTTCTTGGCCGACAGGGGCACGAACTCGGCAAAGGCATGGCGCGCCTGCATGTCCCGCAGCCAGGGCGCGAGGTCACCGCGGCGGTGCACCTGGTCCAGCTTGTTGGCGACCAGCAGCGCCGGGATGCCCGGCTTGAGCAAGGACAGCACCTTGGCATCGGCCAGGGTGAAGTTGCCGGCCTCCACGACGAACATCACCACGTCCACGTCACCGACGACGCCCATCACGGTCTTGTTCAGGGACTTGTTCAGGGCGGTGGAATGACGGGTCTGGAAGCCGGGTGTGTCCACGAACACGAACTGCGTGTCGCCCCGCGTCCGGATGCCGGTGATGCGGTGGCGCGTGGTCTGGGCCTTGCGCGAAGTGATGCTGATTTTCTGGCCGACCAGGGCATTGAGCAGGGTGGACTTGCCGACATTGGGCTTGCCCACGATGGCGACCAGGCCGCAGCGCTGGCCCGGGGCATCGGGCAAGGACGGGGCCGGCGCAATCTCGGGGAGGTCGTTCATCCGCCGCCCTGCGCCTTGAGCGCCATCAGGACCGCCGCGGCGGCGGCCTGCTCCGCCGCCCGCCGCGAGGCGCCGATGCCGCGTTCGACCTTGCCCAGGTCGGGGATCTCGCACTCGACATCGAAGGTCTGCTTGTGGGCTGCCCCCAGGGTGCCCGCCACGCGGTACACCGGCAGCCGCAGGCGGCGGCCCTGGAGCCACTCCTGCAACTCGGTCTTGGGGTCCTTGGCGGCCGCCAGCATCTGGGGCTTGATCTCGACCTCCTGGAACAGGCGCCGCACCAGCGCCTGGGCCGCCGGGAAGCCGCCGTCCAGGTAGACGGCGCCGATCACGGCCTCCAGGGCGTCGGCCAGGATGGAGGGCCGGCGGGCGCCTCCGGATCGGGCCTCGCCCTCGCCCAGGCGGATCGCCTCGGACAGGCCCAGGTCGACGGCCAGCTGGTGCAGGGTGTCCTGTTTGACCAGGTTGGCGCGCACGCGCGAGAGATCGCCTTCGGCCTGGTCGGCCAGGCGTTCATACAGCAGCCCCGCGACCGCAAGATTGAGCACGGAGTCTCCGAGGAACTCCAGGCGTTCGTTGTGGTCGGCGGAAAAGCTTCGATGGGTCAAGGCCCGGCCAAGCAAGCCGGGGTCGGCGAAGGTGTGCTGCAGGCGCTGCTGCAGGCCGGCATGGACCGCCGGTGTCATGCGATCAACGCCTCCCGCCAGCCGACGGGCTCACTGAATGCTGCCAATGCGCGAAAAGTCGCCAAAATTCATCCAGACAAAGAAGGCCTTGCCAACGATGTTGCGGTCCGGGACGAAGCCCCAGAACCGCGAGTCCTCCGACCTGTCGCGATTGTCACCCATCACGAAGTAGTGACCTGCCGGCACCGTGCACGTCACCCCTTGAGCGCTGTAGTCGCAGGCGTCCTTGAAGGGAAACTCCTGGGCCTCGCCGGCGCTCGGGTAGTTGAGGCGGTAGGTTTCGTCATTGAGGACCCGGTGGCGCTTGCCCCCGAGGTCCTCCTCGAACTGCCGGGAGTAGCTGGTTGAACGGCGGTCGGGGTCGCTCATTCGACTGTGCAGGTAATCCGGCAAGGCCTGCGTGGGCAGAGCCTGTCCGTTGATGGTCAGCCGCTTGTTCGAATAGGTCACCTTGTCGCCCGGAACGCCCACCACACGCTTGATGTAGTCCTGGCTGGGGCGCATCGGGTAGCGGAACACCATGACATCCCCCCGCTGCGGTGCGGTCCCCTCGGTGACTTTGGTGTGAATCACCGGCAGGCGCACCCCGTAGGTGAATTTGTTCACCAGGATCAGGTCTCCCACCAGCAGCGTGGGCACCATCGAGGGCGAGGGAATCTTGAACGGCTCGAACAGGAACGAGCGAAGCAGGAAGACGGCCAGGATCACCGGGAACAGACCCGCTGTCCAGTCCAGCCACCAGGGCTGGGCCAGGATGCGCTCGCGCGCCTGGTCCAGGTCAACGTTGTCGGCCTGCCGGATGCCCTGGGCCGCCAGGCTGGCCTGGCGCTGGGCCGCCTGCGTCTGCATCGCCTCGGCCGCCGCGCGTCGGCGCGGCAGGAACCACAGGCGCTCGGCGATCCAGTAGAGGCCCGTCACCACGCACGCGAGAAACAGCAGGAGGGAGAAATTGCCCTCGATCTTCTCGAAGTACCAGGCGACGACGTAGCCCACGAAGGCCGCGAGGACCGCTGCGGTGAGGAACGGCAGCCACGTGTCGTCCTGCGTGCCGCCCGACGCGCCGGCGGGAGGAACCTGGCTCATTCTTCCACCTGCAGGATGGCCAGGAACGCTTCCTGGGGCACTTCGACGGAACCAATCTGCTTCATGCGTTTCTTGCCTGCCTTCTGTTTCTCGAGCAACTTGCGTTTGCGGCTGATGTCACCGCCATAGCATTTTGCCAGCACGTTCTTGCGCAGCGCCTTGATGGTCTCGCGCGCGATCACGTTGGCGCCGATGGCGGCCTGGATCGCCACGTCGAACATCTGGCGGCTGATGATCTCGCGCATCTTGGCCACCACCGCCCGCCCGCGGTACTGGGCCTGGGTGCGGTGCACGATGATGGACAGCGCGTCCACCTTCTCGCCATTGAGCAGGATGTCGACCTTGACGACGTCGGAGGCGCGGTACTCCTTGAACTCGTAGTCCATCGAGGCGTAGCCCCGACTGACGGATTTGAGCTTGTCGAAGAAGTCCAGGACGATCTCGCCCAGGGGCAGTTCGTACGTGAGCATCACCTGGCGGCCGTGGTACGCCATGTTGATCTGGACGCCCCGCTTCTGATTGGCCAGGGTCATCACCGCGCCCACATAGTCCTGGGGCATGTACAGGTGGACGGTCACGATCGGCTCGCGGATTTCCTCGAGCCGTCCCTGGTCGGGCATCTTGGCCGGGTTCTCCACCATCACCACCTCGCCATCGGCCTTGACGACCTGGTAGACCACGCTGGGCGCGGTGGTGATCAGGTCCTGGTCGAACTCGCGCTCCAGGCGCTCCTGCACGATCTCCATGTGCAAGAGGCCCAGGAAGCCGCAGCGAAAGCCGAAGCCCAGGGCCTGGCTCACCTCGGGCTCGTAGTGCAGTGAGGCGTCATTGAGCCTGAGCTTTTCCAGGCTGTCACGCAGCGCGTCGTACTGGTTGGCCTCGGTGGGGTACAGGCCCGCGAAGACCTGCGGCTGGATCTCCTTGAAGCCGGGGAGCGCCTCGGTGGCGGTGAAGGCGGCACCCCCGCTGCCGGCCTTGATCAGGGTGACGGTGTCGCCCACCTTGGCGGCCTGCAGCTCCTTGATGCCGGCGATGATGTAGCCCACCTCGCCCGCCTCCAGGGACTCGCGCGGCTGGTTGGCCGGGGTGAAGACGCCCAGGTTGTCGGCGTTGTAGGTGGCGCCGGTGGCCATGAGCTTGATGCGTTCGCCCTTGGCCAGGCGGCCATCCACCACCCGCACCAGCATCACCACGCCCACGTAGCTGTCGAACCAGCTGTCGATGATCATGGCCCGCAGCGGGCCCGCAGGGTTGCCCTGGGGGGCGGGCACCTTGGCGACGATGGCCTCCAGGATCTCGTCGATGCCCATGCCGGTCTTGGCCGAACACGGGATGGCTTCGGACGCGTCGATGCCGATCACGTCCTCGACTTCGGCCTTCGCGTTCTCCGGATCGGCCTGGGGCAGGTCCATCTTGTTCAACACCGGCACCACCTCCACGCCCAGGTCGAGTGCGGTGTAGCAGTTGGCGACGGTCTGCGCCTCGACGCCCTGGCTCGCATCCACCACCAACAGCGCGCCCTCGCAGGCGGAGAGCGAGCGCGAGACCTCGTAGGAGAAGTCGACGTGGCCGGGGGTGTCGATCAGGTTGAGGTTGTAGACCTGGCCGTCACGCGCCTTGTACTGGAGCGCCGCGGTCTGCGCCTTGATGGTTATCCCACGCTCCTTCTCCAGATCCATCGAGTCCAGTACCTGTTCCTCCATCTCGCGATCGGACAGGCCGCCACAGCGCTGGATCAGGCGGTCGGCGAGCGTCGACTTGCCGTGGTCGATGTGCGCAATGATCGAGAAGTTTCTGATGTGATTCATCAAAGGGAACACTTAAGTGATTGAATTCAAACGCGCCAGGGCAAGAAAAAAGGGCGCGTCGAGATGCGACGCGCCCTGAACCAACAAGCAATGGCAACTGCGGTAGTTGGAGCTTCATTGTAGGCAAAAAGCCCCGTCCGTACAGGCCCACCGGCCGCGCAAAGAGCGAGTTGCAGGGCAGCAACAGGATTTTTATACACAGGTTATCAACATTTTTAAGGGGCGTTGCTTGGGACAACATGTGGGCGATCTGTGGACGAGCAGTGGTTATCCCAAAGCCATCCCGCATGGTGAGCCCCAGCCCTCTTGATATGCGCCTGAACGGGCAAAAACGAGCCAGATTCTATCGAAAAGTCCCTAAGGAAATTGGCGAGTGAGCGCCCGCCCACGTGGGCAGGAAACCGGACGGAACGTAAAAAATTTCTCGGCGGGGGACCGAAGCCCCCCATTCCCGACCAGGACCGAGGGGTTTTCCCGGGCTGGCGGGCCAGGGGGTCAGCGGGCACCCGGCGTGGGAGCGGCGGGTCGGATCAAGAGGTAGGTGGCCATGTCGCCGCGCCGCAGCAAGACCGGGACGGGCTTGCCCGGCTCCAGGCGGGCTACGGCGGCCTCGAACTCACGCACGCTGGCCACCTCGGTGTTGCCGATGGCCATGATCACGTCGCCTTCGCGCAGGCCCGCTCGCGCGGCCGCCTCGGTGGCGGACTCCACCCGCACGCCGCCCTTGAGCTTGAGTTCCGCCCGCTGGGCCTCCGACAGCTCGGACACCGACAAGCCCAGGGGCTGCGCGGTGACCGAGGGGCGCGGCTTGTCCTCGGGTGCTGCGGCGCGGCGCGCGGGACGATCCGGCTCGATCTCGGCGACCTGCACCGACAGGTCACGCAGCCCGCCGCGCCGGAACACGGTCAGCGTGGCGCGGCTGCCAGGCTTGGTGTTGCCCACCATCCGCGGCAGGTCGCTGGAGCGCTCGATCGCGCGCCCATCGAACTTGACGATGATGTCGCCCGCCTCCACGCCGGCCTTCTCGGCGGGCGAGCCGCTTTCGACGCTGCGCACCAGCGCCCCCTGCGGTCGACCCAGGCCGATGGATTCGGCCACGTCCTTGGTCACCTGGTCGATGGACACCCCGATGCGTCCCCGGCTCACCCGGCCGGCAGGACTGCGCAGCTGCTCGGCCACCCGGATCGCCTCGTCGATCGGGATGGCAAAGGAAATGCCCATGAAGCCTCCCGAGCGGGAGTAGATCTGGCTGTTGATGCCCACCACCTCACCCCGCAGGTTGATCAAGGGCCCACCCGAGTTGCCTGGGTTGATGGCCACATCGGTCTGGATGAAGGGCAGGTAGTCCCCCGTGTCACGCTGCTTGGCGCTGACGATGCCGGCCGTGACGCTGTTCTCGAGGCCGAAGGGCGAGCCGATGGCCATCACCCACTCACCGACCTTCAGGCGGTTGACGTCGCCGATGCGCACCGTGGGCAGGCCGGTGGCCTCGATCTTCAGGACGGCCACGTCGGTGCGCTTGTCGGGGGTGCCCACCACGCGGGCCTTGAATTCGCGCTTGTCGGGGAGCGTGACCAGCACCTCCACGGCGCCCTCCACCACGTGGGCGTTGGTCAGGACAAAGCCGTCCGCCGTGATGATGAACCCCGAGCCCACGCCGCGGGGTTGCGGTTCGTCGGGGGGAGCGTTGCGCGGACCTTGCTGGCGCGGCACGTTCGGCAGGGGCTGGCCGAAGAAGCGCCGGAAGAACTCCTGCATCTCGTCGTCCATGCCAGGCACCTGGGGCGCCGCGCGAGTGCGCTCCAGCGTGCGGATGTTGACCACCGCCGGCCCCACCTGCTCGACGAGCTCGGTGAAATCCGGCACGCCACGCTGCGGAGCGGACTGCGCCTGCACACCAGGCGCCGCCGTCAGGACGGCGCAGGCCACAGCCAGTGCAACGCACAAGGAACGGGCACGCACAAACCTATCGATCGAAAGCATGTTCACCTCTGGGAATCGGGACGTTGGGGAACTTCTCGTAATGGGTCACGCCGGCAAGCCGGACCCCGCGAAGATAGGGCCTTATGGGCGTCTCTCAAGGGCCGGGACAAATGCCCGTAGCGGCTGCGGGGACACCTGCCTGGCGCGACGAGACTCCAGGACGTCAGGCGGCGCGTCTGGGTCTGGATGGCGGCGGCGCGGGCTGCGGGGCCCGCTCCGCGGCCAGGCGCCGCGACAGGGCGGCCATGAACGCGGCGGGATCGGTCGAAGCCGCCAGGTCCTGCGCGCGCAGGACATCACCGACCAGGTGATAGGCCTGCCACCTCTCCCGGTCCTGCGGATCGGCCCCCAGGGCCTCCAGGCGGTCCTGCAGGTCCTCGCCCGCGTACTGGCCATCGACCAGCGCGGAAATCCATTCCTTGTCGTCCATCTGCTCGTTGATCTGCTCGTTGATCCGCTTGTTCATCGTCCCCTGCATCCCCTCGTTCATCGCCACGACACGCGAGCGCCGGCTGTCGATCGCGGGCGCCTGCCTGCCCCTACCACCGTCTGCCCGACCGGTTTGTCAGGAGCGGCTTCACCCGCGCCGAGATCGCCTCGCGCGCCCGGAAGATCCGGGAGCGCACCGTGCCGATCGGGCAGTTCATTGTCTCGGCGATCTCCTCGTAGCTCAGGCCCTCGATCTCGCGCAGCGTGACCGCCTGGCGCAAGTCCTCGGGCAGCGCCTGCATCGCCTGGTTGACGGCGGCGGCGATCTCTCGGGCCGCCAGCACGGTTTCGGGGGTTTCCTCGGTCCTTAGTTCATTCTCGACCGCTGAAGTTTCGTCCTCTTCATCGCCGCTGCGCAGGGTGGTCTCGGTGACCAGGAGATCGCGCCGCATGTCGCCCAGCGACTTCTTGGCCGTATTGACCGCAATCCGGTACAGCCAGGTGTAGAACTGGGCCTCGCCTCGAAACTGGGCCAGCGCCCGGTAGGCCCGGATGAAGGTCTCCTGCGCGATGTCCTGGACCAGGTCGGTGTCGCGGACCATGCGGCCGATCAGGCGTTCGATACGGCGCTGGTACTTGATCACCAGCAGTTCGTAGGCTTTGGGATCGCCGGCCACCGTCCGCTGCACCAGGGCCAGGTCGGTGTCCCGCGAGGCGGGAGGTTCGGCGGGGGGCGGCGTGGGACTCATGGCAGGACAGCCGGCCGCTCGGGCGGTGGCTGACGCGAGCCAGAGCAATATAGCGCGCGCCGGATGGCGCGCCAGTGCGCCTCGCCCCCGCGGGGTGCCAGCCAGAGCCATTGCACGCCGTAGCCCTCCTCCGGCTCCAGGCGTACGAGGATCCGGTACTGCAGGTCGATGGCGGTCACGACGCGGACCCGGCAGTCGCCGCGCGCCGTCGTCCAGCACCAGCTTTCGCCGTTCCAGTCCAGCCATCCGGGCAGCGCGCGTCGCTGGCTGCGCCAGGCCAGGCCGCCGCACACGGCCAGCAGGCCCGCCATCACCCCCTGCGCGGACGACCACCCGGCCCACCCGTCGCGGTCCGGGACCTCCACCCGCCAGGCCACGAGCACGGCACACCCGGCCAGCCACACGGCGGCCAGCAGGCAGGCCCCGAAACGCGAACGCCCCACCGGAATGAGAACCGATGGGGCGTTGCGCATGAGAGGGCGGCGTCAGACGCGCTTGAATACAACCGTACCGTTGGTGCCGCCGAAGCCGAAGTTGTTCTTCACGGCGACGTCGATCTTCAGGTCACGCGCGGTGTTGGCGCAGTAGTCCAGGTCGCACTCGGGATCCTGGTTGACGATGTTGATCGTGGGAGGGCTCTTCTGGTGGTGCACGGCCAGGACCGTGAACACCGATTCGATGCCGCCGGCGCCCCCGAGGAGGTGGCCGGTCATGGACTTGGTGGAATTGACCACCACCTGGCGGGCGTGGTCGCCCAGCGCCAGCTTGATGGCGTTGGTCTCGTTGACGTCACCCAGGGGCGTGGAGGTGCCGTGGGCGTTGACGTAATCGACCTGGTCGGCGTTCAGACCGGCGTTGGCCAGGGCACTGACCATGGCGCGGCGCGGGCCGTCGACGTCGGGCGCCGTCATGTGGTGGGCGTCGGCGCTCATGCCGAAGCCGGCCAGCTCGGCGTAGATCTTGGCGCCGCGGGCCTTGGCGTGCTCGTATTCCTCGAGCACCAGCACCCCGGCGCCTTCGCCCAGGACAAAGCCGTCACGGTCCTTGTCCCAGGGGCGGGAAGCGGACTTGGGGTCGTCGTTGCGGGTGGACAGCGCGCGCAGCGCCGCAAAGCCCCCCACGCCCAGGGGCGAGACGGTGGACTCGGCGCCGCCGGCGATCATGACGTCGCAGTCACCGTATTCGATCATGCGGGCCGACAGGCCGATCGCGTGCAGGCCGGTGGTGCAGGCCGTGACCACCGCGATGTTCGGGCCCTTGAAGCCATGCAGCATGGACACGTGGCCGGAGATCATGTTGATGATCGAGGCAGGCACGAAGAACGGAGAGATGCGGCGCGGGCCGCGGGTGGTGAGCTCGGTGTGGGTCTGCTCGATCATCGGCAGACCGCCGATGCCCGAGCCGATGTTGCAGCCGATACGCGTCGCCAGTTCCGGCTTGTCCTTCAGGGACTCCCCGGTGGGCAGGCCGCTGTCGGCGACGGCCTGCGCCGCCGCGGCAATGCCCAGGTGGATGAACCGGTCCATGTGCCGGGCTTCCTTCTCGGGGATGTAGTCCCCGATGTTGAAACCCTTGACCTCGCCCGCGATGCGGCAGGCCATGGCAGAGGCGTCGAACTGGGTGATCAGGTCGATGCCGGATTGACCGGCCAGGAGGTTGGACCAGGACTGCGAAACCGTGGTGCCCACGGGGCTGACGCAGCCCAGGCCGGTCACGACAACACGGCGACGGGACATCGGCAATCAGGCTTTCTTGTGCTTCTGGGCGTAGTCGATGGCGTTCTGCACCGTGGTGATCTTCTCGGCTTCTTCGTCGGGAATCTCGATGCCGAACTCGTCTTCCAGAGCCATGACCAGTTCGACCGTGTCCAGGGAGTCGGCGCCCAGGTCGGCCACGAAGGCTTTTTCGTTGGTGACCTGTGACTCTTCCACGCCGAGTTGCTCGGCGATGATTTTCTTGACACGTGCTTCGATATCGCTCATGGGTCCCTCAAAGGGTTGTAAAGGAATCTGGCATTTTAGCGGGCACGGCCCCCGGGCCCGGGCGGCGCTGGAACCTGGGGGACGGCCCCGCCTCAGGCCATGAACATGCCGCCGTTGACGTGCAGTTCCTGGCCGGTGACGTAGCCCGCCTGGGGCGAGGCCAGGTAGGCCACCGCATGGGCCACATCCTCGGGTTTACCCAGGGCCCCCAGGGGAATCTGCGACAGGAGTGCTTTTTGCTGATCTTCGGGCAGGACCGCCGTCATGTCGGTGGCGATGAAGCCCGGGGCCACGCAGTTCACGGTGATGCCGCGGCTTCCGAGCTCGCGCGCCAGCGCGCGGGTCATGCCCGCCACGCCGGCCTTGGCGGCGGCATAGTTGGCCTGGCCCGGGTTGCCCGAGGCGCCCACCACCGAGGTGATGCTGATGATGCGGCCATAACGCTGCTTCATCATCGTGCGCATCACGGCGCGGCTCATGCGAAAGACCGCCTTCAGGTTGGTGTCCAGCACCGCATCCCAGTCGGCGTCCTTCATGCGCATGGCCAGCGTGTCGCGGGTGATGCCCGCGTTGTTCACGAGCACGTGCAGGGCGCCCTGCTCCGCGACGATGGCGTCCACCAGGGCTTCGCCCGCGGCCGCATCGTTCACGTCTAGCCGCGCGCCGCGGCAGCCGGGGAAAGCGGACAGCGCCTGCGAAATACGCTGCGCGCCGTCGTCGGTCGTGGCGGTGCCGATCACCTTCAGGCCGCGGGCGGCGAGTTCGGCGGCGATGGTCGCGCCGATACCGCGCGAGGCGCCGGTGACCAGGGCGACCTGGCCGGCGAAGTTGTCTGGGCTCATGCGAGTTGGCCTTTCACGTCAGCGAGGGTGGCGGGGTCATAAACCGCCAGGCCGGTGAGGGCGGCGTCGATGCGCTTGGTCATGCCGGCCAGCACCTTGCCGGGGCCGCACTCGACCAGGGTGTCGATGCCGCGCGCCTGGATGGCACGCACGCACTCGACCCAGCGCACCGGGCCGAAGGCCTGGCGGACCAGGGCGTCGCGGATGCGGTCCGCATCGGACTCGATGGCGACGTCGATGTTGTTCACCACCGGAATCGCCGGTGCAGCGATGGCTGTCGTGGCCAGCTTCTCGCGCAGGCGGTCGGCGGCGGGCTTCATCAGGCTGGAGTGGAACGGCGCGGAGACCGGCAGGGGCAGCGCGCGCTTGGCGCCCGCAGCCTTGAGGACTTCACAGGCCTTGTCGACGGCGGCCTTGCTGCCGGCGATCACGGTCTGGGCCGGGTCGTTGAAGTTCACGGCCTCGACGGCTTCCTTCGAGCCTGCGCCGAAGGAGGCGGACGCCTCGCGGCAGCCCGCGATCACGCCCGCGGCATCCATGCCGAGGATGGCCGCCATCGCGCCCACGCCCACCGGCACGGCTTCCTGCATGGCCTGGGCGCGAAAGCGCACCAGGGGCGCAGCCTGGGCCAGCGTCAGCGAACCCGCAGCGACCAGCGCGGCGTATTCGCCCAGCGAGTGGCCCGCCACGACGGCCGGTGCCGCACCACCCTCGGCACGCCAGGCGCGGTAGGCGGCGATGCCCGCCACCAGCATCACGGGCTGGGTGTTGGTGGTCAGGGCCAGGGCCTCCTTGGGGCCTTCGTGAATGAGGCGGGCGACGTCCTCGCCCAGGGCCTGCGAGGCCTCGGCCAGCGTCTCGCGCACGGCGGGGTGGTCACCCCAGGCATCGAGCATGCCCACGGCCTGCGAGCCCTGGCCGGGAAAGACAAAGGCAAACGGTTTCATGGTGTTGTTCTCCCGTCGTCTGGAAAAAATCGAAGGCCGCCGCGCGGGCGATCGGGTTCAGAAATCGAGCAGCACCGCGCCCCAGGTGAAGCCGCCGCCCACGCCCTCGAGCATGAGGGTGTCGCCGCGACGCACCTTGCCTTCGCGGACCGCAGCGTCCAGGGCCAGCGGAATGGAGGCCGCCGAGGTGTTGCCATGCTGGTCGACGGTGACGACCACCTTGTCCAGCGGCAGCTTCAGGCGCTTGGCGGTGCCTTGCATGATGCGGATGTTGGCCTGGTGCGGGATCAGCCAGTCGATGTCGGCCTCGGTGCGGCCCGCCTTGGCCAGCGTGGCGCGGGCCGCGTCTTCCAGCACGCCGACCGCCAGCTTGAAGACCGCCTGGCCGTCCATGCGCAGCAGGGGCTGACCCAGGACCTGGCCGCCGCTCACGGTGCCGGGCACGCACAGGATGCCGACATGCTTGCCGTCGGCGTGCAGGTCGGTGGCCAGGATGCCGGGGGTGTCGCTGGCCTCCAGCACCACGGCGCCGGCGCCGTCGCCAAACAGCACACAGGTGGTGCGGTCGTTGAAGTCGAGGATGCGCGAGAACACCTCGGTGCCGATCACCAGCGCCTTGCTCGCGGCGCCCGTCTTGATCATGGCATCCGCCACCGTGAGTGCGTAGACAAAACCGCTGCACACGGCCTGCACATCGAAAGCAGGACAACCCGCCAGGGCACCTTCGGCGCCCATGGCGATGCCCAGCTTGTGCTGCAGGATGGCCGCCGTCGAGGGGAACACCATGTCCGGCGTGGACGTGGCGACGATGATCAGGTCGATGTCGGAGGGCTGCGCACCGGCCGCCTCCAGCGCATGGCGCGCCGCCTGCACGCCCAGGTCACTGGCATTGACACCGTCGGCCGCGAAGTGACGCGCGCGGATGCCCGTGCGCTCGACGATCCAATCGTCCGACGTCTCGAGCCCGCGCTGGGCGAGTTCGGCGGCGAGGTCGGCATTGGTCACGCGCCGCGGCGGCAGGTGGCTGCCGGTGCCGGCAATGCGGGAGTAGCGGGTCATGGAAGTCCGATTCAGCTGGCCGTCACGGCAGGCGCAGGCTGCGGGGACCCTTCCACCAACAGCGGCGCGGCATGGGCGATGCGGGCCTGCACCCGCTCGAGCAATTGATTCCGGGCCGCATCATACGCGCGGGCCAGGGCCTGGCTGAACGCGAAATCGTCTGCTGATCCGTGGCTCTTGAACACCAGTCCGCGCAGGCCCAGGAGGGCTGCGCCGTTGTAGCGGCGATGGTCGACACGGCGCTTGAACGCGGCAAGGACCGGGTAGGCGACGAGGGCCGCGAACCAGGTGTAGGGATTGCGTCCGAACTCCTGCTTCAGGAAGCCGCCGATCATGGTGGCCAGGCCTTCGCTGGTCTTGAGGGCCACGTTGCCGACGAAGCCGTCGCACACCACGATGTCCGTGGTGCCCTTGAAGATGTCGTTGCCTTCCACGTTCCCGTGGAAGTTCAGGTCGCCCGCACGGGCGGCGGACCGCAGCAGCTCACCGGCGCGCTTGATCACCTCGCTGCCCTTGATCGTCTCTTCGCCGATATTGAGCAGGCCCACGGTCGGCGCGTCGACATTGCGCAGGGCCGACACCAGGGCGGACCCCATCACCGCGAACTGCAACAGGTGCTGCTCGGTGCAATCGACGTTGGCGCCCAGGTCCAGCACCGTGGTGGCCCCCCCCTTGGCATTGGGCATGGGGTAGGCGATGGCGGGGCGGTCGATGCCCTCGACGGTCTTGAGCAGGTAGCGCGCCAGGGCCATGAGCGCGCCGGTGTTGCCGGCCGACACCGCGGCCTGGGCCTGGCCGTCCTTGACCTGGGAGAGGGCCACGCGCATGGACGAATCCTTCTTGCGGCGCAGGGCGGTCTCGACCGGGTCGTCCATGGCCACCACCTCGGTGGCAGCCACGATGCGGGCACGGGGGTGCTGGAAGTTACGCAGCGCCTCGGGCTGGCCCACGAGCAGCAGCTGCGCGTCGGGGTGTTCGTCCAGAAATCGGCGGCAGGCGGGCAGGGTCACGGACGGCCCGTGGTCGCCCCCCATGCAATCGACAGCCAGAATGGTCATGAGCTCAAATGTAGAGCGGATCGCGGGGCCCGGTCGGCAGCCGCAAAAGCAAGGGCCCGTGCCACGCTAGCGGCTCCGGGCCCTGTCCGATTCGACGTACGCGACTCGACGCACGCAGGCGCGAGGTCAGGCGTCGTTCTTGGTCTTGAGCACCTTGCGGCCACGGTAGAAGCCGTTGGGGCTGATGTGGTGGCGCAGGTGGGTTTCGCCCGTGGTGGGCTCGACGGCGATGCCCGGCACGTTCAGGGCGTTGTGCGAGCGATGCATGCCCCGCTTGGAGGGCGATTTCTTGTTCTGCTGGACGGCCATGACGGTCTCCTGGAAAGGAGCGCGCTGCACCGGGTGCAGCCACGCGAAAAGAGGTGGGTGGGTACGCGCCCGGGGCCCCAAGGGCACGCCAGATCGCGCAAAAGCCCACGATTATAGCCCAAGCGGCGCAGAGGCCGGCCTCAGGAGGCTCCGCCTTTGAGCCGGCCCAGGACCGCAAACGGGTTTTCCTGAGGACTTTCTGCTTCAAAATCCGGGTCCGCCACGCTGAGCGTGACCGGCTGCGGGCAGGTCGCGTGCAGGGGCACCAGCGGCATTTCCATCAGGAATTCGTCCTCGATCAACCCGGTCAGGTCGAAGCTGCGGCTGGTCACGAGCAGGTCCTCCTCGGACGCATCGTCCTCGGCCTCGGCGGTGCTTTCGTCGGCCACGAAGCGGAAGGCGCGGTCGATCGCCACCGCCACATCGACCGGCGCCAGGCAACGCTGGCAGGTCAGGGGCAGCACGCCCTGCGCCGTCAGGTGCAGCCAGATGTCGGGCTGGACATGGCGCGGGTTGCGCAGCTCGCCACGGGCCTGCCAGGCCAGGGGCAGGCCCAGACCGCGGCCCTCGGTCTCGGCAGCCAGCCGCTCGAACTCGCCCAGCGAAGCCGTGCCGGACATCTGCGCGCCCGCCTCGGCGAACGCCTTGACGTCCAGTGCGTGGGCGTGGAACTCCTTGGGCATCGAGGCAGTGTAAGAGAATCGCGCCATGGCCAGCCTCCCTCCCCCCCCACCCGGCCGACCGGTGGTGCTGGGTTCGACCTCGGTGTACCGGCGCGAACTCCTGTCGCGGCTGCGGGTCCCCTTCGACGTGGCGGCGCCGGATGTCGACGAGACGCCGCGGGCGGGCGAGTCGCCCGAGACGCTGGCGCGACGGCTCGCACTGGCCAAGGCCCGCGCCGTCGCCGCGCGGCATCCGCAGGCAGCGGTGATCGGCTCCGACCAGGTGGCCGACCTCGACGGCGAGCCTCTGGGCAAGCCCGGCACGCACGAGCGGGCCGTCCTGCAGCTGCAACGCATGCGCGGTCGCATCGTCATTTTCCAGACCGCGGTCGCGGTGGTGTGCGCGGACAGCGGCTTCGAACAGCTGGACCTGGCACCCGTGCGGGTGCGTTTCCGCAACCTGTCGGACCCCGAGATCAAGGCCTACCTGCAGGCCGAAACGCCCTACGACTGCGCGGGCAGCGCCAGGAGCGAGGGGCTGGGCATCGCGTTGCTCGAGGCCATCGACAGCGACGACCCCACCGCCCTGGTCGGCCTGCCGCTCATACGCACCTGCCGCATGCTGCGCGCAGCGGGCGTGAGGCTGCTGGCGTGAAGACGGCGCCGGACACGCGCGGGCGCCTGTTCCTGGTGCCGGCGCCGCTGGATTTCGGCTGCGAGTCCCAGGCCCCGATCGGCGACGTGCTGCCGCCAGCCACCCTGAGCGCGGCAGCCGCCCTCACCCACTGGATCTGCGAAAACGCCAAGACCGCGCGGGCCTGCCTCAAGCGCATCGGCGAGTTGCGGCCCCTGGCGGCACCGATGCAGCAACAGCACCTGGTGGAATTGCCACGGGACCTGCACAAGAAAGGCGACAGCGGCACGAGCACCGATGTCCGCGCCCTCCTGCAGCCCGCACTGGACGGCCATGACATGGGCCTGATCAGCGAAGCGGGCATGCCTGCGGTGGCCGACCCGGGCGCGTCGGTGGTCCGTGCGGCACACGCGCTGGGCGTGCAGGTGGTGCCTCTGGTCGGGCCGTCGTCCCTGCTGCTGGCGATGGCCGCCAGCGGCCTCAACGGTCAGAACTTCGCCTTTGTGGGCTACCTGCCGCAGGACGCGGCACCACGGCTGCAACGCGTGCGCGAGCTCGAGGCCCTGGCCCTGCGCACCGGCCAGTCCCAGCTGTTCATCGAGACGCCCTATCGCAATGAGGCCCTGTTGGGGGCGCTGCTGCAAGCACTGCAACCCACGACCCAGCTGGCGATCAGCACTGGCCTGACCCTGGCCACCGCACGCACGCGCAGCGCGCCGGTGAAGGCCTGGCGGCAGGACCCTGGCGCCGGGCTCGGCGGGGGTCCTGCGGTGTTCGGGATCGGACGCTGAGGGCGCCCGCGCGGCTCAGCGCAGTTGCATCCCGGACGACTGGATGGCGCGCACGGCGCCCTCGCCCATGGCGGCACCGAACTTCTTGGCCAGGCGCTCGGCGACGTTGTCGCGGCGGGTGTAGTCCACCAGGTCCTCGGCCTTGATCACCTCGCGGGCGACGAAATCGAGGCTTCCGAGCTGGTCGGCCAGCCCCAGCTCGATCGCCTGCTGCCCCGTCCAGAACAGGCCACTGAACAACTCGGGGTTGTCCTTCAGACGGTCGCCGCGTCCGGTCTTGACCACCTCGATGAACTGGCCGTGCACCTGATTGAGCATGCTCTGGGCAAAGGCCTTCTGCTGCGGGGTCTGGGGGCTGAAGGGATCGAGGAAGCCCTTGTTCTCGCCGGCCGTCATGAGGCGGCGCTCGACGCCGAGCTTGTCCATCAGCCCGACGAAGCCGAAGCCGTCCATCAGCACGCCGATGCTGCCGACGATGCTGGCCTTGTTCACGAAGATGCGGTCGGTGGCCGCGGCGATGTAGTAGGCCGCCGAAGCGCAGGAGTCCTCGACCACCGCGTACACCGGCTTCTTGTGTTTTTCGCGCAGGCGGCGGATCTCGTCATTGATGATGCCGGCATGCACCGGGCTGCCGCCGGGCGAGTTGATCAGGAGCACAACGCCCTGCGCCCCCACGTCCTCGAAAGCGGCGCGCAGGGAGGACACCAGGAAATCCGAGCTGGCCTCCTGGCCGGCCCCGATCTCCCCGCGGATCTCGACGACCGCGGTATGCGGGGCGGTCTTGTCGGAGGAATGCACAGGACCGTCTTCGCTCCTGAAAACAAGCCACGCCAGGGTGATGAAAAAGAGCAGCCAGGCCAGGCGGATGAAGCTGCGCCAGATACGGGCCTGCCGCTGCTCCTTGAGCGTCGCGAACATCAGGCGCTCGAGGGTGTCACGCTCCCACTGGGGGCTTCGGGGGGTGGGCGCCTCGTTCGTCGAGGTGGCGGGATCGCGCGGCGGGGTGTCGTCAGTCATGGGCAGGATCGTCAGAAATCGACGGGTTGCAGGTTCCAGTCAGTATGCCAGCGGACCACGCCGCCCTGCTCGCTGAGGGTGATCTTCACCAGTCCGCCGCGGCAGGGGCCGCCCGCACATTCGCCCGTGTCCGGGCGGTAAGTCGCCCCGTGCGTCGCACACAGCAGCCATTGGCCGCTGTCGTCGAAAAAGCGATCGGGCTGGTAGTCCATCTCCATCGCGATGTGGGTGCAGCGATTCAGGTAGGCATGGACCTGCCCCTCGAAGCGGATGGCGAAGGCCCGGCAGGTCTGGCCGGCATGGACCACATCGAAGGGCACGGCCACGCCGCCTTCGACCAGGTCCCCGGAGTTGCAAAGTGCAATGGCTTGTTCCGACATGGCGGGTCAGGCGTTTTGCAGCAGCCAGTCATGCAGGTCGCGCACCGAATGCGCGACATGGCGCGGATGCAGGGCGCCAAAGCCCTCCGGCTCGTGGGCGCCATAGCTCACGCCCACGCTGGCGCATCCGGCGTTCAGGGCCATCTGCAGGTCGTGCGTGGTGTCACCGATCATCAACGTGCGCTCGGGCTCGACCCCGAACTCCCGCATCAGCTCGTTCAGCATGCGGGGGTGAGGCTTTCCGGCGGTCTCATCGGCGGTGCGGCTGCCGTCGAAGACGCCTTGCAGTTCGACCGCATGCAAGGCCTCATCCAGCCCCCGGCGCGACTTGCCGGTGGCCACGGCCAGCCAGTGGTGGCGCCCACGCAAGTCATGCAGCAACGGCAGCACGCCCTCGAACAGGCTCAGGTCATCCTGGTGGCGCGCGTAGTGGTGGCGATAGCGTGCGCCCAGCTCGGGGTATTTCTCGGGCGGAACGTCGGGGGCGGCGTGCGCCAGCGCCGCACCCAGGGCCATGCCGATCACGTAGGCGGCCGCCTGGTCCGTGGGGCGGGCGCCGCCCACGTCCACCACTGCACTCTGGATGCAGCGCACGATGATGGCCGTGGAGTCGAACAGGGTGCCATCCCAGTCGAAGGCGATCAGGTCAAATTGGCGCGGGCGCATCGTGAGGGGCAAAGGCGTGCAGATCGGGCGGCAGGGGCGCGAGCAGCTCGAGGCGCCCGCCGGTGGCGGGGTGGTCGAACTGTAACCGCCAGGCATGCAGGAACATGCGTTTGAGGCCTTGCTTGTGCCAGGCCTTGTTCGCCTCGAAGTCGCCGTACTTGTCGTCGCTGGCAATGGGGTGGCCCGACGAGGCCAGGTGGACGCGGATCTGGTGGGTGCGGCCGGTCTTGATGGTCACCTCCAGCAGGCTGGCGCCCTCCAGGTGCCGGGCCACCCGTACCAGGGTGATCGCGCGCATGCCGTCGGGGTCGTCCCTGGCGACCACCCGCACCCGGCGTTCGCCCGCGCCGGGCACGCCATCCTCCCCCGCCAGCAGGTACTTGTGCAGGGGGGCGTCGATCACCTTGCGGTTCGCGGGCCAGCGGCCATTGACCAGCGCCAGGTAGGTCTTGCCGGTCTCGCGGCCGCGAAACTGGTCCTGCAGCCGGGTCAGGGCCGACCGGCGCTTGGCCACCAGCAGGATGCCCGAGGTCTCGCGGTCCAGGCGGTGCACCAGCTCCAGGAATTTCGCGCCGGGGCGGGCCTGCCGCAGCTGCTCGATCACCCCGAAGCTGACCCCGCTGCCGCCGTGGACGGCCACGCCGGCAGGCTTGTCGATGGCCAGCAGGTAGTCGTCCTCGAACAGGACCGGAAACTCGCGCGGCGGGGCCGGCCGCTCCTGCTTTTCCCCCGCCCGCTCGGACAGGCGCACCGGAGGCACCCGCACCTGGTCGCCCGCCGCGACGCGGGTGTCCGCCGCGGCGCGGCCCTTGTTCACCCGGACCTCGCCGGAGCGGATGATCCGGTAGACATGGGTCTTGGGCACGCCCTTGAGGTGGCGGATCAGGAAGTTGTCCAGGCGCTGGCCGGCGGATTCCTCGTCGACCCGCAGGGTCTGGACCGGGCTTGCGGTACCCGGGCCGGTGTCCCCTATAATGTGTTTCACTAGCGCAACGCTGTAAGTGGTTGATTTTCCATGGAAGTTTAGTCCACCACCACGGACAGCCAGGCTGGTTGGTCGATGCCACCCGCGTCGCACCGGTCAGGAGCGCCACAGGCCAGAGCCTGGGGCGGCCCGACGGGACGCAGGTCACAGCAAGACTTTGAAGCACCGAAACGGAATACCCAAGCCAGACAGCCCGATGCGCTGTCCGGCGGATTGAGACGAGAACACCTGTGTTGATGGCAATCCGGCAGATCCTGTGGCAAGCGCTGTGGCGCCTGGCCCCTGGCATGCCCGTGCCCGATACCCGCGCCACCCGCGCGAGACCTGCCGCAGCGCCTGCCGCGGCATCACAGGGGCGCCCCACCGGCCGCCACCCTCTCGTGACCTTCCACGCGCCTTGGCCACGTCCGCTGGGTTGACCCCCGGCGCGCGCAGCCACTCCGGCAATTCCCTCTCGCTTCGAAGCCTCGCCCGGCATCGTGGACCCGCATGGGTCGTATCGATGTTTTGAGAAATGAAGGTCACGCGATGAAGCGGATGCTGATTAACGCCACCCAGGCGGAAGAACGCCGGCTGGCGATCGTCGACGGGCAAAAGCTCCTCGACTACGAAATCGAGATCGAAGGGCGCGAACAGCGCAAGGGCAACATCTACAAGGCGGTCGTGACGCGGGTCGAGCCCTCGCTCGAGGCCTGCTTCGTGGATTACGGCGAAGACCGCCACGGCTTCCTGCCGTTCAAGGAAATCTCCAAGCAGTACTTCCAGCCCGGTGTGTCGGCCTCGCAGGCCCGCATCAACGAGGCCATCAAGGAAGGCCAGGAGCTGCTGGTGCAGGTGGAGAAAGAGGAGCGTGGCAACAAGGGCGCCGCCCTGACCACCTTCATTTCGCTGGCCGGCCGCTACGTGGTGCTGATGCCCAACAACCCGCGCGGCGGCGGCGTGAGCCGGCGCATCGAGGGTGACGACCGGGCCGAGCTCAAGGAGGCGATGGACCAGCTGGAATACCCCAACGGCATGTCCATCATCGCCCGCACCGCCGGCATCGGCCGTAGCGCGCCCGAGCTGCAGTGGGACCTGAACTACCTGCTCAAACTCTGGACCGCCATCGATGGCGCGGCCAAGGGCGGCAAGGGTGCCTTCCTGATCTACCAGGAATCGTCGTTGGTGATTCGCGCGATCCGCGATTACTTCAACAACGACATCGGCGACATCCTGATCGACACCGACGACATCTACGACCAGGCCCACCAGTTCATGGCGCACGTCATGCCCGAGCATGCCGCCAAGGTCAAGCGCTATCGCGATGACGCGCCGCTGTTCTCCCGCTTCCAGATCGAGCACCAGATCGAGTCGGCCTATGCCCGCG
>JACCDL010214885.1_pt1 | contig 25031 bp, 21 predicted proteins | sample 7441931 | NCBI WGS metagenome assembly JACCDL01 (sample SAMN15323437, study PRJNA562643) | freshwater metagenome | isolation source: river surface water | place: USA:Blue River Watershed | collected 2017-08-16 | reverse complement strand
TGGACAAACGTCCTTCTATAAAACAAGCTGACAACTAAACTTATTTCGAGGATTTCAATTCTGCTTGGGTGATGGACCAAGATTTAATCAATTCGCCTTTCACACCAAGAAAGTCGATTTGCATTTTTCTTTCAGCCGATTTTCCGCTAAAAGAAACTCTAGCATAATTCTGCAACTTATCAATCCCCAACACACGTGCTGGATTATCTTTTTCTGGTCCACCAAAGCTATGCGTACCTGAAGTTAGTGGCGATGAGGTGATATCAAATAAAGGATAGCTTCCCTTTCTATCTAATTTTATTATTTCACTATGGTGACGATCGCCAGTAAAAAACACAACACCATTGATTTTATTTTCAGCAAGGAAGTCTAAGAAATCATTGTATTCCGCTGGAAAGCGTCGGAAGCAGTCGAATGGACTATTGGGATTCAAGACCTGACTACCTGTAGCAATTATTCTGAAGTTGATACTACCATTTGCATTGCTTTGTAATAATGCATTTTTCAACCACTGGATTTGCTCTTTGCCGAACATTTGTTTGTCAGGATTTGGCATTCCATTGATACTATCTTTCATATTATCGTTACTTCTGTACCAGCGATCATCCAAAAGAAAAACATCTACATCATTCCAGGTAAATTTTGAATAAATGGCATCGTCTTTTACACCATAGCTTGGATTTGCCCAATAAGATTTAAAGGCATCTCTACTACTCTTCTTAAAGGGATAACTAGCATCTGCATCATTCCAGCCGAAGTCGTGATCATCCCATATAGCATAGTGTGGCATAGCCTTCCAAAAATCTTGCAATACAGGAATTTTTCTATCAGTAGCTGCACGCTTGAATAAACCCCAATTGCTATAATAATCTACTTCCCTTGTATACCAATTGTCGCCTAACCAAAGCATGAAGTCCGACTTCTCTTTGGCCATCGTTGTAAAAATTGTTGAATCACCACCATAAGGTCTGCCTGGCCTGTCATAAGGCGACTCATTGAAATAGGCACAACTGCCTGCTAAAAAAGAAAAATCAGGAGGTGATGTCCTCCACTGCCAAAGTTGTTGTGTTTTTAATTTACCAGTCGCAATAACTTTATTATCAGTTCCTACCAATTGATAAATATATTCTGTGGCTGGTCTGAGATCATTCAACTCAAAAACATGCGTATTGGTATAGGGATTTTCTTGTGGAGACTTTAGACCTACACCCTTCTTTGCCGGATTAGCTGACTCGTGAAAAATCAGACGAACATTTTTAACCTCTGGCTTTAATTCTACCCAGACTTTGCTGCTTCTCAATTCAGTATGCCCTAGCATTGGTCCGGATACTATACCCGACTCTTTTTGCGAGAAACCAAAAGTTGCTAAACAGATAAATAAGAGGGAAAAGAATGATTTCATATTGGTAAGTTGAACTACGAAAATACTAATCATTTTGAAGTGTTGAAACAGAGCAATATTTCTTTAATGTTATTATATTTGAAAAACGGGTAAACCCTAATAAAAGCAATGATTTTGAAGCGTTTGACTACTACCTATATTATCCTTTTTCTGTCAGCTTTCATTTCACTTATACCCTCATACATAAAGGCTCAAGCCAAGAAAGATACCAGCGTTAAACAATTAGACGAGGTATTTATTTCTTTCAACAAATGGGAACAGAACAGCAAGGAGATTCCCAACATGATTGAGAAGGTTAATTTAAGAGATGCAAGGCTACGCAATCCACAGACTACTGCAGATTTATTGGGACAAATAGGCAGTGTATTTATACAAAAGAGTCAGCTTGGAGGTGGTAGTCCTATGATCCGCGGCTTTGCCACCAACCGGGTATTGATGGTTGTAGATGGAGTCCGCATGAACAATGCCATTTACAGAAGCGGCAACATTCAGAATATCATCAGTATTGACCCACTCACCCTTGATGGCGCAGAAGTAGTTTTTGGACCAGGTTCTTTGATATACGGCAGCGACGCCATAGGTGGAGTGATGGACTTTCATACACTTGAACCCAAGTTTTCAAACAACAACAAACTTGCAATTAGAGGAAGCTCAACCGTTCGATATGCAACAGCAAACAATGAAAATACTTTTCATGCCGATTTCAATGTAGCCAACAGAAAATGGTCGTTTGTGAGTTCTTTTACTTACAGCAAATTTGGGGACTTAAAAATGGGTGTACATGGTCCGGATTCTTATCTAAGGAATGAATACATAGAGCGCATCAACAATGTGGACAGCATCATTCCAAATAGAAATCCAAGAGTACAAAGATTTTCCGGTTATGATCAAGTCAACATTTTACAAAAAGTAAAATACAAAATCAACGAAAACATTGACCTAAGCTATTCGTTTACTTATGCAGGAACAGGAGAAGCTCCGCGTTACGATCGATTAATTCAATATAGAAACAACAAGCTTCGATTTGCCGAATGGAGCTATGGACCTATGTTGTGGCGCATGCATTCATTGACATTATCTGACAATAAAAAACGTTCATTATCAGATGGAGCAAGATTGGTCATTGGTTATCAAAATTATGCAGAGAGTAGAATTGATCGCACAAGAGCAACTACAACAAGAAATATCCAAGCAGAAAGTGTAGATGCTTATAGTTTGAATTGGGATGCACAAAAGAAGTTAGGCAAGGGCTCATTTTTTTATGGACTTGAATATGTATTTAATCAAGTAGGATCAGTCGGTTCAAGAACAAATATTAGCACTACAGCAGTAACCCCATTTGTAAGCAGATATCCTAATAACAGTCGCTGGCTGACCAGTGGAATATATGGAAGCTACAAAGTGAATTTGCATGAAAAGCTGACTTTATTGACTGGATTGCGATACAGTTACAATCAGCTCAATGCCAAATTTGACACAACCTTTATTAAATTCCCGTATCAAAAAATAAACATTAAAGATGGCGGTTTAACGGGAAATTTGGGACTAGTATATAGACCGAATGAAACCATTCAAATCAATGGAAATCTTTCGACTGGATACCGCATGCCCAATGTGGATGATGTTGGAAAGTTATTTGAAAGTGTTCCCGGAAACTTAACAGTTCCCAATCCAGCCCTAGAATCAGAATACGCTTGGAATGCAGAACTGGGTACTGTCGTGAAGCTATCTGATAAATTAAAAATTGAATTGAATGTTTTTCATACTTGGTTAAATAATACTATCACCTTAAGACCCTATCAATTTAATGGACAAGATAGCGTTGAATTTAACGGTGTGAAGAGCAGGGTCCAAGCATTACAGAATGTATCGAAGGCTACCGTTTGGGGTGTGCAGACCAGTGTTCATTATAAGATCAGCCGAGATCTATTCATTCAAAGTTTTGCCAACTGGATCAATGGAAAAGAAACCGATGATACAAAAAACATGCAAGTCCCGTTACGCCACGCCCCACCCTTTTACGGAAATACCAACTTGAGGTACAGCAGAGATAAACTATTTATTGAATTTTCTGCAGCCTACAATGGTGAAGTCAGTGCAACTGATCTAGCACCAGTAGAGCAAGCCAAAACAGATATCTATGCAAAAGATGCTGATGGGAAGCCTTATAGTCCAGGATGGTATACTTTAAACTTAAAAGCAAGTTATCAGGTTGATCCCAAAACATCATTCACTGTAGGCTGGGAAAATATTACCAACCAGCGTTATAGGCCTTATTCTTCAGGTATTGTTGCTGCGGGAAGCAATTTAATTTTTGCAGTGAGAAGGAGTTTTTAAATTACTTATTAACCAATTTCGGCATAAGGAATTTGTTGAAATACATACTATTGAAAAGAGATCAATTCAACATCAAAAATCAAAGCACAGTTAGGTCCAATCAATGCACTTACTTGCTTATCGCCGTATCCTAAATTGGGATGCAAAAAAAGACGCCATTTACTGCCGACCGGCATTAATTGTAATGCTTCAACCCAACCTTTAATAACACCATTTACAGGAAATGAAGCAGGTCGTCCTCTTTTAACGGAACTATCGAAAACTTCACCATTAATTAATGTACCATGATAGTGACAGGTAACAACATGATGCAATGCTGGTTTCTCTCCATTTCCGTCTACCAAAATTTGATATTGTAATCCGCTAGACAATACCACAACACCTTGTTTGGTTGCATTTTCAGCTAAAAATATTTCAGCAGCTTTTAAATTAGCAGCCGCCTTTTCTTCCCTAAGTGCTTTCAAACGATCAGAAACAGACATGATTTGATATATAATTTTATTTCTCTAAGGTAACTGAAGTATTGTATCACCAGAGAGTAATTTGATTTTTTCTTTAAGGAGAAGTCTTTAATCAATTATTAATTCCCACTCTTTCATATTTATGATATGGGCCTTCCATCGATTGGATGCCCATATTATAAAACCAATATTAAAACCCGGAATCAGCAAACACCCCATACAGCCACTTTCATTTCCGGTGTAAGTAGGATATTTTATAAAATAGACGTCCGACCAAGCAATACGTTTATATGCAGATGTTTCAACCGAATATAATCGTGTTATCTTCTTACCATCCTTTTTCAAATCATACCCATATTTAAAACCATCTGGATACCTTCCACTTTTTCTTGATACGAGTGTATCTCGCCATTGAATTGCACGCATAACTGTTAGTGAATCTTTTGTCGCATTGAAGAGCTTCCATCCCTTAATGGGATCTTGTATATACGCTAAGGTGTCGTACCTTGACCATATCCCTATTGATTGGTCAGATAAATTTTTATTGGGAATTGGAAAGATTTTCTTTTTCTTTTTTAAGAAAACTTCTTGTGCAAAAATTTCACTTGGAGTAAGCAAAAAATAAAAAACTATAAATAACGAGAAGTATTTCATTTTAGAGAATAACAATAAATATATGGAGTAATATTCCAATAATTACTTACCAATACAAAACTTACTAAAAATGAAATCCAATTGGTCTTCATTGCTGATCTGTCCTGTGATTTCACCGAGGTAGTGCAGACATTGTCTGATATCGATAGCTAATAGATCACCGGGGAGTTGTTGATCAATGCCGCGTTGGATGGCAACTATAGACAAAGCTACTTTTTCTAACGCTTGAAAATGTCTTGCGTTGGTAACGATTGTCTGTTCGGTGTTGATAGCTCCATGCGTTACTTTATCTACTAAGGCTGCGCGGACTGCATTCAATCCTTTGTCTTCTTTTGCAGAAATGTATAAAGCATCTTCTATACCAAAGTAAGCTTGCTTACTCTCAAGCATTTGTTGCTCATCTATTTTATTTCCTACCAGCAACCATTGTTTAGCAGTCTGCCTCAATTCGTCTACTACTTCAGTTAAAGTGCTATTGGTTTCTGTTGTAGCATCAAACAAATACAATACAAGATCTGCATTGCGCATTTTTTCTTTACTCTTCTCTACCCCTATTGCTTCTATTTCATCAGCACCTTCTCTTATACCTGCAGTATCAATGAGTCTGAATAAAACTCCATCAATATTTAAAATCTCTTCAATGGTATCTCTGGTTGTACCAGCAATAGCACTTACTATAGCACGATTTTCTTTTAAGAGGGCGTTGAGCAAGGTTGATTTACCTGCATTGGGTTTACCAATAATTGCAACACTTACACCATTCTTGATGACATTGCCCAATTGAAAAGATTCTAAAAGCTCGTTGACTGTTATACTGATTCTGTTGAGCAGATCAATCAAACTTCGTCTATCAGCAAATTCAACATCCTCTTGTGAGAAATCCAATTCTAGTTCTATTAAGGCAGAAAACTTGATCAATTCTTCCCTTAATTGAGAGAGGACGTGCGAAAAACCTCCTCTGACTTGATTTAAGGCTGTTTCCTGCGCCGCTTTTGTCCCGGAGGCAATTAGATCAGCAACGGCCTCTGCCTGCACCAAATCCATTTTACCATGCAAAAAGGCACGAAGGGTGAATTCGCCCGGAGTGGCTAAGCGCGCACCGCGACGAATACAGGTGGAAATGATTTGTTGTAAGATAAATGAAGAACCGTGACAAGAAATTTCAACTACATCTTCACCTGTATATGATCGTGGGCCTTTGAACAAAGAGACCACCACTTCATCGAGTTTAACGCCATCATCCATCAGTAACCCAACATGCAAAGTATTGGCAGGTTGATCAACCAATTTCTTAGACACAAATAGCTGATCAACCAAATCAATGGAGCCCTTACCACTTAACCTGATTACACCAATTGCTCCAACCCCTTGAGGTGTAGCCAAAGCGACAATGATATCATTCCATTTGAGATCAGACATGTAGCAAAATTAAGTTGTATTGCCCGGTATAGAAATAAAAAAAGTCGCCTCGCAAAAACGAGACGACTTAAGTATTGTACGAGTAATTCGACTATTCTTCAGCCAATTGGAAGGTAACAGGCTGACGACGGTAGGCCTTTACGTTTCTACCATTCTGAACAGCTGGTTTCCATTTTGGACCCTTTTTAATTGCATTTACTGCAATCTCAGCCAATTTAGAGTTAGGAGGAAGACAGTTACCTACGCCTGCTTCGCTGCAAGGCAAGGCACGTACTTCACTCACTGCACCTTCTTTGTCCACGATGAAAAGAACAACCACAGTACCAGAGCGACCATCATCTTGGAGCTCATCGATGTTTCTTTCAATTTCACGTGTTACGTAGCGGGTCCATCCATTGGTACCTCCAGGGAATTCAGCATCGATTTCCACTTTCTGGAATACTTTGTCGTAGTCTTCTTGAGCAGGAGCTTCAACTACAGTACTCTCTACTGGTGGAGCAACGATACCTTCGTCCTTAGAACCTTCTTGGTTAACGGTACCAATTTTGGTGTCTTCGAGTTTTTCCACTTCTGGTGGCTTCTCGTCTTCCTTAACATCTTCATCCTTCACAACCTTTGGAGGAGTGAATTTTGCCATTTCAACCTTAGGAGGCTCTGGTGGCTTCGGAGGTGGAGGTGGTGGTGGTTCTGGTTGCTCGTCCTGTTTGATTTCCTCCAACTGTACTTCTTTAATTTCAACTTGGCCTTTTTTAGCACCAAGATCTAATGAAGAAATAAATGAAAGGAGCAAAATCAATAGACCCAATGCTACAGTAAGTAGCAATGAGTTACGGAGTCTTTTGTTATAACCCGTACGCAACTCATAAGCACCATAACTCTTGTTCCTGCCCTCAAAAATGAGGTCGATCAAGTCAGCACTTAATATTTTATTTGCATCCATTGTAATGCTTTTTTATAAGATTCAATTTTCTTTAAATTTCATACTATCACTTGATACCTGCAGCAGCTTCAGTAATCTTTACCAACTGGTATTCGACATCTGAAATATCTACCATAGCATATCGCTTGATTTCGTTGATGGTCATTTCATCCAAGATGTCTACTGTGTTTTTGTAAGTAGCATCAATTGTTGGTTTAATGATCATCACCAAATCTTCTGGATTTGTACTTTGTTTTTTACGGATGATTTCATCCCTAATGGTCTTGAATGAGGCAGAGCGGAAATTTCCTGGAGCTGCTGGATCCATTCCCTCATAGAAATATACCACATCATCCTTTCCGAGCATAATGGTGAAGGCACCTGACTCCTTTACTTTATTTTGCTCTTCTGGCTTATCTACATCCTTAGGCATGAAAAGATTCATGGCCGTTGGCTGAGACATGGTTGTGGTAAATATGAAGAAGGTGATCAACAAGAAGCCCAAATCCACCATCGGTGTCATATCCACCTTGGTCGACATCTTTTTGGCCTTCTTTACACCAGGCCCTTTTTTGTGCCCGCCGCCATCACCACCTGAGTCAATACTTGCCATATTCGGTTAGTTTAAATGTTATAACTTATTTGCCTCCTGAGATTTGTTTCTGACGGGTAACATATAATGCTGTTCCGGCAGGTGCATCTTCTGGAGAAGTAACCAACAAGAATTTGTTTTGGTCATTCAATTTGAATGCATTCAACACATTCTTAAATGATGGATACTTTGTGCTGTTATCAGACTTGATCAACAGGTTCAATTTCTTACCAGAATAGGCCACCAAAGCTTCTCTTACCCAGGTAGTTAATTCACCACCTGTAGAATCAGCACAAGGAATACCTTCTTGCTGCTTCAAAGCTTCTTTTGTCGATTCAGCTTCTGGATCTAAAGAGAGTAAACTCTTTAGCTTGCTGAATGGAACTCCAACGCTTGGAGCGTTGATGAAGTTCTTCATTTCAGCAGGACCTAAGCCCAAACCACGAGTTTGGTTCATGCTTTGGATCAAAAGCTGACGTGATTGTGGATTATCCATTGAAATAAAAACCCTGCCATCTTTGTCGATCGACACCATGAAGGCGTCCTTCTCTGGCAACGCAGTCGAAGAAACCGAGTTAGGAGTTGTTACCTCCACAGGCTCTTCCGGCTTGAATTTCGTTGCCAACATGAAAAACGACAGAATAAGGAACGCAACATCCACGAAGGGAGTCATGTCGTTATCCGGCGCATGTTTTTTTATTTTGACACTTGGCATGTTTACAATTTTAAGATTAAGATGCTAATTCACCTTTAATTCCACATGGGGAACTAAATTATTTGTACTGAGATACGAAGCTCTGGGTCAATGTGAAACCAGACTCGTCAATACCATAAGTGATAGAATCAATCTTAGTTGTGAATACGTTATACATCATCAAGGCTACAGATGAAGTACCGATACCGAGTGCAGTATTATAAAGTGCTTCAGAGATACCTACCGCAAGTTCAGCAGCAGCACCAGAACCACCTTCTTCACCTAGAGAAGAGAATGATTTAATCATACCCAATACTGTACCCAAAAGTGCAACAAGTGTACCCAATGAAGTAAGTGTAGATAAGAAAACCAAGTTCTTTTGCAACATTGGTAATTCAAGAGCAGTAGCTTCTTCAACTTCTTTTTGAATAGCTGCAACTTTCTGATCTGTAGAGAATTCATTTGCAGAGATCATCTCTTTGTACTTTTTAAGACCAGCTTTCATAACGTTACCAACGCTACCTTTTTGCTTATCGCACAATGCAATAGCAGCATCAACATTTTTGTTAGCAAGTTCAAATTGAACTTTGCGAACGAAATCTGAATTTGATGCAGTACCAGTTGCTTTTCTGATGGTAAGGAAACGCTCGATAGAGAAAACCACTACCATGAAAAAACATCCGATCAAAAGTGGAACGATAATACCACCTTCATACATTTTGTTCCAGGCACCAATCGGACCTTTGTGCGAAGGCCAGAAACCGCCCAAATCATCCGGCTTAGTAAATCCATCCGGGTTACCCAAAATAAATCTCCATACTGCATATCCAGCGATGATACAAATGATCGGAGCTAGATAAGAAATTGCGTTACCACCACCTTTGGATTGAGCTGAGGTTGATGCTTTAGCAGCTGCATTTGGTTTAGTTTCTGCCATGACTTTCGTTTTTTGATTTAAAGATTACGGTTTGGTAAAAAAATATGTTTACTATGCTACTAAAATAGACAATCTGATGAAATAACCAAGTTGTATATTTTAAGGGCGGTGAGCAAGATAATAAAATTGATTAAAAAAAGCACAAGGGTGGAAAAAAATTAAAATTTGTTCAAAATGGCGCAAATTTTATATGTAAAAGGCATCATTACCATTCATAACAAAACTGTGTTTTTTTCATCATAAGGACTATATTTACCATCCACTTAAATCGCGAAAAATGAGAGCAAATCAACTTCTCGGGGCAATGTTAGTAGTTTCCCTGACCATCACAAATCAATTTTCTGCAGTTGCTCAGGAGAGAAGGGATAGAAACCCTACTCCACCACCAGCAGGTGCACCTGCTGCACCAGCAGCAACTCCTCCAGCTGCGCCACCAGCGCCAGCTAAACCCGGACCAAAGCCTTATAAGGATGTTATTACCGCAAAGGCAAAAACAACCAAGGGTTTGTTCACTGTACACAAGATAGATGACAAGTATTTTTTTGAGCTTCCTGAAAATCTATTCGACAAAGAAATCATGGCCATTACTCGTTTCAGCAAAGTTGCTGGAGGCGGTGGTGTTTATGGCGGTGAACTTGCCAACCAACAGGTTGTAAAGTTTGAAAAAGGTCCGGATAATAAAGTCTTCATGAGAGTGGTTACACTCATCAGTGTTGCAGATTCATCTCAACCTATTTACAAAGCAGTTAGCAATTCTAACCTTGACCCTATCGCTGCTTCATTTGATATCAAATCATTGGGCAAAGATTCAAGCGGTGCGGTTATTGAAGTAACAGATTTCTTTAAAGGCGATAACCAAGCTGTATCTGTGAGCAGTCAAGCTAAAAGAAGGTTGAACCTAACTGGACTACTCAACGATCGCTCTTATATTGATGTGATCAAGAGTTTTCCAATCAACACTGAAGTAAGAACAGTGAAAACCTATGGATCATCTCCTGCTCCAGCAGGTATGGGTGGTTTTCCTGCCGCATCTTCATTACCAGCAGCAAATGCAGCAGGTGCAATCACCCTAGAGATCAATACTTCATTCATCAAGTTGCCTGAAAATCCAATGCAGCGCAGAATGAATGATCCGCGTATTGGTTTCTTTGCTGAAGATTTTACCAGGTATAGTGATGATCAACAAAAAGTTGAAAACGAAAGTTTCGTAGTTCGTTGGAGATTAGAACCTAAAAAAGAAGATGTTGAAAAATGGAAGAAAGGTGAATTGGTTGAGCCAATAAAGCCTATTGTTTATTATATCGATCCAGCTACTCCAAAAAAATGGAGACCTTATTTGATTCAAGGTATCAACGACTGGCAGAAATCATTTGAAAAAGCCGGCTTCAAAAATGCAATCATTGGAAAAGAATGGCCAGAGAATGATAGCACCATGAGCTTGGAAGATGCTCGCTTCTCTGTGCTTCGTTATTTCGCATCCGATATTCCAAATGCATATGGTCCGAATGTACATGACCCACGCACAGGAGAAATCCTTGAAAGTCACATTGGTTGGTACCATAACGTAATGAGTCTAGTACACGATTGGTATTTTGTGCAGACTGCTGCAGTTGATGCAGGAGCACGCAAAATGAAATACGATGACGACTTGATGGGGAATTTGATCAGATTCGTTTCTTCTCATGAAGTTGGCCATACACTTGGTCTTCGTCATAACATGGGATCAAGCAGCAAAACTCCTGTTGAGAAATTAAGAGATAAGACATGGGTTGAAGCAAATGGACATACTGCTTCTATCATGGACTATGCTCGTTTCAACTATGTTGCTCAACCAGAAGACAATATTGGTCGCTCTGGCCTTTTCCCAAGAATTGGAGATTATGATGATTGGGCAATTGAATGGGGCTATGGTTATGGCGCTGATGATGTTGAAGCTGATAAAAAACAACGCAATAAATTGTACAACGATCGTATTGCTAAGAACCCAAGAATATGGTTTGGCACTTATGAGTATGGTAACATGTCAGACCCAAGAACACAGAGTGAAGACCTAAGTGATAACTCTGTAAAGGCAAGTGAGTATGGCGTTAAGAATCTTAAAAGAATTATGGCCAAGTTGCCAGAATGGACTGCTGAAGAGTCTGATAGATATGAGAACCTTGCTCAAATGTACCGTCAGACAGTTGGACAGTTCAACAGGTATATTGGACATGTATCTCGCAACATTGGCGGATACTACGAAACACAAAAAAGTGTTGAACAAGATGGAAGTGTTTTTGAAGTAACACCAAAGGCTGTTCAAAAAGAAGCAGTTGCTTTCATCAACAACCAATTGTTTGCAACTCCTACATGGATGCTCGATCCAAAGATCTTGGATAAAATAAGCAGTCCAACTGGAGATCAACTTGGATCACTTCAAGACAACACACTTGGTAGTCTTCTTTCTGCAGGTAGATTAACAAGAATGACTACTTCATCTAAGCGTTTCCCTAACAGCTATGATATTGCCGAAATGTTCTCTGATTTGAAGAAAGGTATTTTCTCTGAATTGAGCTCAAAGAAAGCAATTGATGGTTATAGAAGAAACCTTCAGAAGAGCTATGTTGACAGAATGAGTGCTTTATTAGGAAATGCTCCAGCAGCAGGAGGAATCACCATTTCAATGGGTGGTGCAATTAGTGCTGGACCTGATCCGAAAAAGACTGATGTAACCTCTGTTGTAAGAGCTCACCTCTCCTCATTAAGATCAGAAATTCAGGCAACAATTCCTGCAACAACTGATACCATGAGCAAGTACCACTTGATGGATTTATCTGAAAGAATTAAAACAGCTTTAGATCCTAAATAATCAATGCAGGTTTTCCTGTCTAAATAAAAAAGCCCCGAGATTCGGGGCTTTTTTATTGTATGTACTTTTTATACAACAAGATTATTCGTAGCGTAGTGCAACTATAGGATCTAGCTTAGCAGCTTTCATAGCCGGATATAGTCCTGCTGCCAACCCAACTCCTGAACAGATAATAATACCTATGGATATGATGTTCCATGGAATAAAAAATGGTGTATCCAACAAGCTTCCAACCAAATTACCGATGATTACACCCAAGAAGATACCAATTACTGCACCCAATAAACTGATTAATGTAGACTCAAATAAAAACTGAGCACGAATAGAATTCTTTTTACCTCCTAGCGCCTTTATCAAACCTACTTCTTTTGTCCGCTCAGATACCGCCACCAACATGATGTTCATTAGACCAATTGCTGCGCCAATCAAAGTAATAAAACCGATTGCCCCAGCAGCTGCAGATATGGTTCCTAAGAGTCCAATAAATGTCTCTGCGATGCTATCACTTTTATCGACATAAAAATTATTATCCTCTGTAATCTCTAACCCCCGAATAGGCCTGAATGCTGATTCTGCCTCCCCTATGGCTGTTTCCATTTGGTTGATGTCGTTCACCATTACAGCAATTGAATACGACTGATTTGGATTAGCATATCGCTGTCGCACATTCGTATAAGTTGCAAAAATTACATTATCAGCTTGCAGGAAAGCACTTGATCCTTTTTCCTTTGTTACACCTATGACCCTGTATTTATTTTTTCCCACCCTGATCACTTGGTCCAATGCACGCTCTAATTTTGAACCAAATAATTTGAAAGCCACATCCCTACCAATGATGCAAATATCCATTCCACTCCGCACATCATTTCGGTTAAAATTTCGTCCGTGGGCTATTTCATATCCATTTAATTTCAAATAATTCTCATCTCCCCCGTTGAGTGAAACCGTTGGATTTGTCTTCTTGTTTTCAAAATTTACAATTTGATTTCTCGGGCCATTTATACCTATACTTACATCAGCAGGATAGTCATACATCTGTTTGAACAATGTCGCCTGCTTATAAGTAATGATTTTACCTGTATTTGATTTCTTGACTTTTCTATTGGTCTTGGTATTAGATTGAGTAACATTGGCACCATCATTACGGAACATCCTTCTTTCCTTAAATCTGATACTAAAGGCATTGGCACCCATTGTGGAAAAGCTATCCCTCAAACTATTGTTCATTGCCTCAATGGCTGTAATGATGCCTACAAGGGCCATAATACCAAAGGCAATAATTGCAACAGTAATACCCGTACGTAATTTGTTTGCCCTTACAGTTCTCCAGGCCAGGACCAGGTTGTCTAGAAGTTTCATGCCGTAAAAGTAATTAAACCTTTACATCGGTATCAAAAAGATTGATGAATGGAATATTATTCCCTATGGAAATGCAAAATTAGAGGAACATCACAAGCCAATCTGGATGTATGCCCAATGCCAGCAAAATAATAGCATTAACCACCATCATTACTTTAAAAAATGGTGAAAAGGTTACTTCCTCTGATGGCTGTCCCTGTTCTTCCTTAAAATACATGGCCTGTATAACCCTGAAATAATAATAGATGCTCACTGCAGCTCCTAGAATGGCTACAATAACCAACCAAAGTGAATTGCCGTATTTCATTGCCGAAAGGAGCATATAGTATTTCGCAAAAAAACCAGCTGTTAGTGGAATACCTGCTAATGATAATAAACTAACGAGCATCGAACCAGCTACCAAAGGATGCTTTTTTGCAAATCCATTCAGTCCTTCAATTGAATGATCTTTGAATTTGGCCAAAACTGCAAACAAACCAATACTGGCAATACCATAGGCAGCAAAATACAAGATGATGCCTTGTTTAGCCATTAGGTTCATTGCATATACACCCAATAGCATGAAACCCGCTTGTGCAATAGATGAATAACTCAACATGCGTTTTACGCTCTGCTGAAATACTGCAGTAATATTACCAACTACTATGGTTAATACGATGATTACACTTAATAAAACTTCCCATTCCGAATGGACTCTCCCAAATGCAGTTTCAAATAATTTCAAGAAGGCAAAGAAACCAGCTGACTTTACAAGGGTTGCCATAAATGAAGTATAGACTGTGGGCGTACCATCGTATACGTCAGGAGTCCAGAAATGAAAAGGAGCAGCAGAAACTTTAAATGCCATTGACACCATCAATAAAACTAAACCAATGGCTTTCATTGGAGTAAGAAAGGCTCCTCCCATGTTAATCCCTTCCAAATAAAATGTACCAGCATCACCGTAAAGAAATGCTATGCCCATCAATAGAATACCCGTTGAAAAGGAGCCCATTAGAAAATATTTCAATGCAGCCTCATTACTCTTAAGATTTGATTTATCACTTCCTGCAAGTACATACAACGGAATAGAAACAATTTCAATACCAATGAACAACATCAACAATGACTTAAACCCTGCAATAATTGAAATACCAGCTGTGATGAAGAAGATCAATGCATAGTGATCAGATGGAGATTTTGAACTTCCTTCAATTTCATTTGACGATAAAAGAAAGTACATGAGAAGCGTCAAATGACAAACTAAATTAAAGACAAAGCCAAAAGAATTATAGACAAGCATTCCCTTTGTGTCAATATTGAAAAAGGAAAGACCAGCATATTCCAACCAGTTTGCTACCAAGACCGCCAAAACACCAATAACAGCAACAATTGAAACTGTTTTTTTATTACTGGTTGCAAAACCAGTATACATCATCAGTACGCCCCACAAAGCAGATAATATAATTGCATTCATAACTTCTAATGTGTTTAGTTGGTGCCAAATTTATTAAGGATCAATCCCACAGTTTCAGTGATCATAGTAAAATATGGAGTAGGATAAAGACCCAAAATGAATATCAATAAGGTAATTACGGTTAACATACCTATTTGCAGTGCATTAATATCCTTGAAGGAAGTCACTGCTGCAGCTACTTCACCATAAAACACATTCTTTACCATGTTTAAGGTGTATATAGCAGATAAAATAATACTAACCCCAGCAAGTGCAGCAATCCAAGGTTTCATTTGGAACAAACCATTGAACAACATAAACTCTCCTACAAAGGCATTTGTCATTGGCAAGGCAATGTTCGCAAAAGCAATTATTACCATGAATATTGCAAGAATAGGTGCTTTCTTAGCAACGCCACCCAATTCAGAAATTTTCGAAACCCCTGTTTGTCTTTCAATAAGATCAGCAATCAACCACAAACCAACAATGTTAATACCGTGGTTGAACATCTGAATGAAAACTCCATTGAAAGCAACTGACTTTAAGGTGAACAAACCTGCTGCCATTAACCCTATGTGCGCAATAGATGAATAAGCAATGAGTCGCTTTACACTATCCTGTTTGATGGCAATAAAAGATGCATAAATCATACCAACAACAATTAAAATTGTCATTGGCTCTGCGTAGGTTTTTGCCGCAAATGGGAACATTGGTAATAACCACCTAATCACTCCAAACAATCCCATTTTAACCATCACACCACTTAGTATCATGGTAACAGGTGTTGGTGCTTGTTCGTAAGCTTCTGGCTGCCATGTATGAAAAGGAAAAATTGGCATTTTGATAGCAAACGCAATCAAGAACAAAAAGAACACCCATACTTGTTCTGCATTGTTTGGAGTAGCGTTGTAAAACGCAACGAGACTGAATGAACCCGCTGTCTTTAAATAGATATAAAAAATACCTATCAGTAAAAACAATGAACCTACAAAAGTATAAATGAAAAATTTGAAGGTTGCTTTGATTCTTTTCTCTCCTCCATAAATAGAAGATAAAAAGTAAACAGGGATCAATGCAAGCTCCCAGAACAAATAAAATACTAGCGCATCAATTGCCATGAACACACCCATCAAACCACAAAATGTAAGCATCATTAGTCCAAAGAAAACATTTGGATTTTTATACTTACCTGCCGGAACATTCAGGATAGCTATAGGTACTACAATTGCAGTTAGTAAAGTAAGGGTGCGTGTCAACCCATCTAAGATTAATGCAAAGCTTGCCCCAATGCCAGGCAACCAAACATAACTCACCTGGTTGATCAACTGATATTTTACATCAGTATAAAATAAGCTTGAAGCAACTACTCCTAATGTGAGAATGGAAAAGAACATTGCCGTAGCTTTTGCCGCTTTTTCAGATTTCATGAAAAAGCTTAGCACACCACCTAATAATGGTAACCAGATCAAGAGTGCCGGAAAATTATCGAACGCTGCGAACATAATTAATATGGTTATTGATTATTTCCAGAACAATTGGAAAATGAAGAATAATATAATTGAGATCATCATGATCAAAATATAAGAACCTACTTGTCCACTCTGTAGCAAACGCATTTGGCGGCCACTGAACTGGACAGCCTTACCTACCCCATTGACTAAGCCATCTATAATTTTATTATCAACTACAGATCCTAAAAACGCTGCTAGTCTATCCAATGGTTTGATGATGATTGCATCATATAGCTCATCTACATACCATTTGTTGGCCAAAAATCCAGATACACCCTCAGTTGTATTTTCAGACTTGAAACCAGCTCCAAATAAACGACGGCTGAATAAGATGGCAACTACAATGAAACTGAGCAAGATCCCCATTAGCGCCCATTCAAGACTATGTGAAAGATGATGTCCTTCTTCAGCGTGACTGCCTAAAACAGGAGAAAGATAGGATGACAAAATATGTGCGTTTTCAGCAAACAATGCTGGAATTCCAACCCAACCACCTACAACTGATAAACCAGCAAGTACAATCAATGGGAAGGTCATTGCAAATGGTGATTCATGCAAATGGTGTTCCTGTTCATGAGTTCCTCTAAAGGAACCTGAGAAAGTAAGAAAATACAAACGGAACATATAGAATGCCGTCATTACAGAAGTCATCACGCCAAGTGCATATAATATTGGGCTCTTTACTAATGCCGCAGTTAAAATTTCATCTTTTGAAAAGAATCCTGCAAATGGAGGGATACCTGCGATAGCTAAACATCCAATTAAGAAAGTGATATGTGTAATCGGTAGCTTTTTTCTTAGTCCACCCATATTCATAATGTCCTGCTCATGGTGCATGGCATGTATAACGCTACCTGCTCCTAAGAACAACAAAGCTTTGAAGAACGCATGTGTCATTACGTGAAATACACCTGCTGTGTAAGCGCCCACACCCAAAGCCAAGAACATGAGACCAAGTTGGCTGACAGTAGAATATGCCAAGACTTTTTTGATATCATTTTGCTTCAATGCAATGGTAGCTGCCAACAAAGCAGTAGCAACACCAATGATGGCAATGAGATTTTGTGAAATTGGCGCTAGCGAATACATTACATTGCTTCTGGCAATCATGTAAATACCTGCAGTTACCATTGTTGCTGCATGTATCAATGCAGATACAGGTGTAGGACCCGCCATTGCGTCCGGCAACCAAGTATACAAAGGAATCTGAGCCGATTTACCCATTGCACCAATGAACAATAAAATAGTTATACCAGTAATAACAGGTACTGGTGCTGAAGCCGCTTTTGAAAATACTTCAGCATAGGTAATTGATCCAAACTGTTGCAACATCCAAAATACTGCCAACAAAAAACCTAAATCACCAATTCGGTTCATCACAAAAGCCTTCTTTGCCGCATTATTATAATTGTTGTTACCAAACCAATAACCAATCAATAAATAAGAGCACAAACCAACTCCTTCCCAACCTACGAACATCACAACAAAATTAGAACCCAATACAAGCAACAACATGGAGAAGACAAAGAGATTCAAGTAAGCAAAATAACGTGCGAAATGAGGAACTGTTTCCTCATGCATATAGGCTGTTGAATAAATATGAATTAATGAACCTATACCAGTAATCACCAATAGAAACAAAGCACTTAGCTGATCTACTTGGAATGAAACCGGTATTTTGAGTCCCCCTACATTGATAAAGTCGAAATACTTGATCAACATGGTTTCAAATCCTGGCGCATTTACTTCTTGAAACACCAAGAGACTGACAACAAAAGAAGCGATGAGTACTCCCGACCCTACAATGCCTACCAAGGCTCTGGACAAATAATTCCTGAACAATCCATTGATAAGGAAACCAATGAAAGGGAGCAATGGAATGAGAAAAACATATTTATTCATACAACGCTTTGAATCAGTTCAAACAATAATTAATGTTTCAATCGGTTTAGGAAATTAATATCAACCGAATGAATATTTCTATACAACATCACAATGATCGCTAGTCCAACTGTAACCTCTGCAGCAGCCACCACCATGATAAAGAATACAAATAACTGCGCTTCAGTACCTGCGGTTGTTGCACGATCTAATGCATATGCATTCAAGTGATGCATTTTTGAAAATGCAACTAACAAAACATTGACTGCATTGAGCATCAATTCGATGCACATAAAAATAATGATGGCATTTCTTCTCGTAAGCACACCCACTATACCGATAGTAAATAAGGCTATCGAAAGAAAGATGTAATAGTTAATTGGCATTACTTGCATATGCAAAAAATTAGGAAACGATTTTAGATGATTCTTTTTTACCCAATACCACAGCACCCACCATTGCACTCAAGAAAAGTATACTGCTGATTTCAAATGGAACAACATATTCTGTAAACAATACTTGTCCCAAGTTTTTGATTAACCCAATACTGCCTTCACCACTGGTCTTTGAAACAGCACCTACATTATCTTTTAGTGCTGCAATGAGAACAAGCATCAAAGCACCACCAGAGATAGCAGCAGCCATTTTCATCCACTGGCTTTTCTGTGGCTCAGATTCAGTATTCATGTTCATGAGCATAATCACAAACAAAAACAATACCATAATTGCCCCGGCATATACAATCATGTTTACAATAGCCAGAAACTGTGCATTCATTAAGATGTAATGTCCAGATATGGCAAAGAAAACCATGATCAGCCACAATACACTATGAACGGGATTGTTGCTAAAAACAACCATCAAGGCACTGAACAGCGCCAGTGCAGTGAGGAACCAAAATAATATTTCAGAAACAGGCATAATTAATTGTTTTTGGTTTGAGCCGCTCTTGATCCTTTTGCTTGCTCATATTTCTCTTTATCCGTCTTTGGATTAGGTATTAATAATTCATCTTTTGAATACACAAAACCTTTTCTAGTGAAATTAGATGGAGCGAAAGTCTCAGATAAATAGATGGCATCTTTCGGACAAGCCTCTTCGCACAATCCGCAGAAAATACAACGCAGCATATTGATTTCATATTTTGCTGCATATTTTTCTTCTCTGTACAAGTGCTCTTCATGAGGCTGACGTTCAGCAGCTTCCATGGTAATTGCTTCAGCGGGACAAGCAACGGCGCATAGTCCGCATGCTGTGCAATTCTCCCTACCCTCCTCATCTCTGTTCAATACATGTAGTCCACGAAAAACCGGACTAAAAGGTCTTTTCTCTTCGGGATAATGAATAGTTGCTTTTTTTCTAAACATATGGCCCAAAGTAATGGCCATACCTTTGAGGATGGCTGGCAAATACAATTTCTCCATGAAGCTCATCGGCTTCTGTTCCAATACTTTTGCCCTTTTTGTTAAAAGTTCCATACAATTATTTATTTAACCACAACATTACTACTGCAGTAATGATCATGTTTGCTAATGCCAATGGTATTAATTTCTTCCAACCAAGATCCATCAATTGATCATACCTGAATCTTGGGATTGTCCACCTTACCCAAATAAATAGGAAAAGGAAGAAAAGTATTTTTGAAAACAAGGCTACAAAACCAAGTAAGGCAACTAGGTTTGCTCCTAATGTTGAAACAAGTTCAGTTTCGTTTACAAATGGAATATCATAACCACCAAAGAACAAGGTAGCCATTACAGCACTTGAAATAAACATGTTTACATACTCAGCAAATAGATACAAGCCGAGCTTCATAGATGAATACTCTTGGTGATAACCAAAGTTCAATTCATTCTCTGCCTCAGGTAAATCAAATGGAGTTCTGTTACATTCCGCAAACACACAAATCAAGAAAATTAAAAATCCAAGTGGTTGATAAATGATGTTCCATCCACCTTCCATTTGTTGAGCGACTATGGTTTTCAAACTCAAGGTACCCGTCATCATCAGCAAAGCAATAAGTGATAATCCCATTGCTAATTCATAAGAGATGATCTGAGATGCCCCACGCACAGCTGCAATCAATGAAAATTTATTGTTAGACGACCATCCACCAATCATAATACCATAGACACCTAAACTCACAACACCAAAAACATAAAGGATACCAATATTAACATCAGCAATTTGGAGGCTGACTTGTTTACCAAATATTTCAATTGTGCCACCCCATGGAATTACAGCACTAGTTAGCATTGCGGTAATCATGGCCAATGCAGGACCGAGTACAAACAAAATCTTATTCGAACTCAAAGGAATAATTTCCTCTTTGAAAAACAATTTCAAACCATCCGCTGCAGGTTGCAATAGTCCAAAGGGACCCGCACGATTAGGTCCACGTCTATCTTGCATCCATGCAGCTATCTTTCTTTCAGCGTAGGTGGTGTACATGGCAACCAACAATGAAAAACTGATGATAGCTCCTATCAATAGCAGTTTTTCCAAACCTAACATCAAATCAATGGCCAATAGTTCCATGGTCATTACGCTTTTTGTTTTGGATGATTAAATACTTCACTTGTCGCAGGCCCATTAATTGCACTTAAATCAATTGAAGGATCATTGACTTCACTTACACTGTGTATATCCATTAATAATTGTGGTTTTCTTCCATCATGAACAGCAGAGAAGGTTTCTTTTGGTTTAACCATTTTCTCATAATGCACTTGAGAAATAACAGAATGTCGGCTTACATGCGTTGGACCTTCAACTACCCAATCAGTAGTTTTCTTTTTTTCGAAACGACATTCATTACATATCCATTCTTCTACTTCACCCCACTGGTCTTTTCTTGCCGTTACGCGCAACACTTCTTCTCCACGCTGCCAAAGCGTAACCTTTCCTGAACAGCATGAACACTCGCGATGTGCATTCACCGGCTTGGTAAACCAAACACGGTTTTTGAACCTGAAGGTTTTATCAGTTAAAGCGCCAACAGGACAAACATCAATTACGTTACCGATAAAGTTATTATCAAGTGACTTCTCTATGTATGTTGCAATTTCAGCATGATCACCTCTGCTCAATATACCATGTACTCGCTTTTCAGTCAGCTGATCTGCTGTAAACACACAACGGTAACAAAGAATGCAACGCGTCATGTGTAATTGAATATAAGGACATAAATCATGTTTATCGAACGTACGTCTTTTGAATTCGTAACGTGTTCCTTGTTTGCCATGCTCGTAACCAAGATCCTGTAAATGACACTCTCCTGCTTGGTCGCAAACCGGACAATCCAAAGGATGATTGAGCAATAAAAATTCAACTACACCATTTCTGGCATCGATAACTTTTGGACTGGTAATGTTTTTCACTTCCATGCCATCCATCACACCTGTACGACAACTAGCAACCAGCTTAGGCATTGGACGAGGATCTGCTTCACTTCCCTTGCTCACTTCCACCAAACAGGTACGGCATTTACCGCCGCTTCCTTCCAATTTGCTGTAGTAACACATTGCAGGAGGTACAACATCACCACCAACCATACGAGCAGCTTGTAGAATGGTTGTACCCTGTGGCACTTCCACTGTGATGTTATCAATTGTTACTTTTAATTTTTTTACTTCTTCAGCCATATTTATTTTTTATAGCATCACGCGTTCACTTGTTCAGGAACATGAATTGGATCTGCATAATGTGCAAGTCCATAATTTTTAGTTTGTGACAACTCAGGATTGTTAATATGCCATTCAAACTCATCTCTGAAATGTCTAATTGCAGCAGCCACAGGCCATGCAGCAGCATCTCCTAAAGGACAAATGGTATTACCTTCAATCTTGCGTTGGATATCCCACAACAAATCGATATCACTCATATCTCCTTTACCATATTCAATCTTATTCAAAATCTTCTCCATCCAACCTGTTCCTTCTCTACATGGAGAACATTGTCCGCAACTTTCATGACGATAAAATCTTGCTAAGGTGAGAGTATGACGAACAATACATTGGTCCTCATCCAAAACAATAAATCCACCAGAACCCATCATTGAACCAGTTGCAAACCCACCATCAGATAAACTCTCGTAGTTCATATAACGTGTCTCCCCTTTTGCTGTCTTTAATAAAAGATTAGCAGGAAGGATAGGCACTGAAGATCCACCAGGGATACAGGCTTTTAACTTTTTACCATTGGGAATACCACCGCAATACTCATCACTGTAAATGAATTCCTCAACAGAGATCGTCATATCGATTTCATAAACACCAGGCTTGTTGATATTACCGCATGCGGAAATCAATTTTGTACCAGTTGATCTTCCTACACCAATTTGTGAATAGGCCTCACCTCCCATGTTCATGATTGGAACAACTGCAGCAAGTGTTTCTACATTGTTCACAACAGTCGGGCAACCCCATAGTCCTTTTATTGCAGGGAATGGCGGTTTGATACGAGGATTACCTCTTTTACCTTCGAGTGATTCAATTAATGCTGTTTCTTCACCACAGATATATGCACCAGCACCACGTTGAACATAGATTTCACAATCAAATCCACTTCCTAAAATATTTTTTCCTAAGAAACCATGCTGTTTTGCTTCGGCAATAGCTTGTTCTAGAATGGCTACAATCCATGCATACTCGCCACGGATGTAGATATATGTATTGTTGCTGCCTAGTGCGAAAGATGAAACTATCAAACCTTCAATCAACAGGTGTGGAATGAACTCCATCAAGTACCTGTCTTTGAATGTACCAGGTTCAGATTCATCAGCATTGCACACCAAATAACGAGGTACACCTTCTGGTTTTGCAAGAAAACTCCACTTCATTCCTGAAGGGAAACCTGCACCACCTCTTCCCCTCAATCCACTTTTCTTAACCTCTTCTACAACGGCTCCGGGATCCATCTTCAATGCTTTCTCAACAGCAGCATAACCTCCTTCTCTTCTGTATACATCAAAGTAACGGATACCTTCTACGTGAGCTTTTTCTAGTAATAATTTTTTTGCCATGTTGCAGTTTTTCCGCTTTCTTATTTTTTATTTCTGCATTCTTCAATAATAGCATCCACTTTAGCTTCAGTTAAGTGTTCACGATAGTGTACACCCAACTGCATCATCGGTGCATAACCACAAGCACCAAGACATTCTACTGTCTTAAGTGTAAACATTCCATCAGCAGTAGTTTCACCCACACCGATTGAAAGTTTTTTCTTGATGTAGTCAATGATGTTATCACTTCCATTGAGCATGCATGGTCCGGTTTGACAAACTTCAAATACATGCTTACCTACAGGCTTGAGGTTGTACATGCTGTAGAAGGTTGCCACCTCATACACTTCAATAGGTTCAATTTGCAAGAGCGAAGCAACATAGTCCATTGTCTCCGAACTAAGCCATCCACCAAATTCATCTTGTGCAAGATGCAACAAAGGAATCAGCGCACTTTTTTGTTTCCCTTCTGGGTAACGTGCAATCATTGCTTGCACCTCTTTCATTTTATCCTCTGAAAACTTGATCATCTTTTCTTTTTTGAATGCTTTAAGCGTCCATTTCTCCTGCAATGAGGTTAAGGCTACTCAAGGTAACTACCGCATCACTGAGCATAGTATCTTTTATGATTTCTGGATAAGCTTGGTAATAAATAAAACAAGGTCTACGGAAATGCAACCTGAATGGAGAACGGCCACCATCACTGATCAAATAAAATCCAAGTTCACCATTTCCACCTTCAATGCAATTGTATACTTCACCAACAGGAATCTCTGTTTCACCCATCACAATTTTGAAATGGTAAATCAGTGCTTCCATTTTGGTATATACATCTGCTTTTGCAGGAAGATAATATTCAGGAGAATCTGCATGATACACATCTGCTTCAGCACCTTTGAATGCCTGAACCTTTTCATAGGCTTGGCGAATGATGCTTAGCGATTGCCAAATTTCTTCATTACGCACCATGAAACGATCATAGTTATCTCCAGTCTTACCTACAGGAATGATAAAATCAAAATCTTCATAAGATGAATAAGGAGAGTGAACCCTCACATCATAATCAACACCTGCAGCACGAAGGTTTGGTCCAGTAAAGCCATAGTTCAACGCACGTTCTGCTGATATTGCACCAGTCCCAACTGTCCTTTCAATAAATATTCTATTTCTGTTGAATAAATTTTCAAACTCTTTCCAGACTTTAGGAAATTCTTCCAAAAATTTTTCAATTTTTTGGAATGCAGTGTTTGAAAAGTTTCTTTCAAAGCCACCTATTCTTCCCATATTGGTAGTTAGACGCGAACCACAAACCTCTTCATAGATTTCATAGATCAATTCGCGGTACTGCATAACGTATAAGAAACCAGTATAGGCACCTGTATCAACACCAACTATTGAATTACAAATGAGGTGATCAGAAATACGCGACAACTCCATGATGATTACGCGCAGATAATCAACTCTTTTAGGAGTCTTTACACCCAATAATTTTTCACAAGTCAGGTGCCAACCCATGTTGTTCAACGGAGCAGAGCAATAATTTAATCGGTCTGTGAGTGTTGTAATTTGATAAAGCGGTCTTC
>JACCDL010566669.1_pt1 | contig 25042 bp, 23 predicted proteins | sample 7441931 | NCBI WGS metagenome assembly JACCDL01 (sample SAMN15323437, study PRJNA562643) | freshwater metagenome | isolation source: river surface water | place: USA:Blue River Watershed | collected 2017-08-16 | reverse complement strand
TAGCCGGATTCGAACCCGATCCCAACGCCAAAGCACAACCCATACAACTACGTAGCCAAGAACATAGACAACGTAGCGGCCCACGTACCAACAGCCGCTCGGGCGCACAGCCGAATGGTGACAAGCGTGGCGGCGGTGGTGGCAATGGTGGCGCTGGAAGCAGACAACAAGCTGGCAAACCTGCTCGCAGCGGGTCGGGTCAGTCGACTCAAGCTGCTACACCTCAGCGCAGTCAGGTACCACGAACGGGTCTTAGCTCGACAACCAGTGGCAGACCGGCATTAGGAGGCCAAGCAGCTGCCAATGCTAACCAACAAAGACGTCGCAGCGGTCAGCGCTAGGCCACACACCCGGCCCAGTTAACGCAGTGTGTGCTACATTTTCGCGTCAAGTAACCGCCGGGCCTAAGCGCCCGGCTTGTTTTTATTACCACCCCCTTCTGCCCGACCGATACGAATGAGCTCCAGCGAGCGCAACAGCCACGACAGCCATACGCCCATGATGCGGCAGTACTTGAGCATCAAGGCAGATCATCCTGATCTATTGCTGTTTTATCGAATGGGTGATTTTTACGAACTGTTTTTTGAAGACGCAGAAAAAGCGTCGCGGCTGCTCGGCATCACACTCACCCAACGCGGCAATTCAAACGGCCAACCTATCAAAATGGCCGGCGTGCCATTTCATTCAGCTGATCAGTATTTAGCCAAGTTGGTAAAGCTAGGCGAATCAATCGCCATCTGCGAACAAGTAGGTGACCCCGCATTAAGTAAAGGGCCGGTCGAGCGTCGTGTTCAACGCATTGTGACTCCCGGCACACTAACCGACGCTGAGCTGTTGCCGGACAAAGCCGAGCGGCCTTTATTAGCGATTCATATTGCACGTCAACGTAAACAAATTACGCTTGGTCTTGCGTGGCTCTCGCTAGCTAGCGGCTGGTTACGCGTTACCGAAATCGCGACGGATGAGGCGCAACTGATCGCGCGCTTGCGACAAGAAATAGAGCGCATCTCTGCCGCCGAAATTTTGACCAGCCACGACACCGGATTACTCGTCGAAGAACATCTGAACATTCACACAACCACGGTCGCTGACTGGCACTTTGACACTACCGCCGGTGAAAAAGCATTGTTGGAACAACTCACTGCCGCAAGTCTTTCCGGCTACGGTGCCGATCATTTAACGGCCGCTTTAGGTGCTGCAGGTGCATTGCTGCTGTATGCGCGCAATACACAGGGCAAACACTTGCAGCATGTGCGTACCCTGGCCGTTGAACGTGAAGATGCGTTTATCGGCATGGACGCCGCAACGCGTCGTAATTTAGAAATTACCGAAGCCTTGCGCGGTAGCGAAGCATCGACTGGCCCGACACTTTTTTCATTACTGGATCATTGCCGTACCGCGATGGGATCGCGATTGTTACGGCACTGGCTGCATCATGCCAGTCGTGATCAAGCCATAGCTCGTGCACGACATGCGGCTATCGCCTCTCTAATTGACTTATCCATCAGCGATTCATTAACTGAGCAGCTTTCAGCTATTCCCGACATCGAGCGTATTGCTAGTCGTATTGCCTTACTCTCAGCTCGGCCCAGAGATCTATCAGGATTACGCGCAGGCTTGCAGCAATTACCCGCGATTAGCGCAGCGTTATCAGGAAATTCGCTATCCCATTTATTAAGTGAAATCAGCGAAACGCTAAAGACCTCTCCCGATTGCCTGAATTTTCTGACACACGCGATTGCAGAAGAACCCGCCAGTGTCGTGCGTGACGGTGGTGTTATCGCTAAAGGGTTTGATGCTGAGTTAGATGAACTTCGTTCCTTGTCTGATGATGCCGGTGAATTTTTAACGGCGCTGGAAACACGCGAACGCGAACGCACAGGCATCACTAATCTTCGAGTTGAATATAACAAAGTGCATGGCTTTTATATCGAAGTCACGCACGGGCAAACCGCTAAGGTGCCAGATGATTATCGCCGTCGCCAAACACTAAAAAATGCCGAACGCTACATCACACCTGAACTCAAAGCGTTTGAAGATAAAGCCTTGTCAGCACAAGATCGCGCCTTGGCACGAGAAAAACTGCTTTACGAGCAAGTGCTGCAAAAACTATTGCCTGAAATAGAAATTCTGCAGAACCTTGCGCGCGCCGTCGCATCATTGGATGGTTTGGTTGCACTCGCGGATCACGCTCAGCGTCATCAATGGTGTAAGCCTGAGCTTGTAGCAGAGCCCGGCATAGCCATTCATCAGGGACGTCATCCTGTTGTAGAAAACACCATAGAGCGATTCATCGCTAACGATTGTCAGCTCAGTCCAACGCGTCGACTGTTACTGATTACAGGCCCAAACATGGGCGGTAAATCAACCTACATGCGACAACTCGCCCTTATTACCTTACTTGCGTATGTGGGTAGCTATGTCCCGGCAAGCTCAGCAAAGTTAGGACCGATTGATCGAATCTTTACTCGTATTGGCGCATCGGATGACCTCGCAGGAGGCTATTCCACCTTTATGGTCGAGATGATGGAATCGGCTGCGATACTGCACGGCGCAACAGAACAATCGCTGGTGTTGATGGATGAAGTTGGACGTGGCACATCAACCTTTGATGGTCTGGCACTCGCTTGGGCTATTGCGCATTGGCTGTTGCAGCAAAATCGTAGCTTTACTTTGTTTGCTACGCATTACTTCGAATTAACTCAACTACCTCAGGCGAATCCCGCATGCGCTAATGTACACCTATCTGCTGTTGAGCATAAAGACAGCATCGTTTTTTTACATGCTGTGCAAGAAGGACCCGCATCGCAAAGCTACGGCCTGCAGGTAGCCCAGTTAGCAGGAGTACCCGCTGCAGTGATACGAGCAGCGCGCAAACATTTATCTGCGCTTGAAAACCAATCTACGAACGGTGCAAGTCAATTTGATTTATTTGCCATCGAAAACGAAGTCGCTGAGCAAGCTGCAACACCAACTGACCCCGCTCTTACGGCCTTGTATGAACTTGATCCAGATACCTTAAGTCCACGCGAAGCATTAGACGCTTTATATCGCTTAAAAAAATTAAGTCATCAAAGCGAGGCGAAGTGATACTTTTCTTCCCTCGTTTGCTTGCACGCTCATTACCCAGCTTATTTTTATGCGGTGTGATGCTTGCGACGCACGCGCACGCGGAGCCCTTTCATTTCGCTGTACTCATGCATGTGCTACAAGAGACGGGCGACGAGAACGAGCTGAAAATTGCTCTCGAGAGTGCGCAAGCCGCAAATCCCACTTTCATCGTTGTGAATGGCATGCGCTCTAAACGTGAGCCGTGTACCGATCGTCTATATCGACAGCGCACGGCCTTGTTGGAAAGTTCTGTCGCACCCGTCGTTTTATCCTTAGCAGGCGATGACTGGATTACCTGTCGCGATAGACAAAATCGTCCCGCCCCCACCGCCTGGCTCAACTTGCTACGCGATCAGGTATATGGCGATATCAGTTGGAGCGGTGGCAAGCACATCCCTTTGCGCCGTCAGTCTGCCATCGCGGCATTTAGAAATTACGCGGAAAACACGCGTTGGAGTATTGAGAATGTGCTGTTCGCAACGCTCAATATACCCGCAAATAATAATAATTATTTAGTCTCTGCTGGCGGCAATAGTGAATTCGAAGACAGACTGATCGCTAACCGCGATTGGTTACATCGATTACAAACACAAGCTCAACGCGAGCGTAAGACCCACATCGTCCTTTTTTGTGATGGCAATCCACTACCTGATGTACGCCGCAAAACCGAGCCGCGCGATGGCTATGTTGAGCTGCGCCAGCAATTGAAAAATTTAGCTGAAAAATCAGGAGTGAAGATATTGGTGATTCAAGGATCAACGCCAACCACCGAAAAAAACAATGGCAGCATTATATGGAACGGTCAATTAGGTTACGTAAACCTGAATGTAGGGATCAGCATGATCGCTGTAGATCCCACTGCAGAGAATGCATTCTCTATTGTGGCAGATGAACCATAGAACAAGTTCATCTAGCCACAGATACGATTTTTTATTGTAACTGTATCGAACGGAATTGATCGCCGTCGTCATCATCATCATGATGGTGATGACCATGCGGGCCGTGTACATGACCATGCGCGACTTCTTCTGCGCTAGCGGCACGAACTTCGATCACATTCAGAGCAAACCGAAGTGAAATCCCAGCTAAAGGGTGATTGCCATCCAAAACAACCTTGCCGTCGGCAATATCAGTCACGGTAAATACGCGATCTTCAGCATGCTCGTCGCCGTCGGGTGAACCTTCGAATTGCATACCGATTTCCAGCGGCTCAGGCAACGCTTCTCTAGGCTCGATCTTTACCAGAGTGGCATCATATTCACCAAAAGCATCCACCGGTTCGACTTGTATCGTGACCTGATAGCCTGCCGATTTGCCATTGAGAGCTTCCTCAATCTTGGGCAGTGTGTTGTGATAGCCCCCGTGCAGGTAGACCATCGGCGCCTGACTTTCTTCGATCTGATTCCCTTGCGCGTCACTTAATTTGTAATGCAGCGTAACGACCGTATCTTTGCCGATTTCCATCATGATGTCCTAATTAGTAAACCATGTTGAATTATAACCGCCGGCCCTGGTACTCGCTAAGATCGGACCGCTCAGCGATCAACTCATCAGCCATTCGGATCGCTATAATCTGCCCATGAAAAATCATACCGTTCTCGGCTCAATGTCGACTGAAACATTCTTGCGCACGTACTGGCAAAAGAAACCTTTGCTGATACGTCAGGCTATTTCCGATATGCAGCCTGTCCTTTCGCGTGAAGCACTGTTCGAATTGGCGGCGCAAGACGATGTTGAATCACGACTCATTAGCCAGACCAGCACACGTTGGCGTATGCAGAACGGACCTATAGTTAATCTTCCTTCGATACGCAAAAAACAGTGGACACTACTGGTACAAGGTGTCGATTTGCATAATGATCGTGCCGCAGAATTACTAGGTCAGTTCCGCTTTATTCCCGATGCGAGGCTGGATGATTTGATGATCAGCTACGCCAGCGATCAAGGCGGCGTGGGGGCGCATTTTGACTCTTACGATGTGTTCTTACTTCAAGCTCATGGTCAGCGTCGATGGCGCATCGGCGCCCAACAAGATTTGACTCTCAAAGCGGGTTTGCCGCTTAAGGTATTGGAGAACTTCCGCCCTGAGCAGGAATTTGTGCTCGATCCGGGCGATATGCTTTACCTGCCACCACACTACGCTCATGAAGGCGTCGCAATCGGTGAATGCATGACCTATTCGATAGGCTTTCGCGCACCTTCCTGGCAAGAACTCGCACAGGCGTTGCTGCAATATAAAGAAGACACCCTGGAATTAGAAGGTCGCTACACCGATCGTGGACTCAAACCCACCAACAAACCCGCGCATATTCATGACGACCTGTTTGAAAAAATCAGCACACAGCTAAAAAAGATTAGTTTTAGCAATGACGATCTGCATATTTTTCTCGGTGAGTACTTGTCTTCTCCGAAGCCCTCAGTAATTTTCGAACCTCTTGCGCGTAGCGTGCCGAGTAAAAAATTCTTGAGAATGCTGCAAAAAAATGGCGTCAAGTTGCACCGCAAAACCCGCATGCTTTACCGCGGAAAATATCTATTTATTAATGGCGAATCCTTTTGGGTTAGCGGCAAAGACCTCGCTTGCCTTAAATCGCTCGCCGATCAGCGTTTTCTCAGACCTGAATCAATAGTAAACGCCTCCCAAGACCTGATCGACAGCCTAAATCACTGGTACAACATCGGTTGGTTAGCCGCTCCCAAGAATTGATTATCAGAACGACAAATCAATCTTTCTGCAAACACTAAATCCGAACGTAATTTTTCACGCGTGAAAATAACGAATTTTCGGGCTAATAATCGCAGAAATGCTTGTTAAAGCACTTGCCAGCTTTTCAAGAAAGCCAGTATAATTTCTGGTTAGGAAGTTTTGAAGTTGCGGCGGTGCGTCAAAATCAATCCGCTCATCCGAAAAGCGTCCTGAACGTGCGATAACTACCGGTAGTTATTAAACATACTTCAAGCATTATTCTTATTATTTAACTGAAGGAAAATCATGAAAAAATCGTTGCTGATCGCTTCCCTGCTCGCTCTGGCTCTGGCTGCCTGCGGTAAGAAAGAAGAAGCTGCAGCGCCTGCTCCTGCTGAGGCGCCTGCTGCTGCTGCTCCTGCAGAAGCTCCAAAGGCTGATGCTGCTGCTCCTGCAGAAGCTCCAAAAGCTGACGCTGCTGCTCCTGCAGAAGCTCCAAAAGCTGAAGAGAAGAAGTAATCTTCGACCGCATTACGAAAAAGCCGTCCTCGTGACGGCTTTTTTGCTTTTAGCAGTCCAACCAATCAAAGCCTTGATCCTGACCTGCGATCACTACCTCGACTTCCTTGTCGACGATCTTATCGATCTCTAGCCGCACCAACTCCGGTGAATTGTTTTTCTTCGATAAATGCGCCGCTACCAGACGCTTTAATTTGCTGCGGTCTAATGACGATAGCAGCTGCGCCGAATGCTCATTCGATAGATGCCCAAGAGGCCCAGCAATACGTGATTTAAGAAATGGCGGATAGGATGAGTTAGCCAGCATCGCGCTATCGTGATTGAATTCAAGTAGGAGTGCATCACACCCTGACAGCGCAGTTCTAACATGCGGAGTTGTCTGACCTATGTCAGTCAACACACCAAGTTTACGGATGCCGTCAGATGCGACGTATTGCAAGGGCTCGCGCGAATCATGCGGCACGGTAAAGGGACGTATTTCTAATTCACCGATCGCCAACGCTTCACCATCTCGACAAATGCGCACATCAACACCTTCGGACTCTTTGCGTGTGGCATCCCAGGTGCCGTGACTTAACCATACTGGTAATTGATAGCGACGAGCTAGCTTGAACACGCCACCCACATGATCTGAGTGCTCATGGGTGACTAAGATGCCGGCCAACTCTGAGGGATTCAATTGCAATCGCGCCATGCGCTTCTCGACCTCACGCATGACGAAACCGCAGTCAAGCATTAGGTGAGTAGCCGAATTTCCAGCGCCTGCAGAAATGAGAAGAGCATTGCCCTCGCTGCCGCTGCCAAGACTAGCAAATCTCATCAGCGGCTCTCAAGCAAATAAAGGTTAGTGAACGACCTAATACGCAGCTTATCTGAGCTTGTGCGAATTTACTTAAGCTGATCATTCAACAAAGTGATTATGCGTTCCGCATTGGCGCTCTTAGCGACCTCACCTTGCTCATCCAGTACGCTGATCTGCGTCTTAGCGTCGCTCGATGATTTGACAAGCACACGATAACGCTGTGCGCCCTTCTTATCGTCTTTCGAGCTAAACAAACGAGAGAAGAACCCGGGTTCGCTTTTCTTGACTTCAGCATCAGCCACCTGATCGATGTAGCGAACAAAGTAGAGACCACGAGTACGATCACGATCTTCAACCGTGAAACCAACACGATCAAGGGCTAAGCCAACACGGCGCCATGCACGATCAAAACCTTCATCCACAACCAAGAAACTGCCCGCTGTATCCTTCACTAATTTGGCACGATCTTGTAACGGCTTAGCACTGTCTACGGCAGCCTTCGCGGTTGTTGGCTTCTCGTCATTACCCAAGCGTGCCATCAAACGACCGAGGAATTCCGCTTCGAGTTCGGGTTCAGAGGCACGACTGGTCCAGATGGTTTTATCTTTCATCTGGCCCGTGACAACTTCGGCAGCTCCGCGATGACTAATATAAATTTCAGTACCACCGTCAGGGGTGCGCTCTAAACGTGTGCGGAATTTGTCGCGCTCACCGGTCGAATAAATTGAATCAAATACTTTACCGATCGTGTTGCGAATGAAATCTTGGGGAATCTTGGCACGATTCTCAGCCCAGTCGGTTTCCATGACACCCGCTTCAGGAGTTTCAACGGCTAATAAGAATCCACTTTCTTGCCAAAATTCTTTAATACGTGGCCACAGAACATCTGGCGCTTGTTTGCTCACCAGCCAGCGCTGAGTGCCAGCACGTTCAACGCGCATGCCAGCAAGCGGGTCTGAAGATGGCGCCACTTTGCCTTCAACGGGCTTGGTGCCTGGAGTTTTACGTTGCTCGTTAAATGATGATGCAGTCGCCGTTCCTTTTGAATTTTCTCCTACGGCGTAACGGCTATCACCTTTGGCCTGAGTCAAGTCTGGCGGAACTTCAAGTTTGGTACCCGCATTACTACTCGTCTTACCAACGCTCTTGTAATCGATCTTTTCAGGCTCCAGCATCTCGCTCACCGAGCTGCAGCCCGAGAGAGTGACTAAGGCCATCGAAAGTAAGCACGCGGAACGGCGCAACGAGGTCAAATTAAAACGTGAGGCAAGAGTCATCATGAGGGGGAATTCACTGAAATTTTTAGGAGAAATCAAAACAACGAGTTGCAACCATTGGGAAACTAGATTCTTTGTATGCGCATTCAGCATACCAAGCTTTACAGCACATCTGACTCACGCAAAGCTGAAAGAACTGCATCGTGATGTGCGCTGCCTAACGTCACTAAAGGTAGTCGAATACCTGCTTCGATACGACCCATTTGCGCTAGCGCCCATTTCACCGGTACTGGGTTAGGCTCAGTAAACAAGCGATTATGAAGCGGAATCAGTTTATTGTTAATGGCAATCGCATCAGCAATACGACCTTCCATGGCTGCGACACACAAATTGTGCATGGCGCGTGGCGCAACGTTCGCAGTGACTGAAATATTTCCTTGACCACCGCACAACATCAGCGCCATTGCTGTCGCGTCATCACCCGAATACACAGCAAATGATTTCGGTACAGCGCGTAGCAATTCAGTTCCACGTGCTAGATTACCGGTCGCATCTTTAACGCCGACTATTCCTTTAATGCCAGACAAACGCACGATCGTTTCGTTGCTCATATCGGCCACGGTACGGCCGGGCACGTTATAAAGAATGACGGGCAGATCAACCGACTCCGCAATTTTTTTGAAATGCTGGAACATGCCTTCTTGCGTTGGGCGGTTGTAGTAAGGCACCACCTGTAACGAGGCATTCGCGCCCACGCTCTTTGCGTAGGTAGTTAGCTCTATGGCTTCGGAGGTCGAATTACCGCCGGTACCGGCGATAACAGGAATGCGTCCTGCGACGTGATCAACGCACAAGCGAATTAATTCGCAATGCTCTTCAACGGTTACCGTCGGCGATTCACCGGTGGTGCCGACAATCACAATGGCATCCGTGCCCTCTGCAATATGCCAGTCAATCAGTTTTTTCAAGCCTGGCAAATCAAGACTGCCGTCTTGATGCATAGGGGTGACGATAGCAACGATGCTGCCTTTGATCATAATTGTGCCGCCGCAAAAATCTAAACCGTGATTGTAGCGGATAGCGATGCTCGAGGGACAGATTGCCTTGCTACTGGTGAGTGTCCAAGCCGCGCGATTCTGGCAACCCAAGAGGCCCACGAATGAGGCAAATCCTTTGCACCATGGCAGGTTTGGGATCGCTTACGAAGCCATCCTCGAAAGCAATCACATGAAATTCTGGCGTTGACGCTGCCCAACGCAGCAATTCACCCGGCAAAAGCAGAAAATCCGGACTGGAAGGCTTGCCAAAAAGGCCATTATCCTGCGCGAACGTTTCGTAAATCAAAACACCACCTACGCACAAACTGAGTAGCAAATCCCTCATCAATGGACGATGAAGATAATTGGTAACGATAATCCCGCCAAATTGGTTGGGCACCAATGGCCAGTCAGGATGGCTGGCGCTATTGCTCAGCTCAAGATCAAACGATAGGCAGTGAATGTTTTGGGATGAAGGAGAACGGAGTGCGCTAATGTCTTTATCAACCGCCAACACGGAATGCCCCAAACTCGCAGCATAGCGCGCATGGCGACCGCCGCCACAGGCCAGATCCAGCACCTTACTTTGCGGCGGAATCAGACCCGCAAAGCGACGCACCCAGCGCGAGGCAACATCTAAAGCTTGGTGCGTCGACATAAATAGTTTAACTATATCAAGTAGTTAAGCAGAAAAGTGAAAGCACTTTATTAGGTTGATTAGTTATACGAGAGTCCCATCTCTTCACGCACATCACGCATCGTTTCTTGCGCGAACTTGCGGGCTTGGTCGCATCCATCGGCCACAATCGCGCGCACTAGTGATGGATCATCCAGATATTGCTGCGCCCGTTCGCGCATGGGTTCTTGCTCTTTCAAAATGCCGTCAATCACCGGCTGCTTGCATTCGATGCATCCTATGCCGGCTGATTTGCAACCTTTGGTGACCCACTCACGAGTGACATCATCCGAGTAAACCAAATGGAACTGCCAGACCGGGCATTTGTCAGGATCGCCTGCATCGGTTCTGCGAACGCGAGCGGGATCGGTTGGCATGGTGCGTATTTTTTTCGTGACGGTGTCACGATCATCACGTAATGCAATCGTGTTGCCGTAACTCTTAGACATCTTTTGTCCATCCAAGCCCGGCAGTCGAGAAGCTTCAGTTAGCAAGGCTTGCGGCTCAACCAAAATCAATTTGCGGCTACCTTCGAGATAACCAAACAAACGCTCGCGATCAATCATCGACAGATTTTGAGCATCATCCAGCATAGCCTTGGCTTGTTCCAAGGCGTCTTCTTTGCCCTGCTCCTGGAAATCATTGCGCAACTCCATGTAGAGCTTGGCACGTTTAGTACCCAGCTTCTTCACGGCTTCTTTGGCTTTTTCTTCGAAATCTTTTTCGCGGCCATACAAGTGATTAAAGCGACGAGCAATTTCGCGCATCATCTCAATGTGCGGTACCTGATCTTCACCTACCGGCACCATGCTGGCACGGTAAATTAAAACATCAGCCGCTTGCAACAAGGGATAACCCAAGAAACCATAAGTCGCCAAATCGCGATCAGCTAATTTTTCTTGTTGATCTTTGTAGGTGGGCACACGTTCAAGCCAGCCCAGCGGTGTTGACATAGAAAGTAGCAAATGCAGTTCGGCGTGTTCCGGAACTTTCGATTGAATAAAAATCGTCGCCTGCGAAGGATCAATCCCCGCGGCAAGCCAATCAATCACCATATCCCAGGTGCTGCTCTCGATAATTGAGGGGTCATCGTAATGCGTGGTCAACGCATGCCAATCCGCCACAAAGAATAAACAGGGATGCTCGGACTGCAAGCGAACCCAGTTTTTTAAGGCTCCGTGATAGTGGCCAAGGTGCATCGCCCCGGTTGGGCGCATGCCTGAAACAACGCGATCTGGATACATGAGGATCTCAGGTCAGAAGAAATTTAAGGGGAGAAATCAGAATATTCAGCAAAGTATTGGCACCTGTAATCACAGGCACCATCCAGTAATTCAGTAGATTTAACAGCATCAAGCCAATCATGATGAAAAATCCATACGGCTCAATACGCGCAAAACGAAAAGCATAGCGATTCGGTAGCAGGCTGGTCAGAATGCGCCCACCATCTAACGGCGGCAGGGGAAATAAATTAAACGCGAACAAAATCAAATTAATTTTTACACCCGCTCGTGCAACTTCATAAAAATACGCTTCATCGATATCCGCGGCATCCAACACAAAAAATAATGCCATCCACATCAGGCCCATCAAAAAATTGGCCATAGGACCTGCTAAGGCAACCCACGCCATATCCTTTTTGGGCTTTCGTAGCAGCGAAAAATCAATCGGCACCGGCTTGGCATAACCAAACAAAAAGGGACTTCCTACTAGCGCCAGCATCAAAGGAATAAGTATGGTGCCAAACAGATCGATATGCTTGGTTGGATTTAGACTCATGCGACCCTGCGAATACGCCGTCAGATCGCCAAAATATTTCGCAGCGTAGGCGTGTGCGGCCTCATGCAGGGTAATGGCGAACAATACGGGTAAGGCATAGACCGCAATGGTCTGGATAATCTCATTCATTGCAGCGATTTTATCAGAGTGACTATGTGAAACATGGCAATCAATGAAACAAGCCTGTGTCTCCCCGACCCTGACGCAGCACCAGCGGCGCATCACCCGTTAGGTCAACCACCGTGGTGGGCAGCAAACTGCAACTACCCCCATCTATTACTAACTCGATATGTTTTTCTAGCTGGCTGCGTATATCGGCGGCGTCATTCAAAGGATCATCGCTTCCCGGCAAAATCAATGTGGTGCCAATCAAGGCTTGGCCGAGCTCTTCAAGCAGCGCCTGAGCGATGATGTTTTCAGGAACCCGCAGACCGATCGTTTTTCGTGACGGATGCGAGAGCCTGCGTGGCACCTCTTTACTCGCTTCCAAAATGAACGTGTAGGGACCCGGAGTGGCTGATTTCAGCAATCGATACTGGCGGTTGTCGACTTTTGCGTAATTGGCAATCTCTGACAAATCGCGACACAACAACGTGAGATGATGACGATCATCCACGCCACGAATCTGCCGCATACGCTCAACCGCCGCCTTGTCGTCCAAGTGACAAACCAAGGCATAGCTAGAATCCGTAGGCAAGGCAACCAGACCGCCCGCACCCACAATTTGCACGGCCTGACGCACCAGCCTAAGCTGAGGGTTTTCTGGGTGTATTTGAAAGTACTGGCTCATGAAAGCAAACGGCGACAGTCAATGACTGTCGCCGGAAATTCAACAGGGTGCGACTGTATCAGGCCTGCTGCAACGCTGCAATGCGTTGCTCTATCGGAGGGTGGCTAGAAAATAACTCCATCACACCGTCGGACTTGTTAATGCCTAATGATGCGACTGATTGAGGTAAGGCCGCTGTATGCATTTGGCCCAAGCGCATTAGCGCGTTAATCATGGGACGATTATTCCCCAACAGTCGCGCTGAACCCGCATCTGCACGAAACTCGCGCTGACGTGAAAACCAAGCCACAATCATTGAGGCCAGCAAACCAAACACAATCTGACACACGATGACGGTAATCGTGTAGCCAATACCAACGGACTCATTACTGTTTTTAGACAGTGCACGATCCACCATGTAACCCACTACGCGTGATAGGAACACAACAAAGGTATTCACCACGCCTTGCAGCAAGGTCATCGTCACCATATCGCCATTCGCAATATGCGCCACCTCATGCCCCAACACGGCTTCGAGTTCTTCGCGCGTCATGTTCTGCAATAGTCCGGTCGATACCGCGACCAGCGCATCATCACGATTTGCTCCCGTAGCAAACGCATTCGGCTCGCCTTCGTACACGGCGACTTCAGGGCGACCAATGCCCGCGTTCGCCGCCAATCGATGCACAGTATCTAGCAACCATTGCTCGGTAGAGTTGGCTGGATGCTCGATAACTTGTGCGCCAGTTGACCACTTCGCCATAGGCTTACTGATCAACAAAGAAAAAATAGCGCCGGTAAAGCCAACCACGAGTGAAAACACCATCAACATGCCAACGTTTAGTCCTTGGGCCGATAAAAACCGATCGACACCCAGCACCGACAACACAATCGACAGGACAGCAATCACCGCCACATTCGTCAGTACGAACAACAGAATTCGTTTCATTGATTAATCTCCCTGGTGAACCAGACAGTAAAAAGACGCTCCAAAGTTTATCCGAGCTGCCGAAAAAAGGCCGCAACACGAATAGCTTCAGATATGGGGGTGCCAGCTTGCAATTTCAAGTCAGCCAAAAAGTTAGATTGCCCAGTCGTGCCACACCGGCGTTAAGCCTGGCGGCAAAGGCGGCAAACTGCCTAAATCAAAGCGTGATTCAGTCGGTCCATGAAAATCCGACCCACGCGAGGCCAACAGGCCGGTTTTACGCGCGAAAGCGGCGTACTCATCGTATTGAGCAGGATGATGGCTGCCTGTGACAACCTCTATCCCTTCACCACCCAGCGCGCGAAATTGTTCAACAAAGACATTTAGCTGAAGATCATCAAATCCATAACGACCCGGATGCGCAATCACCGCACGACCGCCTGCCGATCGTATCCAGCGTACCGATTGCTCCAAGCTGGCCCAACGATGAGGCACAAAGCCGGGCTTTCCTTCAACCAAAAAACTCTTAAACACTTCGGTAACTGTGGGCCGAACACCCGCCTCAACCAAAAATCGTGCGAAATGCGTTCGGCCTAACAGCTCAGGGTTGTCTGCTAACTTCAATGCCCCCTCAAACGCTCCGGGTATACCCACGGCTTCGAGTTGAGCGGCAATATCGCGGCCACGCGATTCGCGCCCGCCGCGCACGGAAGCAAGACCATCTTTTAGATCAGGATTATTCTCGTCTATCCCTAAACCAACGATATGAATGGTCTTATTCGCCCATGTAATGGAGATTTCAACACCCGCCACAAAATGCAAATCCAGACTCGCAGCCGCCTCGCGCGCCTGCGAAATACCGTCTAATTCGTCGTGATCCGTCAGCGCCCAAACATCGACCCCGTTCGTCTTAGCACGCGCGGCCAAGTCTGCAGGCGACAAGACCCCGTCGGACACGGTGGAGTGACAATGCAAATCAACGTTAGGCATGAAAACCGTAAGAAAAAAAACCAACTCCACAGAGGAGCGCAAGACTGAATTGTACGCGCCAGCGTTGAATGCCGCTGAGGGTCAAATCAAACCAAGAAATCTTCAATCAATCGGGCCAGCAACTCGGGTTGATCGTGATGCAGCATATGACCCGCATCGTTCACCACCGCTGACTTTACATGGGGAATGCAGGCTCGTCGGCGATCTAACTCAGCACGCACTTTGTCGCGGCCTCCCATCCAGCGCCACAGGTCACTGTCATTCGCTTCAACCCATAGGACTGGCGCAGTAATTTTTTCCCAACAGGCGATCACTTCTTCCACCCGATATAACGTGGCACCGGTAATTTTGTGTGCCGGGTCACCCAGAATTTCCCATTGCCCGTTCTGGTTTTCAGCTGACCAATGCGCCGCTAAAAATTCTGCTCGTTCACGTGCAAGTCTAGGATTCGTTTTCATCAAACGCGCAATCACTCCATCCATCGTTTCATACGCACGCATCGTGGGCGGCTCGCGCAATTCATCCAGCCATTGCGCATAACGCGTGGGTGCCATAGCAGGCTCAGTCGCTGCCAATCCAAATCCCTCCAGATTCACTAGCTTAGCTACGCGATGAGGACGCACACCGGCATAAATGCCCGCCACATTACCCCCCATGCTATGACCTATCAAATTCACTGCTTGGTCAGGCGCATAATGATCGAGGATAGCTTCCAAATCACCGAGGTAATCTGCAAACCAATAACAATCGGATTGCACGCGATCAGTCAGACCAAAGCCGCGCCAATCAGGTGCAATCACTTGCCAGTCGTTTGCCAAATTATCGACGACGAATTGAAATGAGGCCGAGACATCCATCCAGCCATGCAGCATAAATAATTTTGGCGCATCAGGCGAACCCCAATGCCGCACATGAGTACGTAGGCCACGGATAGGAATGAATTCGCTGCGGGAGGGCTTAAGAGGATGGAGCACAGGAGAGCTTCAGAAAAGAGTGAGTATGATAGCGAAAACAGACAGCTTGAACGCTACAAACAATAGTACAAACAACGTAGCGCAAGCATACCATTTTCGCTGGGAACACGAATGAAACGACCATCTGCGGCCGATCACTACGATCACCTCTACCAAAATTATCGCTGGCATGTACCCGCTGATTTCAATATCGCGCACTGGTGCTGTACTCGCTGGGCGAACGACGCTAACCGCGTCGCCATTTATATGGATGATGAAAAAGATGGCGATCGTGTGATCACCTATGCCGAACTCCAGCGCAGCGCGAATCAACTTTCGCATGCAATGACTAAACTCGGTGTCATGCGTGGTGATCGAGTGGCGATCGTGATGCCGCAACGTCCTGAAGTCGCTATTGCGCACATCGCCTGTCATCAAATCGGTGCGATTGCTATGCCCATGTCCGTTCTATTCGGGCCCGATGCGCTGGAATATCGTTTGCAAGATAGTGCTGCTGCTTTATTAATTACCGATCAAGCAGGTATGCCTAACATCGCCGCTATATGCGCACACTGCCCTGCACTCGAATTTGTTATCGCTGTTGATGGCCAAGGTACCAACACCTTGGATTGGCACGATTTATTGAAAAATGAGCCCACTTTATTTAACGCTGTATCGACTCAAGCGAGTGATCCAGCGTTGTTGATCTATACCAGTGGCACCACGGGTTCACCCAAGGGCGCGTTAATGCCGCAGTCTGCGTTACTTGGAAATCTGACTGGCTTTGTCGCTTCACAAAATTGGTTTCCGCACGATGACGATGTGTTTTGGTCCCCTGCCGATTGGGCATGGACTGGGGGACTGATGGATGCATTACTGCCGGCACTCTATTTTGGAAAACCGATTGTTGCGAGTCGCGCGCGCTTTTCTGCGGAACACGCTTTCACGCTAATGGAAAAGTACCACGTAACCAATAGCTTTCTATTTCCGACGGCATTAAAAATAATGATGAAAGCCGTTCCATCGCCGCATAAGCACTATCGGCTAAAACTACGCGCCATTATGAGCGCCGGTGAAGCGGTTGGCGATACTGTATTCAACTGGACTCAGTCAGCGCTGGGTGTCACGGTGAACGAAATGTTTGGCCAAACCGAGGCTAACTACATCGTTGGTAATAGCGCAGAAAAATGGCCGGCTCGTGCAGGCAGCATGGGTCGCCCATATCCGGGCCATCGTGTTGCAGTGATCAACGATGAGGACCAACCAGTCAATGTCGGCGAGATCGGTGAAGTCGCTCTGCATAAAAATGATATGCACGGTCATCCCGATCCCGTGATTTTTCTCGGCTACTGGAACAACGCACAAGCGACTACCGACAAGTACAGTGGTGATTGGTTACGTACCGGTGATCTTGCACAGATCGATGCTGATGGCTATCTCTGGTATCGCGGTCGGGCCGATGATATGTTTAAGTCAGCGGGCTACCGGATTGGCCCATCAGAAATTGAAAATTGTTTGGTAAAGCACGCAGCCGTTGCAAATGCCGCCGTAGTACCCAAGCCCGATGCAGAACGAGGAAATTTAATTAAAGCGTTTATCGTGCTGACCGAAGGCACGCTACGCAACTCAACCAACGACACCGCATTAATTGCAGAACTACAGCAGCATGTACGTGGCTTACTCGCACCCTACGAATATCCGAAAGAAATTGAATTTATTGATGCGTTACCGATGACGACTACCGGCAAAGTTCAGCGCCGTGTGTTGCGCTTACTTGAAGAAGAGCGTGCTAATCAAGCATAAAATGAACTCGGTAGATTATGTTTCACCGCGCAAGGCAGCGATTTCCGATTCCATAAAACCCGCTTGTCGACGCGCTTCCAGATTAAATGGTCCGCGTAATACCGGCGCTTTATAGCGTTGCGTCAGCTCTTGATACGTCGTTAGCACATCTAGGCCACGTTGCTCACAGCACCAGTGATACCAGCGATTACCAATGTCAACGTGGCCGATTTCATCGCGCAAAATAATATCCAGAATCTCTGCTGCGGCCGTATCGCCTACTTGGGCTAATTTACTGCGCACACCCGGCGTTGCATCAAGGCCGCGTGCTTCCAGCGTACGCGGCACTAAGGCCATACGCGCCAATACATCGCCCGTCGTTTTTTCTGCCATTTCCCACAAACTATTGTGAGCGGCAAAATCACCATAAGAAAAACCTAATGAGTGTAGATGCGCAGATAATAAAGAAAAATGCAGGGCTTCTTCCGCGGCGACTTTTAACCAGTCGGCATAAAAATCTTCTGGCATATCCGCAAATCGCCAGACCGCATCTAACGCAAGATTGATGGCATTAAATTCAATATGCGCTAAGGCATGTATCAGCGCTGCTCGCCCCTCGATAGTCACCATAGAACGACGACCTACCTCACGTGGTGCTACTAACTGCGGCCTAGCGGGTCGCCCTGGAATGCCAGGTTCTTCCAGAGCACGAGCTTTTATATCCAGCGTGACCTGCCCTGCAAGCCAAGCGTTACGCAACGCCATCGTGCGGTCAGCCTTAGGCTGTGCCTCGGTTTCGCGCAGCAGTACGCCGGCATAACTGCGTAGTTCTAGGGCGTTCGGCAAGGGGGTGGATGAATCGCTCATCAAGTCAGGAGTAAAATGCAACCATTAACGACCTCCATTGTAATTAAATCCCATGGCCATTTTTAAAATTGGAACGCATACACCAGATGTTGATGCCAGTGCCTATGTCACTGACTCAGCCAGCGTGATTGGCAAAGTTCATCTTGCTGCCAACACTAGTGTTTGGTTTGGTGCAGCTCTGCGCGGCGACAATGAACTGATTTCGATTGGTGAAGGCAGCAACGTACAAGAATGCGCGGTACTTCACACTGATATGGGCTACCCTTTGACAGTGGGTAAAAATGTCACCATCGGCCACCAAGCTATGCTGCACGGCTGCACCGTCGGTGATGGTAGCCTGATAGGCATACAAGCGGTTGTTTTAGATGGCGCAGTCATTGGGAAAAATTGCTTAGTCGCTGCCGGAGCCTTAGTCACCTCGGGGAAAGAATTCCCCGATAATTCACTGATCATGGGTTCACCTGCAAAAGCAGTCAGAGAGCTCACTCCAGAACAGATTAACGATATTCAGCGTGGCGTTCAAACCTATATTGAGCGCGCAGCCTACTTTAAACAAGAACTCAAACGCATCGATTAATCGCATGGATACGCTACAAAAATTCATGTTCGAGCAATCGCAAGTGCGCGGCGAGCTGGTCGAAATTTCTGATGCATGGCGTCAGGTACTCGCCTTGCGATCGTATCCACGTGCCGTGGTCACCATGCTGGGCGAAATGATGTCGGCCGCTGCATTGCTGTCGGCGAATCTTAAGTTCAATGGCTCCATCATTATGCAAATTCATGGTGATGGACCCGTACAATTACTCGTGGTGGAATGCGATGCTTCTCTTAAGCTACGCGCCACTGCAAAATTAGCCGAAGAGGCACACGTCGCAGACGATGCAAAACTACAGCATCTCATCAATGCTCAGGGTCAGGGGCGATTCGCCATTACATTAGATCCGGCTGACAAGCTTCCCGGCCAACAAGCCTATCAAGGTATTGTGGCGCTGGATGGCGACTCGATTGCTACCATCATAGAAAATTACATGTTGCGTTCAGAGCAGCTCGATACCCGCTTGTGGTTAGCCGCCGATGAACATACAGCGCGCGGTCTATTACTGCAAAAACTACCCACTGAGGGTGGAATTCAAGCAAGCGCTATCAACGATGCAGATACGTGGGACAGAACGGTGATGTTAGCGTCGACGGTAACGCAAGAAGAAATGCTCACCACCGACATCATGACGCTGTTGCAGCGCCTTTACTGGGAAGAGACTGTGCGCGTATTTGAGCCACGTCATCCACAATTTCATTGCACGTGCACGCGTGAGCGTGTGGGCAATATGCTGAAGATGCTCGGCAAAGAAGAAGTTGATTCTGCACTCGCCGACTTAGGCGGCTTAGAAATTGATTGTGATTTTTGCGGAAGACACTACGCGTTTGACGCGGTGGATTGTATGCAGTTGTTCGCCGCTCAGGCGATCTCGGATGCAGTGCAGTTACCTGGCGAGCTACCGCATTAAATTATGTGTTTAGGGTTTCGGAGCGCTGGGTGCAGTCGGAACAGGCTTTTTAGCCTCACCCTCAAGAATCTGAACAAAGGTCTCATTGTCTTTAATCAAACCCAATTCATAACGAGCGCGTTCTTCTAATGCGCCTGTCCCTTCTTTTAAATCCTGTACTTCGGATGCTAGCTTAGCGTTACGTTCACGCAGCTCTTGCTCTTTGACTAAAGCACTATCAAGTTGGCGCGACAAATCCCACACGCGTAACCAACTACCCTTACCCAACCACAACGGGTACTGGATAAGTATAAGCAATACAGTTAGACCAATAACGATCAGTCGCACGGCATAGTCCGTCAGCCCAAGACCAGTCCGCGTTGAAACGAGGGCTGGCATACGGGCTTATTTCAGGTTGTAAAACGCCTGACGACCGGGGTAGCTGGCGATGTCGCCGAGATCTTCCTCGATACGCAGGAGTTGGTTGTATTTTGCCATGCGATCAGAACGCGACATGGAACCGGTTTTGATTTGCAGCGCATTCATTCCCACAGCGATGTCGGCAATGGTTGAATCCTCGGTTTCACCAGAACGATGTGAAATCACTGCGGTATAGCCAGCGCGTTTTGCCATCTCGATGGCGGCAAACGTTTCAGTCAGTGTACCGATCTGATTGATTTTAATGAGAATAGAGTTGGCGATCTCTTTCTGTATGCCTTCGCGCAAAATTTTCGTATTGGTGACGAACAAATCGTCACCCACCAGCTGCACTTTTTTGCCTAAGGCCTTGGTCAATGTCGCCCAACCATCCCAGTCACCTTCGTGCATGCCATCTTCAATCGAAATGATGGGGTACTTATCACACCAAGTCGAGAGCAAATTAGTGAAGTCACCCGAAGATAAAACCAGGCCTTCGCCTGCCAAATGGTATTTACCATCTTTATAGAACTCTGAAGCGGCGCAGTCGAGTCCGAGTGCGATTTGTGTTCCCGGTTCATACCCTGCTTTTTCTATCGCCTGCAAAATCAGTTGTATTGCTTCTTCATGATTTTTTACCGATGGCGCAAAACCACCTTCATCACCCACCGCTGTCGTCAAGCCTTTATCGTGCAAGATTTTTTTCAGGTGATGAAAGACTTCAGCACCGTAACGGATTGACTCACGAAAACTTGGCGCACCGACAGGAATAATCATGAACTCTTGCAGATCAAGATTGTTATCTGCGTGCGCGCCGCCATTAATCACGTTCATCATAGGCACAGGCATTTGCATTGCGCCCGAACCACCAAAATAACGGTACAACGGCAAGCCTGCTTCTTCAGCAGCCGCTTTGGCAACAGCCATCGATACGGCCAGCATTGCATTCGCACCTAAACGCGCTTTGTTATCCGTACCATCCAAATCAATCATCGTGTGATCTAAGAAGGCTTGTTCACTCGCGTCCAGACCCATAATGGCTTCAGAAATTTCAGTGTTGATGTTTTCACAGGCCTTGAGTACACCTTTACCTAAGTAACGCTTGGCATCGCCATCGCGTAACTCAATCGCTTCACGCGAGCCCGTCGAGGCGCCAGAGGGCACGGCCGCACGGCCCATGACACCCGACTCCAACAGCACATCGCATTCGACCGTAGGATTGCCGCGCGAATCTAGAATTTCGCGGCCAATGATGTCAACGATTGCACTCATTCATTTCTCCAGACAGATTAAAGATTGTTACTTTTAATTTTTATTACTGTAAATTTGACTGACATTCACCAGATGACGAATTTACGAAAAATCGTTTTCCAGGAATGGTTTGCTTTTAACTACGCGATCGATCTCAGCCAAACTGGCGAGCAACTCACGCATACGATGCAGCGGCACAGCATTCGGCCCATCCGATTTTGCATTCGCAGGATCGGGATGCGTTTCCATAAACAAGCCAGAAATACCTACCGCCACAGCAGCACGCGCTAACACAGGTACGAATTCACGCTGACCACCGGAGGTACTTCCTTGCCCGCCGGGTAATTGCACCGAGTGCGTTGCATCAAACACGATAGGACATTCGGTTTCGCGCATGATCGCGAGTGAGCGCATATCCGACACCAAATTGTTATAGCCAAACGACACACCGCGCTCGCAGGCCATAAACACATCCGTAGGCAGATTGGCTTCGCGCGCCGCTTCACGGGCTTTATCGATGACGTTTTTCATATCACCGGGTGCGAGAAACTGTCCTTTTTTGATATTTACGGGTATGCCTGATTGAGCACACGCACGAATAAAATCTGTTTGGCGACATAAAAAAGCCGGGGTTTGAATCACATCCACCACCGCAGCTACTGGTTTAATTTCATGCACTTCATGCACATCCGTTAGCACGGGTACGTGTAACTGTTTTTTTACTGTCGCCAGAATTTCCAGGCCCTTTTCCATTCCTAAACCACGAAACGATTTGCCCGAAGAACGATTGGCTTTATCAAACGACGATTTATAAATGAAAGGAATGCCTAACGCCGACGTCATTTCTTTCAACGCACCCGCCGTATCCAACGCCATCTGCTCGGATTCGATCACGCAGGGTCCTGCGATCAAAAAAAACGGATGGTCTAAGCCAACGTCAAATCCACAGAGTTTCATGCGGCTTTCCTATGTCCGGTGGCGTCTTTATGCGCAAGCGCTGCAGTAATAAATGAAATGAACAAAGGATGACCCGCGCGCGGTGTTGATTTGAATTCAGGGTGGTACTGCACGCCCATATACCAAGGATGCGCATGCTCTCCTGTACGTGGCAGTTCCATAATTTCGCACAATGATTCATGCGGTGTACGTGCCGACACCACCAAACCTGATTTTTCTACGCGGTCGAGATAATGGTTATTCGCTTCGTAGCGGTGACGATGACGTTCTGTCACCTCAGCACCATAAATTTCAGAAGCCAGCGTACCGGGTTTAACAGCGCAGGTTTGCGCACCTAGTCGCATCGTGCCACCCAAATCGGAATTGACATCACGACGTTCAACCATGCCGTCATGGTTTTGCCATTCAGTGATGAGCGCAACTACGGGGTTTTCAGTATCGGGATCAAATTCAGTCGAATTCGCGTTTTTCAATCCAGCGACATTTCGCGCATATTCAATCAAAGCTACTTGCATACCCAAACAGATTCCGAGATACGGCACCTTAGTCTCGCGGGCGTAACGGGCGGCAGCAATCTTGCCTTCTACACCACGCTTACCAAAGCCACCTGGGACTAATATCGCATCGTATTTAGCTAAGCTGGTAGCGCCATGGGTTTCAATTTCTTCGGAATCCACGTACTCGATATTCACACGCGATTCAGTGTGTATACCCGCATGACGCAAGGCTTCGGTGAGCGATTTGTAGGACTCGGTCAGGTCAACATACTTACCGACCATCGCGATATTCACTTCATGCTTAGGATGTTCGAGCGAATTAACCAGTTTGCTCCACATCGACAAATCGGCTGGCTTGGGCGACAAACCTAATTTTTCGCAAACAATGCGATCTAGGCCTTGGTCGTGCAGCATTTGAGGAATTTTATAAATCGTATCCGCATCCCATACCGAAATCACGGCATCTTCTTCAACGTTCGAGAACAAGGAAATCTTACCTCGCTCATCGTCAGGAATAGGCCGGTCGGCGCGACACAGCAATGCATCCGGCGAAATACCAATTTCGCGCAGCTTTTGAACACTGTGCTGAGTAGGCTTAGTCTTGAGCTCACCCGCTGAAACCAGATACGGCACCAGCGTGAGATGAACGAAGGCGGCGTGATGACGGCCACCGCGCAGCGATAACTGTCTGGCAGCTTCAAGAAATGGCAGCGATTCAATATCACCGACCGTACCGCCTATCTCCACGATCGCCACGTCAAAGCCTTCGGCTCCGCGATGAATAAATTCTTGGATTTCGTTGGTAATGTGGGGAATGACTTGAACCGTCTTGCCAAGATACTCACCACGGCGCTCTTTACGAATTACAGATTCGTAAATCTGACCGGTAGTGAAATTATTGACCTTCTTCATGCGAGCCGTAATAAAACGCTCGTAATGACCCAAATCGAGATCGGTCTCCGCGCCATCGTCGGTGACAAATACCTCACCATGCTGAAACGGACTCATGGTTCCGGGATCAACGTTGATGTAAGGGTCTAACTTGAGGAGGGTTACTTTTAGGCCGCGCGATTCAAGAATCGCGGCTAAAGACGCTGCTGCAATCCCTTTACCAAGGGATGAGACGACGCCGCCAGTGACAAAAACAAACTTGGTCATTGCAGGATAGGCCGAAAGGCACTAGCGTGAAATTCGAATTATACCTCAAAGCGCCGGAGCCCCCTTCACAATTTCAGCCTGCATAGCCGCGTGATAAAAATGAATAAATCCAATGAAATCAGACGCTGATTAACCAACATCACATCAACTACTGTTTGAGTAAGCACGGCTCACTACTCCAATAGCGCTGACGTTGACACCGATGCGTAGTCCAACGGATATCTGCGTCTACCTCCATGCGAATCGCACCGGATTGATCCGTTCGTAGCGGCAGAATGCCGTGATCACGATACCGCTGCACGATCTCTTGTTTGGGATGTCGGTAGCGATTACGGTAGCCCACCTGAAACAAGGCCACTGACGGATGCACTGCCTGTAGGAATTCGATGGTTGAAGACGTTCCACTGCCGTGATGCGGCGCCAGCAGCACATCCGCCTTCAAATCTGCTCTACTCTGTCCCGCTCGATCTAGCAATCCCCGCTCTTGGGGCGCTTCGATATCGCCAGTCAAAAGTACCGTGCGCCCGCGGTAACGAATACGCAAAGTACAGCTGCGCGCATTCGGCGTCAGCGTCGAATGTTGCCAATGATCGGCTAGAGGATGAATCACATCGAATTCGACGTCATCCCAAACCCAACGCTGTCCAGCGTGACAAGGCTCATGCCGCGGCGAATTAACTAACAACGGATGATCAAAAAACAAAGACGAGCTCAACCAATCAATGGTCACGCCCTCCCATAATGAACGCGCGCCGCCTGAATGATCAGCATCACTATGCGAGATCATCACACCATCGAGATGATGAATGCCTCGCGCTCGCAGATAAGGCAACAAAACGCGACTGCCCCCATCGGCTTCCAATGAAAACGTGGGCCCCGTGTCATAGATTAGCCTGTGATTCGCGGTCTCTACCAGTAACGCATTGCCCTGCCCGATATCAAACGCCGTTAACCAAAAACCCCGCTCGGGCGCAGCGGGTTTGGCTAGCAACATCGGCGACCACAGCAGTACGCCCATCCAGCGCAACGGCCAGCCACGCGGCGCCAGCATCCAAACGGTGCCTATCATTGCTAAGGCAAACACACACCAATCCGGTTGTGGCGCTGCCCACACTGCTAGTTTGGTCGCCGATAACCACGCCAAACCCTCGGCCAACCATGC
>JACCDL010978057.1_pt1 | contig 25151 bp, 21 predicted proteins | sample 7441931 | NCBI WGS metagenome assembly JACCDL01 (sample SAMN15323437, study PRJNA562643) | freshwater metagenome | isolation source: river surface water | place: USA:Blue River Watershed | collected 2017-08-16 | reverse complement strand
GGAAATCTCATGGTGTATCCGGCAGCAGAGAATCACATCGCGCTGGTGGACCTCGGGAAAAGTTCTAAATCTTCAGAGTCAAAACTTCGCAATCGTTTGGGCTTATGGCTGTTGTTGCTTCGTGCATCGGGATATCAAATTGAAGGTGCCATTACCGTCGTGGTTGGCGAGGAAACGCGTAACAAAGTTGTTTATCCAACAACAATCTGGCATTACGTACAGCTTGACCCCAATATCAATCAGGAAATTGCTCGAGTCAAAGTTGAACAACTTGCAGAGCTCTTTGAAGAAGCAGTTCGTGCACCATTCCCCAAGTTCAGTGGGACTATCGATCAGGTATTGAAAGGCGACATGAAGAGCGCCGAAGACGCATTCAATAGTTATCTTTCAATGGCGAATAAGAGCCGAGATGGCGAAGAATACAAATACCTTGAAACGATGGAGTGTTTGGTCTTCGGAATTGCGCCAAAGTTTGATGACATCTTCTTCGAAGGTTCTCCCAATGTGAATTTTCATGCGCGGCTGGCTGCAACGGTCATCACAAAAAATGATGACATCGCAAAGGATCTCGGGCTGAAGAATTTGGCACCCACTAATGAGCCTGCAGGAAAGAAAAAGAAGAGGTACGTGTACGCATGAGTGATGTACTGAACCTTGAAACGCAGTCTTTAGAGAACGGTCTCTTTATTGAGGCAAGTGCTGGCACGGGCAAGACCTATTCAGTTGCGGCCCTTGTGGTTCGAGAACTGGCATTGAACGATGAGCTCTCCATCTCGCAGATATTGGTCACCACATTTACGCGTAATGCCGCTGCAGAATTGCGTGACCGTATTCGACGTCGTCTTGTCAAGACGGCGGAATCATTAAAGAAGAATTCCAATGAAGACTCTGATGTCATCGTGGACTTCCTTCTAGACCCATCCGAGGAAGTGCGGACTGTACGTGCCAATCGGCTGATGCGCGCAGTGGTCGAATTCGATACGGCAACCATTGCAACTATTCACTCAGTGTGTTCCAAAATCATTTCCCTCTCTGCCGAGTCCACAAAGATGGCTGGCGAGGAAGTGCAAGACCGACTCATTGCAGAGGTTGTGAATGATGCATTGATTGCACAAGCTTTTGTTTCTCCGACGCTTCCTGAAAAGAAGATCGTTGAAGTGGTAAAACAATTGATTGGTGAGCCACTGACTCAGACCTGGTTTGATCAATCTGTTGTCGCTGACATTGCATTGATGAACCGTATTGATTCGGTAATTAAGAGTTGTGTTGCGAAGATTGAAGAAGAACTCCGTAAGGCACCAACTTTTGACTATCTCATTCGCCGTGCATTCCAGGTCATTGGGTCAGATGAAGTAGAGGGTGTCCTTGCTGAATTTCGTCGTCGTTATAAGTATCTGATTGTCGACGAGGCGCAAGACACAGATTCGCAGCAATGGCAGATTTTCCGTGGCATCTTCCCGATGGGTGAGGATATTTCCGGAGCTTTGATTGCGGTGGGTGATCCCAAGCAGTCGATTTACAAATTCCGAGGAGCAGATATTGATGCATATCGAGCCGAACGAGATCTAGGCACCACGCGAACTCTTCGCACCAACTTCCGTTCCGACACCGAAGTGATTAATGGCCTGAATGTCTTGTTTGGTGAATCAGAATTCGGTCTAGGTATTACCTATGTTGCGGTCGATGTCCCAGACGAGAAGAAGAACGTTGTACTTTCGGAAATGTCTCCGGTGGAGATTCTGAATGTTCCCAACCCAAGCGGTCCGAACGCGGTGGCATCTCCTGCTGCACGGCGAGTGTCTCAGTATTTGCAAACGTCTGCATCAATCGATGGGCATGTGGTTCGCCCAAGTGACATCGTTGTGCTGGTACGAAGTGGCTTGCAAGGACAATTCATTGAACGCGAACTTCGCGAGCTGAATATTCCTGCGGTCAGTACGGGTACAGCGTCGGTGATGAATAGTGAAACTGCTGAGCACTGGCGCGTCTTGTTGCGAGCTCTTGAACGATTCGCTGATGCGGGCAGGGTTCGTCACGTTGTTGGCACACCTCTTTTTGGTGTGCCATTGTCATCAGCCGCGTTACTGGATGATTCCTTCATCGGATCTATTCAGGAAACGTTGGCGGAATGGGCATCAATCTTGCGTAAACAAGGCGTTGCGGCTCTCACGGCTGCGTTGCTTTCAGACCCGGGCACGATTATGTCGCTTTCTGCCGGTCTCTCTGGAGAACGTCGTTTGACTGACTTCAGCCACATCGCAGATCTCTTGAACGCCGAGACGAATGGCGTCGGGTGCTCAGCAACGGACGTGCTTGATGCATTTACTCGTCTCGTCGATGTGGATGATTCTTCGGAACTGGTGAGTCGCAGAGTGGAAAGTGATGCATCAGCCGTGCAGATCATGACGATTCACGTTTCAAAAGGTCTTGAGTTTCCTTTAGTGGTCGTCGCGGATTCGTGGAAAGAAGAGATTTCTACGAATCAGAAGAAGAAACTCCCCATCATCCGTCTCCAGAAAGAGGATGGTCAATCAATTGAAGGTCGAGTTGCTGACATTGGTTTTGTGACCGGTGAGGTTTCTGGAATCAGTCTGCAGCGTTTGCAAGATGAAGCCTCGGAAGAATCTGCTCGCTTGTTGTATGTCGCTGCAACCCGTGCGAAACACCACGTCTGCATCGTGCGCCCTATTGGAGACAAGGTCACAGTTATTGATAATCGGATGAGCGCCAGTGCATTGGCGGGCGAATCTGATGCTGTGAAGGTACTCAATGTTGATGATCTTCTTGAGACAACTATGTATGTCCCTTCTGCCTCCGAGGCTGACAAGAAGAAGTTGAAAGTTGCCGAATCCCCATCAGCGGTGATGCAGTCATACCGACGCACCTCATTCACAGGCATCACGGAGATGCAAAAGGGCGGCACTGTCGTTGGTGCGTCTCGTGTTGATTCTCGAGCCGGAACTGAAGAGGGAGAGCGTCTCTACATTCGCAGTGTGGGGTATGCATCAAATAAGACACAGCTCGGTGTTGACCAGATGCCACTGGCACGTATTCCCGGTGGAGCACACATCGGAAAAATTCTTCACGAGGTGTACGAGCACATCGATCCTTCTCACGATGATCTGCCGAATCATGTCTCCACCATTGTCCGTCGATATGTCACTGGCAAGCTGTTGTCGGAACATGGTCAGAGCATTATTGATGGGATTGTCCTCTCATTGCTCACTCCACTAGGCGGGGCAGTGGGCGACATCTCGTTGGCCAATTTGGGTCTGAAGAACCGCGTCGCCGAGATGTCCTTTGAGATGTCGTTGGCTCATTTGACGGCTGGTGTGAAAGCAAGTGATATCGGTCGACTTCTGCAATCTTCACTTTCTTCTGATGACCTCTTGTTCCCATACGCAGAGACTCTGTGTGATCCCTCGTTTGATATCTCACTCGCTGGTCTGATCAACGGCTCCATCGACGCACTCTTGCGTGTCGAGACAGAGGCAGGCGTTCCACGATTCTTTATCAGTGACTATAAGAGCAACAGATTGGACCGTGACGGTGACGAGTTAATGATTGATGCATATTCCATGGAGCGAATGCTGCATGAAATGGAACATCACCATTACCCGCTGCAAGCTCTCATTTATGGTGCTGCTATCTATCGCTTCCTACGTTGGCGAGCTCCGCAGATTGATGCAGATGAAGCAATAGCCGGATTTGCTTACATGTTCATTCGTGGAATGGTGGGAGACGCCACGCCAGTTGATGCACGAGGAAATCGCAATGGAATTCTGACATGGACTGCACCGGTTGGATTCTGGAGTCAACTCTCCGATCTCTTTGCTGGAGGTGGGAAGTGAGTGAGACAACGGTGAATCTTGATGTAGCGGTGGACTATCGCATCATCGATTTGGTGGATATTGAATCAGCTCGTCAGATCTTCTCTTTGGCGAATTCGGTGAAGAGTCGTACTCGTTCAAACCAGTCACTGCTTTTGGCGGCATTGGTATTGCATTCCTTCCGCGAGGGTCACGCATGTCTCGATCTTGAAAACATCGATTCATGGCGTGGAGAACACGGAGTGGAAGTGGGTTGGCCAAGCGAACCAACCAGTTGGGAAGAAATTCTGAGTGAAGACTCCGATGTCTTCGGAACCCCAAATGATGTCCACGCGGTTCCGCGTCCACCGTTTGTCGTCGAAGGAAAGCGGATCTACATTGCCCGCGTCTTTCAAGAGGAAGTTGACATTGCTCAACGATTAGTGACGGCGAACGGTTCGACTGTCACCGTTGTTCTTGGTGGCCCTGGCACTGGTAAGACTCGTTGGGTCGCAGAACAGTTGCGTTCCATGGAGTCAGGCACAGTTCCTTCGCTTGCGCTCTGTGCGCCAACAGGGAAAGCGTCGCGTCACCTGAAGTCAGTTCTGGATAAGAGGTTGCGTGAAAGTGGGGCGAGTGAGGATGCTCTGGAAGCTCTTCATCATGCTCCGTCTACAACAGCCCACAAACTGTTGGGCTATCACCCGGCGCGAACTCCGAAGTTTCGCTATGGACGTCATGAGCCTTTGCCATACAAATTGGTGATTGTCGACGAAGCATCAATGATGTCTCTATCGATGATGAATCGTTTAGTTCTGTCGCTTCGCCCTGATGCACAGTTGTGGCTGGTTGGGGACCCTGATCAGTTGGCCAGCGTGGAGGCAGGGTCTGTTCTTGCTGACATCGCGCGCGGCGCAAAGAGAAGTGATTCAGTTCTCAATAGTCGCTACACGGAATTGACTGAACAGCATCGCTTTGATGCTGCCTCTCCAATTGCGCAGTTGGCTGCAGCCGTTCGGGATGGAGATCTCTCGATTGCGCGAACAGTTTTGAACACGCCACATCCTGATTTCTTATGGATTGATCCTCAGAAAGAGCCAGAGAAACTTGCTGCATTGCAAGGCGAAGTGTTGGATCATGCACGGATGGTTCTTGATGCCGCAGCAGATGGTGATATCGAGACGGCTCTTACTGCGAAGACAAAACTGCAGGTGTTGTCTTCTACGCGTGATGGACAACTAGGTGTGTTCGACTGGAATCAGTCGGTGGAAGAAGGCCTTGGTCCGTCAACCGCCCAACGGTGGTATGCAGGTCGTCCTGTACTGGTGACTCGGAATGACAGTTCAACTGGGTTGGCAAATGGCGACGTAGGCGTGGTGTGCAAAGTGGATGGTCAACTGCGTGCCTGCTTTGGCGATGCAAAAGAACCGACCACGATTGCTCTAGCTCGACTGCCAGAAACTGACACTGTGCATGCGCTGACGATTCACAAGAGTCAGGGTTCGGAGTATGAACATGTCATCGTTGTGTTGCCGCAATCGAGTTCACGAATTGTGACGCGTGAATTGTTGTACACCGGCATTACACGACCACAGAAGCGTCTGACTCTCATTGCGACATTGGAGTCCATTGAGACAGCAATTAAAACTCCGATTCGTCGCGCCACTGGTCTCGCAGACCGCCTGTAATTCAAACGCCGATTAATCGGCGGTCAAATTGGGTGCACCTCACGTCATCCCTCGTTACTGTGAATCATGTGAGTGCATCTCGCCGTCAATCCAACTTCCCCGTACACATTTCTCGTGACCAGGAGGAAGATATGTCGGTTGATGAAATCAGCAGGATTCGGTTAGCGCAAAGTGCAGCCAAAGCATTGGGGGAAGCGGAAGCAATGACTCTCATGGAGCACCTTCCCATAGGAGGTATTGAAAACCTCGCAACGAAAGATGACCTTGCATTGACTCGTGCGGAGTTGCGCGCAGACTTCGCAGAATTGCGTGGTGAGTTTGGTGACCTGCGTGGAGAGTTCGGTGAGCTCAAGGGTGAGTTCGGGTCGTTGCGTGGTGAGTCCGGTGAGCTCAAGGGTGAGTTCGGGTCGTTACGTGGTGAGTTCGGTGATCTGCGTGGTGAGTTCGGGTCGTTACGTGGTGAGTTCGGTGAGCTCAAGGGTGAGTTCGGGAAGTTGCGTGGTGACTTTGGAGATCTTCGCGCATACATAGAAGAACGTTTTCATCGTCAAACAATCACGTTCGTCGGCACCATGACCGGAATCATGGGCCTGATGATGGCATTCGTGAAGTGGGCATAAGCCCAGCGAACTTTTAGCGCTTCAACCAGCTGGGGCGGGTCTTCTCAAACGCATCGATCTCATCGGCATGCGTCATCGTGATGCCAATGTCGTCAAGTCCATTCAAGAAGCGATGCTGAGTTGGTGCGTCCATGGGAAATGATTCCTTGAAGCCAGCTGATGGAACTTCCACCAACAACTTCTCCATGTCCACAACAATTTCAGTATTGGCATCGGCCTCAATGAGTTCCCACAATTTCTCTACTGCAGTTTGGGGTAGGACGACGGGAGCCAATCCGTTCTTTGTGCAGTTGTTGCGGAAGATGTCGCTGAAGCTTGGTGCAATTACTGCATCAAAGCCGTACTGCTGAATTGCCCACACGGCATGTTCGCGAGAAGAGCCGACACCAAAGCTTGGTCCAGCTACCAAGATGCTGGCACCGCTATAACGCTCATCATTGAGAACGAAGTTGCGATCATCGCGCCAAGTGGAGAACAAACCGGCTTCAAAACCAGTGCGCTCAACACGCTTCAGCCAATCGGCAGGAATGATTTGGTCGGTGTCTACGTCACTGCGCTTCAGGGGCACACCGCGACCGGTGAGAACTTGTACTGATTTCATGCCAAATCTCCTGGGCTAGCGAAGTGTCCCGCCACAGCGGTTGCTGCAGCGACGGCGGGGGAGACCAGGTGCGTGCGTCCGCCGCGACCTTGACGTCCCTCGAAGTTGCGGTTGCTTGTGCTGGCGGCGCGTTCGCCTGGTGCCAACTTGTCGGGGTTCATTGCGAGGCACATGCTGCATCCAGGTTCGCGGAAGTCAACGCCGGCCTCGATGAGGATCTTGTCGAGCCCTTCGGCAATTGCCTGAGCACGCACTGCGTGACTGCCAGGCACCACCATCGCACGCTTCACCGTGACCTTGCGGCCTTTCAACACTGCAGCGGCAGCGCGGATGTCTTCGATTCGACCATTCGTGCAAGAACCGATGAATACGGTGTCGACAGGAACTTCACGCATGTTCATTCCAGCCGTGAGGCCCATGTACTCGAGTGCACGCTTGATGGTGTCTGCGCCAGTCTCATCATCTGCATCAGATGGAGAAGGAATAACACCGTCAATTGGCAAGACCTGTGCTGGGTTGGTGCCCCAACTGACATAGGGCGTCAATGTTGAAGCGTCGATGAAGACTTCCTTGTCCCACTTCGCACCTTCATCGGTCTTCAGTTCACTCCATGCTGCAACTGCAGCATCCCAATCAGCACCCTTCGGTGCATTCTCGCGACCCTTCAAGTATTCAAAGGTGGTTGCGTCAGGTGCGATAAGGCCAGCCTTTGCACCGGCTTCAATGCTCATGTTGCACACAGTCATGCGGCCTTCCATCGAAAGCGCACGAATTGCAGAGCCGCGATATTCGATCACGTGGCCGATGCCGCCACCAGTTCCGATCTTGCCGATGATGGCAAGGATGATGTCCTTTGCAGTGACACCTTCTGGAACTTCGCCATCAACAGTGATGGACATCCACTTTGGACGTGATTGCGGAAGTGTCTGTGTTGCAAGAACGTGTTCCACTTCGCTGGTACCGATACCGAATGCGAGTGCACCGAATGCGCCATGTGTTGCAGTGTGGCTGTCGCCGCACACAATTGTCATTCCGGGAAGAGTGCGACCCTGCTCTGGTCCAATGACGTGCACGATGCCTTGACGCTCGTTGCCCATGGGGAAGTGTGTGAAACCAAATTCCTTGGCGTTGTCACGCAATACCTGTACTTGGCGTGCAGAAATTTCATCAGCAATCGGAAGGTGGATGTCCGCAGTGGGAACGTTGTGGTCCTCAGTCGCAATGGTGAGGTCGGGACGACGCAGTGGGCGACCGGTGAGGCGCAGACCATCAAAAGCTTGAGGACTGGTGACTTCATGCACCAAGTGCAAGTCGATGTACAGAAGGTCTGCTTCACCAGGAGCGCCGTGAACGACGTGCTGGTCCCACACCTTCTGCGGGAGAGTCATTGGATTCGACATGTGTGATCCTTTCGGAATCGCATATTTGATTGTCTCAATATGTGGGATAGAGTTCCCAACTAATGGACAGCGTATCAGGGGTCGGAGTTTTGGACAAGGCGTTTGTCGTCTTGAACGTTCTTGTCACACGCCCTCTTGCGTTATCGGAAGTTGTGGAAGCCACTGGTATCCCTCGCGCCACATGTCATCGCTTGTTGTCAGCTCTGGAACATCACGGTGCAGTGCGCCGTAATGACGAAGGCTTCTATTGCGTTGGTCCGACAATGGCGGGTCTTGGCCGTGCGGCCACTTCACAGTTTCCTTTCCTACGGAAAGCACGTGAGGTTGCAACAGAGCTGCGTGACAAAACAGGGGAGAGCGTGCAAGTTTTCATGCCGGAAACAGATGGTCGACGTTGCGTGATCAGCCTTGAGTCGCCGAATGGTCTGCGTTGGATTGTTCCGGAAGGTTCCTTGTTTCCCATTGCTCGTGGTTCGGCGGGTCGCGCGTTGTCGGGCGCCAAGCTCAGCAATGGCGGCTGGATTGAATCAGTGGAAGAGCGCGTGAAGGGCGTGGCGTCAGTGAGCGCACCAGTCATTGATGCCGCGGGTGATGTGATTGCTGCTTTATCTATCTCAGGTCCATTGGAACGAATGAGCCGCAATCCGGGAGCAAAGTTTGGTGCCATGGTGTCACGTGGTGCTCGAGATCTTTCACAATTCGTTGCCTAAGTACTGATGCCCATGCGCACATGGCGCACATGGAAAAAGACACAACACCCACTGTTCATGCCCCCGCCGACATCATCGATATTGCTGTCGGGGTTGAAGCCAAATTGCACTCCATGTTGGAAACTTTTGAACTTCCCGGGGCACGTCTCTATGGCGTGAACTGTGCAGCTCGTCCTGTCAGTGAGCCGAACATGTGCTTCCTGTCGCAACATCCTGACGTGTACGAGTTGCTTGATGCGCCATCAAGTGCGCTGGCTCGAATGTTTGATGCCGCGACGATCGTGACAACTGGTTGGGCTGCGCCACTAGGTCCTGACGGACAAGTGGATGGGGCACCTAGCGAACATGCGCAGCGTCGCCGGGTCCGTCTCGTTGTCGTTGTTGCAGACCATGGCGTGGCCAGCGTGCTTCGCTTTGCTGATCAGCCAGATGATGTGGTGACTGACCCAGGTTCAGCGACCGGTTCATTGGCTGATGCCATCGCACGCTTCTGGTTTGATCCACCTATCAATTTGCCCGCCAGCGTTTAGTGAAAGTGCGTCTTTTCACAAAGGCGCAATTTAGAAATGCCACGCCTAACCTTGTTTGCGTGACTTCCCCCGTCGACAAAGAATGGGCTGACCGCATCCGAGCTCTCGCAGCCGAAAAAGATGCAGTGATCCTTGCGCATAACTATCAAGTACCCGAGATCCAAGATGTTGCACATCATGTCGGGGACTCCCTTGCGTTGTCTCGTATCGCCGCAACAGTTCCACAGTCGACCATCGTGTTCTGCGGCGTTCACTTCATGGCAGAGACAGCAAAGATTCTGTCCTACGACAAGACAATCATCATTCCTGATGAGCGCGCTGGATGTTCGTTGGCTGACACCATCACTGCAGACCAATTGCGTACATGGAAGGCACAACACCCTGGCGCAGTTGTTGTTAGTTATGTGAACACCACTGCTGCCGTAAAGGCCGAAACAGATATTTGCTGCACAAGTTCCAACGCTGTTGAAGTCGTGCAGTCAATTCCCGCTGATGTTCCGGTCTTGTTCTGTCCCGACCAATTCCTTGGTGCTCACGTGCAACGAGTGACGAAGCGCGACAACATGCACATCTGGATGGGCGAGTGCCATGTGCACGCTGGCATCAATGGTTCCGAACTGAAGGCAATGGTTGCTGCGGAACCGGACGCAGAACTTTTTGTACACCCAGAATGTGGTTGTGCCACCAGTGCGATGTATCTCGCGTCGGAAGGTGTCGTTCCAGCAGAGCGCACTCATATTCTTTCGACAGGCGGAATGCTTGATGCAGCTCGTGCTACGAAGGCCAAGAAAGTTCTTGTCGCCACCGAGACCGGCATGTTGCATCAGTTGCGCAAAGTGAATGTCACAACTGTCTTCGAGCCTGTTAATCGCGCCGCTGTGTGCAAGTACATGAAGATGATTACGCCAGAAAAACTGGAACATGCTCTCATGCATGGCACAGATGTGGTTGATGTGCCTCGTGATATTGCTGATCGTGCGCGTCTTTCCGTTGAGCGCATGATTGCGATCGGCACACCTTCACGTGTCGGCGAATAATCGCGTCCCTCGCCAGTTAGCGGCGCCAGAACCAACTTGGTTCGTGGATACCGATGTCGTCATCCTTGGCTCTGGTGCAGCAGGTCTCTCTGCTGCTCTCGCCTTGCGTCCTGTGCGTGATGTTGTCCTTGTTACAAAAGACATTCTTGCTGCGGGAAGTACGAACTGGGCTCAAGGTGGACTTGCGGCGGTACTCGACCCGAATGACTCCATTGAATTGCATGTACAAGACACGTTGGAAGCAGGTGCAGGACTGTGTGATGAAGGAGCCGTGCGGGAACTTGTTTCCGAAGCTCCCACAGCAATTCGCTATTTGATGGAACTGGGTGCTGCGTTTGACGCAGGTGATGCATCCGGAGAAATCGCATTAACTCGTGAAGGTGGACACTCGCACAATCGCATTGTTCACGCTGGCGGTGACCAAAGCGGCGCGGAAGTGCAGCGAACTCTCGACGAATCGGTTCGTCTTGCGGGCGTGCAAGTCGTAGAGCGGGCATTTGGTCTTGATGTCGTCACGGGCAAGACAGCAAACGGAACTCGTGCAGTTGCAGGTGTTCGCGTAGCAATGTTGGACAGTAATGGCGGTGTTGAAAGTGTCGGCATCGTGACCGCACGCGCTGTCATCGTCGCGACAGGTGGATACGGCCAGGTCTATGCATCAACATCGAACCCGCCTGCGGTAACAGGCGATGGCATTGCGCTGGCGCTTCGTGCTGGCGTTGAGGCAGATGATCTCGAGTTCATTCAATTTCATCCCACGGTTTTGTGGAGTGGCCCAGAAGCAACAGGGCAGCAGGCACTCATCAGTGAAGCCGGTCGTGGTGAAGGTGCGATTCTTCTTGATGCGGCCGGTCAGCGCGTAATGGCAGGAGTACACCCGCAAGAAGACTTGGCGCCACGCGACGTTGTTGCATCCGCGATTAGTCGACGCATGTCAGAGGCGCCTGCTGGCGTTGATGACCACGTGTACCTCGATGCTCGCAAGATTGAGAAGTTTGAGGACAGGTTCCCTTCCATCACTGCCTCTTGCTTGGCGGCAGGCATTGACCCAAAGCGTGAACTGATACCTGTTGCTCCTGCTGCGCATTACGTATGTGGTGGCGTGAAGGCGACTCTCGATGGCGAAACCTCGTTGCAAGGTTTGTATGTCGTCGGTGAGGCCGCATGTACTGGAGTGCATGGTGCCAACAGATTGGCCTCAAACAGTCTGACGGAAGGCGTTGTTGCCGGAACACGGGTTGGTCGCGCGTTGAGTTGGAAGCTTCCCGATGAAATCGCCATTGTTGATGAAGAAGTAGAGGGCTCGCTCATTGATTCATATCATCGCGCTGCGTTGCGGTCTGCAATGTCGCGCTATGTGGGCGTCTTACGTACTCCCGATGGGCTTGACGCTGCAGCACGCATTCTGAACACTCTCGGGGCGAATGCATCGGCTGAAGTAGTGCCCACACGCAAGGCTTTTGAAGCAACAAACATGTTGACACTGGCAATTGCGGTTGTGGAAGCTGCGCGAACTCGTGAAGAGAGCCGTGGATGCCATCGCCGAACAGATTTCACGGAACCACGCACTGATTGGATGCGTCACCTATCGTGTCGCATTGTTGACGGACGTATGGAGGTCTCCGCATGAACTTGCACTCACCATCAGAAGTCACTCTCACTCGTCTATCTGAGCAAGGTCTTGATACTGAATATGTGCAGCGCGTTATTCGTGACACGGTGTTAGAAGATCTCGACGGTGGCGTAGACATCACGAGTGTTGCCACTGTTCCGCTTGATCAGCGCAGTGTCGTCACATTCGGTTCGCGCGCTCACGGTTGCCTTGCTGGTCTCGATATTGCAATCGCTGCAGTGGAAATGGTGTGTGGTCCGACGGCGAGCAATGTGGAAAGAGTGAAGAACGACGGTGATCGTGTTGCTCCTGGTGATGTGCTGGCTCGCGTAGAGGCACCAACACAGTTGATGTTGACCGCAGAACGCACCGCCTTGAATCTCTTGTGCCATCTCTCAGGTGTAGCAACCGCAACGTCCCAATGGATGGACGCAATTGCTGGGACATCCGCAATTATCCGTGATACCCGTAAAACGACCCCGGGTCTTCGCGCGATGGAGAAGTACGCCGTGCGCTGTGGTGGTGGCCAAAACCACCGCATGAGCCTTAGTGATGCGGCGTTAGTGAAAGACAATCACATTGCCGCGGCGGGCGGAGTTGCTGAAGCATTCGGCAAAGTGCGTGAACTCGCATCGACATTGCCCATCGAAATTGAAGTGGACACTTTGGAACAACTGCGCGTTGCTCTCGGTGCTGGCGCCGATGTCGTTCTCCTTGACAACATGTCTCCCGACATCATGCGCGAGGCAGTTGACATCAGTGCAGAGCACGCCGAGTCAACGGGTCATGCAGTCCTTTTGGAAGCGAGTGGTGGACTCACTTTGGAGAAAGCTAAGGCTGTTGCAGAAACGGGTGTGCACTTCATCAGTGTGGGTGGACTCACGCACTCGTCGCCCATCCTTGACATCGGTCTCGACATGGAGACCATCATTTAGTGGACAAAGAATTGACGGCACGGGATGAACTTTCTCAGAGCTGGAAGACATTCAGTGAAAATGAATGTCGTGGATATTCGCCTCTGTATGAACGAATCACGAAAGCGGTCTCCGAGAACCCAGACGTTCTTGATTTCTTACTAAGTTCACCTCTTGACAAATTGCATCCCAACTTATTGTGGGCGGCAGTACATGATCGTGTGCTGCAAGGTCTCGAACCAGAGTTATTTGATATCTATTACAACAATCTTTCCGCAGATGTTGGTGCGAAGTTTGTCGATTGTGTTTTGCGCTCACAAGATGAGATTGCTCCGATATTGGCGACTCGATTTGTGCAAACCAACGAAATTGGAAGAGTCTCATTCCTTGCACCTGCGCTTGCATCGTTGCAACTAGTACATGAAGCCACATTGATTGATGTTGGAACAAGCGCTGGACTGACCTTGGCGCGCGATTTCTGTTTCGTCGACTATGGCGATTCCCGCACTTTTGGTCCAACAGATTCGACAGTCCGAATTGATTGTTCGTTACTGCACGGTGTGCCGCCACTTTCCCTCGCTCCCATTGCTCGCCAAATTGGTTTCGACCGCAATCCCATTGATACGCGCAATGTGGATGATTACCGATGGATGCAGGCCTGCGTATGGCCAGATACGGGTCGTACCGAACGGACCAACTCCGCACTTGAACTTGCAAGAACGCTTGAGACGCAGTTTGTCAGGGGCGATGCAATAAAAGATTTGCCTGCACTCTTGGAATCTATTGATGGGCCACTTGTCATTACGACCAGTTGGGCATTGGTGTATCTCCCTGCGGATCAATGGCCAGTGTTCGGCGAGATTCTTGCGAATGCAAGTAAAAGGCGGCCTGTGTCATGGATAAGCGCCGAAGCTCTCGGTGTAGTGGCGGCGTTGCCGTCTGTTCCGCTCCCAGAAGTAGATGGCCCGCCGGGAACCGTACTTGGTGCGGTCGAGTACCGAAATGGTGCGCAGACTGATGCACGAGTGTTGGCTCATGTGCACTCACATGGCAAGTGGATGTGGTGGTACGAGTAGCTATTGCTTGGTGGCAAGCCACTTGGCTTCTGATTCACCCATCGGCGTTGATGGCGCAGCGTTCGTCATCGGCCACAACTCTTCACTGATGCGACGGAAGTTTCCTGCACAGCCCAACTGACCGAGCAATGCATACAGTCCCAAGTTGATGCGCTGAATAAACACGAAAGCTTTGGGAACAGTTGCGTATTGCGCAATGGCAGAGGTGCGATCAAAGGTGTGACGCACGATGGAAGTGGCGTACTCGGTTGACCACGTCATTTCTTTCGATTCGCGCACGGGAGCGTAGAAGTGCGCAAAGTAGTCGCCTGCTTCTTGGGTGGTAAATGGTGCATCGGGTTGCAGCATTCCTGCTTCTTCAATGATGCGGCGATACTTCTCCATGTCATCTTCCAAGACGGCAGCGCTCACCATTCCTTGGAACATCTCCATCTCTTCAACGGTGAAGTGTTTGATGAGTCCGAAGTCGAGGAATGTGACGCGACCGTCTTTATGGAAGATGTAGTTGCCAGGATGCGGATCACCGTTAAAGGCGCGGAAGCGATACAAACTGCGGAAAACGAATCGGAAGATAGCTTCACCAACAGCATTGCGTTCCTCTTGTGACCATTCCAGAACTTCTGCGAATGAATGACCACTTACAAGCTCGGTGATGAGAACACGAGATGTTGAATAGTCGTGCAGCACTTCGGGCACATGGATGAATGGGTGGCCTCGATAGAAGTCTGCGAACATCTGTTGGTTCTGTGCTTCTAGTGTGTAGTCAAGTTCCTCGCGGAGACGCTCCTTGATTTCAGCGACCATGTCTTCTGGGTTCAGGCTCTTGAATCCGAATGCGAGCAGTGCGCCTAATAAGTCGGCGGTACGAATATCTGCATCGATTGCCTCTGCAACGCCGGGGTATTGCACTTTGACAGCAACAGCACGTTCGCCTTCAGGAGTGCGAATGATGGCGCGGTGTACTTGACCAATGGAGGCCGCTGCGATGGGCTCGTCGTCAAACTCAACAAACAATTCAGAGACAGGACTTCCGAGTTCTGCTTCCAATACTTCGTGAACAAGCTGTACAGCCATTGGGGGAGCGTTGGATTGCAGTTGGGAAAGTGCCATTCGCATGGGTTCGGGCAAGCCATCATCGAGGTAGCTCGCCATTTGGCCCAACTTCATGAGCGCGCCCTTCATGTTGCCTAATTCATTGGCTACTTGCTGGGCAGTTTTCATTTCGCGGGCGCGAGAGAGTTGTTCACGACGTACGGCACCAGCTAAGACTTTGCGCGCAGAGGTCCCTGCGTGCGCAAGACCAATACGTGCACCCAAACGGGCGAGTCGTCCGTTGCGACGCCAGCGTGAGCGAAGCGCGACCGCGGGCTTCATGATGATGAACCCTGCGAGGAGTAGCTATTCGACCGTTCGGCAACGTTGCGGCAAGCATCGACGAGCATTGGCACAAATTGATCTGCACGTGCAAACACTGCGTCGTGATCGGCATCAATTGTTTGAACGAACACGTCAGGAACAAGAGCAGCGAGTTCCTGCTGACGTTCTGTAGCGACGACATGATCTTGAGTGGTGATGATCATGGCAGTGGGCACATTCACATCTGGCAACCACTTGCGAGAGTCATACAAACCCAGTGCAGCTCCCGCTTCCAAAATGAGGCGCCATTCATGGTCGGATGCTTCTTTGGCTGCCCATGGTTCCCACGTCATTGTCTTGCGAGACACATACAGGCGATGAGAAATTGATTCGCGCACAGATGCGGGCACAATTCGCGACAGTGCACCAATAGCTGCCATGGCTGTGAAACCAATGCGTTCTTTTCGCTTAGAGACAAAATGCCCCGATGTCGCCGCTAGAACGAGTCCACTCACACGTTGTGGGTGTCTCTTCCATACAAGCTGCGCAACGGTGCCACCCATGGAATAGCCAACGGGAATGAACTTCTCAATTCCCAACTGGTCGGCCAGCGCGACGGCATCGTCAGCACAATCGGACAATTTGAAATGTCGTGCCGTGCGTATGCCGCGGCCATGGCCTCGATGATCAAGTGCAATGACGCGGAAGTGTTGACCTAACTGTTCGTAACACATGAACCAGTTGAGGTCGGCTGTTGCTGTCCATCCGTGAAGCAACATGAGTGTGGGCGCACCAGCAGGTCCTTCGAGTTCTCGAAAATACGTGGTGCCTCGGCCCGGCAGTGAAATGAATCGACCAGGGGGCAGGTCGGGAGTCGAGAAGTCGCTCAGTTCTGCACCTTGATGACAGTGACGGACACCTTGGCGCCGTTTTCAAGAGTGATCTGCACGTTGTCGCCTTCGGCATGACCGAGCAGTGCGGATCCAATAGGGGAAACCGGGCTCATGACTTCCACGCCTTCACCCGTGCGCTTCTCTTCGATATGTCCGATGAGGTACGTCTCGGCATCATCAGCCGAGTCGCCATCAAACAAAATCGTGACGCGAGAAAGAACGCCAACTTCACCAGATGCGGGGGCAGATGCAATCTCGGCTTCTTCAAGAATAGATAGCAGCAAGTTCTTGCGGTCGTTCAACATTCCGTATTCATCTTTGGCGGCGTGGTAATCGCCATTTTCCTTCAGGTCTCCCATTTCGCGGGCTTTGCCGATGAGGTCGGCAACACGAGGCAACTCATTGTGCTCAAGGTTCGTGATCTCGGCTTCAAGACGCTGGTAGGTCTCTTTGGAGAGAAGGTGCTTTGCCATGCGAGGAAGGCTATCTGCGCCTTCTACGATGGAGCCCCTATGGCACATCGCATTGCACTCATTGGTGGAGACGGAATCGGACCGGAAGTCACGGCCGAAGCAGTAAAGGTGGTGCGTGCCACGGGTGTCGCCATTGAAACCACCGATTTTGACCTTGGCGGCATGCGCTACTTGCGTGACGGCGAGATTCTCTCCGATGACGTTCTGAACCAGCTTCGCAACTTTGATGCCATCTTGTTGGGCGCGGTGGGAACCCCCGATGTTCCTCCAGGCATCATCGAGCGCGGCCTCCTTCTCAAGATGCGCTTCGACCTTGACCTCTATGTCAACCAGCGCCCATTCGCTGGCACCGCACCTGGTCATGTCACGCCACATGACTTCGTGGTGATCCGCGAAAACACCGAAGGCCCGTACGTGGGTGAAGGTGGCGTTCTTCGTCGCGGGACTGCACATGAAATCGCAACACAAGGCAGTGTCAATACACGCCATGGTGTGGAGCGTTGCATTCGTTATGCATTTGAACTTGCCGCAAAGCGCGAGCGCAAGCACGTCACGTTGGTGCACAAGACCAACGTGCTCACATTCGCTGGTGATCTATGGCAGCGCGCATTCAACGATGTCGCTAAAGAATTCCCACAGGTAGGCACCGCATACAACCACGTTGATGCCGCTTGCATCTATTTCGTCGAAGACCCACATCGCTACGACGTCATCGTGACCGACAACTTGTTTGGGGACATTCTCACCGACCTTGGTGGCGCAGTCAGCGGTGGCATCGGATTGGCTTCATCGGCCAACCTCAATCCATCGCGCACGGGTCCATCGATGTTCGAGCCTTCACATGGTTCCGCCCCGGACATCGTGGGTACGGGCAAGGCCAACCCCACAGCTGCCATCTTGTCGGCCGCTTTGATGTTGGAATTCCTCGGAGAAAACGATGCAGCCGCCCGAATTCGCACCGCTTGCGACACTGCTCCTACGGGCAGCACCGTCGAAATCGGAAACTCAATCGCCGCCCTCGTCGCTGGCAAGTAATCTTCAACCACTACATCTCTAGGAGCACCGATGCCTACCCTGATCCCCACACCAAAAATTTGGATGAACGGAACACTCGTTGACTGGGACAAGGCACAGGTTCACGTCTTGACCCACACCCTTCACTACGGCACAGGTGTCTTCGAAGGTATTCGCGCATACGAGACTGCAGAAGGTCCCGCCATCTTCCGCCTCACTGAGCACATCGAGCGTTTGTTCCGCAGCGCAAAGATCCTCGGCATGGAGATTCCATACACCGTGCAGGAAATCATTGATGCAACGCGCGAAACAGTTCGCTCCACCGGCTTGCCTGGTTGTTACATCCGCCCGATTGCGTACTACGGCTACGGCGAGATGGGACTCAACACTCTTCCATGCAGCGTTGATGTTGCAATTGCGTGTTGGCCATGGGGTGCGTACTTGGGAGAAGAAGCCCTGACCAAGGGTGTGCGTATGAAGATCTCTTCGTGGAAGCGACTTGACCACAACATGCTTCCGCCAGCAGCAAAGACAGTTGCGAACTACGCCAACTCGTCTCTTGCAAAGGTGGAAGCACTACGCGCAGGGTATGACGAAGCAATTCTTCTCAATATGGAGGGCCTCGTCAGCGAGTGCACCGGAGAGAACCTCTTCGTTGTTCGCAACGGCAAGGTCATCACCCCACCACTTTCGGCGGGTGCGCTCGAAGGTATTACTCAGTGGAGCGTCATCAAGATCCTCCAAGACTTGGGTTACGAAGTCGAGACAGGCAACATCGCTCGCTCAGACCTCTACATCGCCGAAGAAATCTTCTGCGTGGGTACCGCTGCTGAAGTCAGCGCCATCAACTCCGTCGATGACCGCGATGTCCCATGTCCCGGCCCCATCACCTTGAAGGTGGCAGAGGTCTACGGCAAGGCTGTGCGCGGTCAGATTGCCGAATACAAGAACTGGTGCGAGCTCGCCTGAGCCAATTTGTTGAGATTTTCTCAACTCTCGTCCACATAGAAAACCCTTATCAGTAGTAGGGAGAAGGGTTTTCCACAGGTTTGCCCACAGACGAATCAACTTTGCCCACAGGGGGGTTGACGATTGCGCGGAATAAGGCGATACTTGCATTCATGTTGACCGCAAGCACCTCCCGCCGCCTCTCCGGCATTGCTGCAGCAATCATCATTATTCGTTAGCGCACGCCGGCCTCCGACGTGCGCGTTCCAGCCGCCCCTCAGGGCGGCTTTTTCATTCCCCAAATTGACCCAATAGACCTCACCCCACGACACACCAATAAGACGGAGACAACGAGATGAACACCACCACCTCACTCGAAATGGTTGAAGCGTTCGACACCACATTGCGCGATGGCATGCAAGTCGAAGGCGTTTCAGCAACAGTCGAAGACAAGCTTCGCATTGCTGAACAGCTTGACTACCTCGGCGTTCACTTCATCGAAGGTGGTTGGCCTGGTGCAAACCCGAAGGACATTGAGTTCTTTTCACGTGCTGCAAAGGAACTGAACTTTCGTAATTCTACTCTCGTTGCATTCGGATCCACTCGTCGCCCTAAAGGCAAAGTGGATGACGATGCAACATTGCGCAACCTTCTTGATGCAAACACATCAGCGGTGTGCATCGTTGCGAAATCGTGGGACTATCACGTCACTGATGCTCTGCAAACATCCCTTGAAGAAGGCGTGTTGATGGTGGCCGACTCCGTTGACTTCCTCAACGGAAATGGTCGTCAGGTCATGGTGGACCTGGAGCATTTCTTCGACGGCTACAAGAACAACCCTGAGTTTGCAATGCGCGTGGTGGAAGCTGCTGTGATGAAAGGTGCAACGCACTTGGTGATGTGTGATACCAACGGTGGTTCATTGCCGCATGAAGTCGCGGAAATCGTGAGCAAAGTAAAGGCTTTTGTCGGCAACGATGCGACGCTTGGTATCCATTGCCATGATGACACTGGGTGTGCAGTTGCAAACTCAATGGCCGCAGTTCTTGCAGGCGTGCGTCACGTGCAAGGCACTTTGAACGGTCTGGGAGAGCGCACAGGTAACACCAACCTCACCACAGTGATTCCCAACCTTGAATTGAAGATGGGATTCCGTTGCTTGCCAGATGGTCACCTCTCACGCATTACAGCAGTGAGCAATCACGTTGCTGAAGTTCTGAATCGTCCGTTGAATCCACAGGCTCCTTATGTTGGTGCATCTGCGTTTGCACATAAGGCTGGCTTGCACGTGTCCGCGATCAAGCGTGCGAAGGATGCATACGAACACGTTGATCCAGAAATCGTGGGTAATGGAACTCGTTTTGTCGTCAGTGAGATGGCCGGTCGCGCCACCATCGAAGTGAAAGCGGAAGAACTCGGCCTCTCTATGGATGGTCCTGCAGTGAACAAAGTGATTGAGGATCTCAAGCGCCTTGAGCACGAGGGATACCACTTTGAAGCCGCGGATGCTTCTCTTGAGATGTTGATGCGCCGTGCTTCGGGTTGGACACAGGATCAATTCCGAGTGGAGACCATGCGCGTTGTTACTGACGAAGCATCTGATGGTCGTTTCACCACAGAGGCAATCGTCAAGGTCTGGGTGGGGGACACGCTCTTTGAGAACGTTTCAGCAGGTAATGGTCCGGTGAATGCAATCGACGCTGCTCTTCGTGCCAGTTTGCGTTCCAGTTTCCCTCAGATCGACAAGATTCACCTTGTGGACTACAAGGTGCGCATCCTCGATGGCGGCAGCGCCACCGGAGCAATCACACGCGTTCTGATTGACGCCACGAATGGTGACCGCAGCTGGACCACCATCGGCGTCTCCACGAACATCATTGAGGCCTCCTGGCAGGCGCTCGAAGAATCGCTGATCTACGGACTTCTTCACGCCAACTAAGTCAGTTCTTCCTCGGAACAGGGTGACTCGGCGTAGAGTTTTCTCTTATGGCAGCCCCACGTTTCGCCCCTGTTCCACCGGTTGAACCGGTCCGTTATTACGAGTCTCCCGACTTCGTGCCTGCTGGTTGGCAGCCAGGTCGTCCAGGCGAGATTGAAGGCCGTCAGCCTGCGGGTGAGCGCCTTGGCTATCAGGGCCCGGATCAGGGATACATCATCACCTTGGCAAATCGTGCTGCGAGTCGCGTGCGTGTGTCTGCCGGTGAGCATGTTGAAGATGCGTTGCGTGGTTGTTCTCTCATCGCACTTCGTCGCGCATCGATGTACGGCCGTGCGCCGTCGGTCTATGACCTCAATCTTGCGCTCGCATTGTGGGGGTATCTCTCTGATGCTCCGCCAGCCGACCTTGTCGCAGTGCGTAAGGAATTGTTTGTGGGTGTTGGACACGTTCATCACTACAAGGAGGGTCGTGCAATCGCCGACATGGTGCCGGAGTCAACTCTGCGCATGACTCCTGAAGATGTCGCTTCGGGATTCGTCACTAACTGGCGCACACTCACGGGATACGCACAATGACCATCTACAACGCACCACTTTCCGATATCGATTTCGTTCTCAACCGTTTTTGCGGTTTGAGTGACATCACGTCATTGCCAAAGTTCGCAGACGTGGACTCATCGATGGTCGGAGACTTGTTGTCCGAAGCAGCACGCTTTTTCGAAGAGCGTTTCGCGCCACTGAACAAATTGGGCGACACCGTTGGTTCGCAACGCAATGCAGACGGCACAGTCACCACCCCCGAGGGCTTCAAAGAGGCATACAAGGCATATGTGGAAGCTGGCTGGGGTGCAGTTGGATTCGACCCTGGCTTTGGCGGAGGCGGTTTCCCATGGCTCGTGAATATTGCCATTCAGGAAATCATGAACTCTTCGAACATGGCTTTGACGATGGCACCGTTGCTCACACAAGGTGCCATTGACGCAATCATGCACCACGGCGATGAGATTCAGAAGATGACGTACTTGCCGAAGATGATTTCAGGCGAGTGGACCGGAACGATGAACCTGACGGAGCCTGATGCTGGTTCTGACGTCGGCGCTGTGCGCACGAAAGCTGCGAAGCAAGCAGATGGTTCGTACCTCATCACTGGCACAAAGATCTACATCACCTTTGGTGAACACGACATGGCGGACAACATCATTCACTTGGTATTGGCTCGTACGCCTGATGCACCAGCGGGCACGAAGGGCATCTCGTGTTTCATTGTTCCGAAGTACATGGTCAACTCTGATGGTTCACTCGGCGGTGAGAACGATGTGAAGTGCGTGAGCATCGAGCACAAGACCGGTATTAAGGCAAGCCCTACCTGTGTGTTGTCCTACGGTGACAACGGTGGTGCCGTTGGCTATCTCATTGGTGAAGAAAACCATGGCATGGCATACATGTTCACCATGATGAATCAAGCGCGACTTGGTGTGGGTCTTGAAGGCATGGCTCTCATTGAACGTGCGTATCAACAGTCAGTGGAATACGCGGTAGTGCGCAAACAAGGTCGCGCACCTGGAGCACCTGCAGGTGAGAGCTCGCCCATCATTCTCCACCCCGACGTCAAGCGCATGTTGGCGACTATGAAGAGCACCATCGAAGCTCTTCGTCGCATCATCTATTGGAACGCTGCATGTCTTGACGTTGCAGCACATCACCCTGATGCAGCAGAGCGTGAGAAAGCTTCCGACATCGCAGCGTTGCTCACGCCAATCTCAAAGGGTTGGGGTACCGACATGGGTGTCGAACTCACCGGTATGGCAGTGCAGATTCATGGCGGTATGGGCTTCATCGAAGAGACCGGCGTTGCGCAGCATTATCGCGATGCACGTATCACCACGATCTACGAAGGAACAAACGGTATTCAGGCGATGGACCTTGTCGGTCGCAAGTTGGGCATGAAGGGTGGCGCTGTCATTCTCGGGTTGTTCGACGAGATGGATGTCATCCATGACAAGTTGTTGAAGCACCCGGAGTTGGAAGCATCTGCTGCCGAACTCAAGGCCGCTATTAATGCTGTTCGCGGTACGACACAATGGTTCTTTGAGAATGCGTCAAATCAAGTTGCAGTCCTCTCAGGTGCAACTCCGTACTTGCGTCAGTTGTCCACCTTGGTGGGCGGCTATGTGATGGCAAAGTCTGCACACATTGCGGTGCATTCAGATCTTCCAGCGAACGAGATTGCTGCAAAGGTCAATACGGCTCGCTTTTTCTGTGAGCAGTTGTTGCCTGCAGTGCACGGCCTCAGCGGCGCAGTGATGGGCGATGATGCTCTGCTGATGTCGTTTACAGAAGAGATGCTCTCGAAGTAATCAGAGATCGATGGCATGGGCGCGTAAAGCGTCCATGTCGCAAAACTCCGATGCCGCAATATGCGTGCTGCGAAGTTTCACCTGTGGCGCCTTGCCTGCTTCAAATGCTTCTTGCCAGCGTGGTGCGCATAAGCACCATTGGTCACCCGCCTTCAGGCCGACAAATCCGTACTGAGGCATCGGCGTCGACAAGTCATTGCCCGCATTCTTTGAGAACTCAAGGAAATCGTCGGTCATGATTGCGCAGACAGCATGCACTCCTGTGTCGTCCCCACCCACTTCGCAGCAACCAGTGCGGTAGTAGCCAGTCATTGGTGATGTGCAACAGGTCTGCAATGGCTCACCCAAAACATTGACCTGATCTGTTTGTGTGAAACCGTCCATGTTTGTCACGCTATCTGTCGCGTTTGGCGAGCGATGTCGCAAGTAGCCTGAAGGGGCATGTCTGACGCCCCTCGCTACCGTTTCGCACCGTCTCCCACAGGTTTCTTCCATGTGGGCGGAGCGCGCACAGCTCTGTATAACTGGGCGCTCACACTGCGTACGGGCGGCACATTTGTGCTCCGTATCGAAGACACGGATGAGTCCCGCAATAGTCCGGAATGGACTCAAGGCATTATTGATGCACTGTCATGGTTGGGAATCGACTCTTCCCATCCGCAATTCGAAGGCCCGTATTTCCAAAGTCAGAATGCAGCGCTGCACGTTGCAGCTGCTCACAAATTGTTCGAGCAGGGGAATGCCTATTGGTGTGACCTGACCGCGGATCAGATTCAGGCTCGTGCCAAAGAAACTGGCAAGCAGGGCTACGACGGCTATTCACGTGATCGTGGACTCACGGGTGGCCCCGGCCAAGTATTGCGCTTCCGAGTTCCCGAAGGGCACACCGTGGTGCAGGACCTTGTGCGTGGCGAAGTGGATTTCGCAAATGAGACCATCGAAGATTTCGTGTTGTTGCGCAGTAACGGAAGCCCCATGTTTTTGCTTGCGAATGTTGTCGACGACATCGAGATGAAAGTTTCGAACGTGGTGCGTGCAGAGGAGCACTTACCCAATGCGCCAAAGCAACAAATGATTTGGGATGCCCTCGGACATCAACCACCAATTTGGGCACATGTGCCGGTCTTGGTGAACGAGCAGCGCAAGAAGTTGTCAAAGCGTCGCGACAAAGTTGCACTTGAGCAGTATCGCGAAGAAGGCATCTTGCCTGATGCGATGGTGAACTACTTGATGACACTTGGCTGGGCGCCAGCAGGGGACACTGAGATTGTTCCGTGGCAACAGATTGTTGACGAGTTCCGTCTTGAGGACGTGAACCATTCGCCAGCATTCTTCGATATCAAGAAACTCAACAGTTTTAATGGTGATTACGTCCGTGCAATGAGTCTTGATGAATTCATCTCTGGCTGTGCGCCCTACTTGGCAAATGCACCGTGGCCCGTCGAGCGTTTCAACGAAGAGACCTTCGCAAAACTTGCGGTGTTGGTGCAGACACGCGTGGTGACATTGTCAGAAGTTCCAGCAATGGTGGATTTCATCTTCCTTGCGGACCCTGTCATTGAGGAAGACGCATGGACGAAGACGATGAGTTCTGACTTCGCCGGCAAAGTGTTACGTGATTACGCCAACACACTTGCGACGTGTGATTGGAATCACGATGCATTAAAGGGCGCTCTTGAATCCTGGACCGAAGCGAATGAATTGAAGCTGGGTAAGACGCAAGCACCTATTCGTGTTGCAATTACTGGCCGCACTGTGGGGCCACCACTATTTGAGAGCATTGAAGTGCTCGGCCGTGATGAATCAATTCGTCGCTTGCATACGGCCATTGCGCGCATTGGCTAATTCATGGTCTTCATAAAGTCGGCCTTTCGCGTTGCATGCGCTGTCGCAATTGCCATGGCGTTGTACGTGGGACTGACTTTCATCACAGTGTTAACGGTGGGGCACACGGATTCAGGGGAAAAGGCTGAAGCTGTCGTTGTTATGGGTGCCGCTCAATATGACGGAACTCCTTCTCCACTATTGGAATCACGGCTGCAACATGCGCTTGAGATCTATCGAGAAGGTCGTGTCTCATTCACCGCAGTGACTGGCGGGAAGATGCCTGGTGATCGCTTTACAGAAGCTGCAACATCGCGTCGATGGTTGACCGATCGTGGTGTTCCTGCAACT
>JACCDL010839347.1_pt1 | contig 25170 bp, 26 predicted proteins | sample 7441931 | NCBI WGS metagenome assembly JACCDL01 (sample SAMN15323437, study PRJNA562643) | freshwater metagenome | isolation source: river surface water | place: USA:Blue River Watershed | collected 2017-08-16 | reverse complement strand
TAACCGATGGAGTAGAGGTGAATCAAAGAACCTACACCGGTGATGAAAAGGATGTACAGTGAACTCAAAGGATCAACTACGAAGCTGATATCAACATGAAAACTTCCGACGTGAATCCAATCCAATACTTTCACGAAGGTAGCGTGAGCGCCGTGCATTTGTGTAGTGAACACCATAATGGCCAGCGCAAAAGACAATGCAACCATTGCGGTAGCAATCCCTCCTGCAGTAGCCTTGCTTTGGTTCTTTCCAAAAAAGGTGATGTATAAAAATCCAAGTAGTGGAAATAAGGGAATAAGGGCAACTAGTTTCTCCATGATTATCCTTTCAAGTCGTTTAATGTATCAGTATCTGTGGTGTGACGATTGCGGTAAAGCATCATCAATATGGCCAATCCTACAGCTACCTCAGCGGCTGCAACGACCATGATGAAGAATACAAAGATTTGTCCGTCCGTATCTCCGTGCATTTTTGAAAAGGAAACCAAGGCCAAGTTTACGGCGTTAAGCATCAACTCAACACACATGAAAATGATGATGGCGTTTTTTCTGAAGAGCATTCCAAATACCCCAAGTGCAAACAATATTGCACTTAGTCCCAAGTAATGGTTGATGGTGACATTGTGTAAGATTTCCATATTAGGCTTGGGTTTCGTTTAAGTTTTTCTTGGACAAATAAACCGCTCCTACCATAGCTGCTAAGAAAAGTACAGAGGCCAATTCGAAGGGAAGCAGGTAGTTTTTGTACAAAGCAATTCCGAGATTCTCTACCATTCCTGATGCAGAGGTTGTATGCTCTGACAATGTAATTTGATCCGCTTTTTGAACAGCTCCACTCAGTACGGTGAGCAACAAACCAGCCGCCACTACAGCCGCCAACTTCAAAGCATTGCTCCTTTTCTCAACTTCTAGATGATTCAAATTCAGCATCATGATGACGTAAAGGAACAAAACCATGATGGCTCCTGCGTACACAATGATGTGAACCGCAGCCAAGAATTGTGCATTCATCAAGAAGTAATGTCCAGCAATGGAAAAGAAAGTCATGATCAAATTCAAAACACTGTATACAGGATTTTTACTGATGATCACCGCAATGCCGCTGAATACAGCGACAAAGGATAAAAACCAAAAAGCGTATTCGGTAAGCATGATTATTTTTTCTTGTCTAAGTAAGTTTGATTGTGGTAGTGTTTTTTGTCTGTTTTGAATTCCAATACTTGAGGCGTTTGGCGCTTGGTCACATCAACACGAAGGTCAATGGCCTCTACCAATTTATCTTTCCCAAATACTTCTTCGCCTCTGGTAAAGCTGGAAGGCACAATGCGATCGGTCAAGAAAATGGCCTCTTTTGGACAAGCTTCTTCGCACAATCCACAGAAGATACAACGCAGCATGTTGATCTCATAGATCTTGGCGTACTTCTCTTCGCGGTACAAAGACTCTTCTCCCTTTTTACGTTCTGCAGATTCCATGGTGATGGCTTCTGCGGGACAAGCTACTGCACAAAGACCACACGCAGTGCATCTTTCAGCCCCAGCCTCATCTCTTTTCAATACGTGCTGGCCGCGGTATACTGCAGACAACTCACGGGTTTGATCAGGATATTTAATGGTGGCTTTTCTTTTGAACAAGTGAGAAAGGGTAATCAACATCCCTTTGATGATTGCTGGAAAATACAAGCGCTCCATCAAGGTGAGTTCCTTCTTGGCAACTTGTACTGATCGGTTGGTTAACTGCATCATATCTATCCTAATTTACCCATGAACAACATTACAAAACCGGTGATGATGATATTGGCAATGGCCAATGGCAACAACACTTTCCATCCCAAGTTCATCAATTGGTCATAACGGAATCGAGGAAGTGTCCAACGAACCCACATGAAAACAAAAATGAAAATGAAAATTTTTCCGAAGAATACTGCAGTTTGCACTGCAGTTAATACATTGCCATCCAATCCCAACTCATGTTGGAAAGGGAAATTGTATCCACCAAAATACAAGGAAGCCATAATGGCAGAACTGATGAACATGTTGATGTACTCTGCGAACAAGAAGAATCCCAATTTCATCGATGAATACTCCGTGTGGTATCCACCTACCAATTCAGATTCACACTCTGGCAAGTCAAAAGGCGCTCGGTTGGTTTCGGCAAAAGCACAAATGATGAAGATGATAAAGCCCAAGGGTTGGTAAACCACGTAGGATAATCCTTGGTCCTGTTGGGCAACGATTTCCTTTAAACTCAAAGTTCCTGTCATCATCACTAAGGCTATCAAAGCCAATCCCATAGCTACTTCGTATGAGATCATTTGTGAAGAGGCACGCAACGCACCAAGAAGTGAGTATTTGTTGTTGGAGGCCCAACCGCCAATCATCACACCATAGACACCAATGGAGACTACGCCTAACAAATAGAGTAGCCCAATGTTGATGTCGGTTACTTGCATAGGAAATTCAGTACCACCTGCTTCCCATCCAGCACCCCATGGAATAACTACGCCAGTCATGCAAGCGCACAACATAAAGAAGCAAGGTCCTAATACAAACAACCAACGGTTGGAGTGGGTAGGAATCATCTCTTCTTTGAAAATCATTTTAATTCCATCAGCGATGGGTTGCAAAAGTCCCAAGGGACCTGCACGGTTTGGACCCACACGGTCTTGCAACCAAGCGGCCAATTTTCTTTCGCCCCATGTCATATAGGCAGCCGCACCCAATGAAACCGCAAATACGATGACACAAAGTATTATCTTATAAATCAACATGCTGTCTGTCATGGCTTATTTGATTTCGTTATTAGGATCCAATGCGCCATGACCAAGAGTAACTTTCTCTCCGTGTGGGAGCGCCTCTTTTTGACGATCAATAGAAGCTTTAAGTGCTTTTAAACTATTGTAGTGGTTGGCAGAAATGACGGAGTGTCTGCTTATTTTAGAAGGACCTTCGATGGTCCAATCCGCTGTTGTCTTTTTATCAAAACGACAGGTATTGCAAATCCATCCCGTTTTGCCATCATAACTTTCTACTTCACCCCATTGGTCTTTGCGAGCCGTTACGCGCAATACTTCGTTTCCTTTGTACCACAACCTTACTTTACCACAACACTTGTCGCAATTGCGATGAGCATCTACCGGCTTGGTAAACCAAACACGGCTTTGAAAGCGGAAGGTTTTATCGGTCAATGCTCCTACAGGACAAACGTCAATCACATTTCCAGAGAAATCATTATCAATGGATTTTTCAATGTAGGTAGAAATCTCAGCAACTTCACCGCGATTCATAACTCCATGAACACGGCAATCGGTCACTTGATCGGCTGTCTTTACGCACCGGTAGCATAAAATACAACGGTTCATGTGCAGTTGTATTTTATCACCAATGTCTTTGCGCTCAAATTCACGACGGGGGAATTCAAAGCGGGTCTCGCTCTTTCCATGCTCGTATCCCAAATCTTGCAAGTGACACTCCCCAGCTTGATCACACACGGGACAATCCAAGGGGTGATTGACCAAAAGAAACTCAACAACACCTGCACGGGCTTCTTGAATTTCTTGAGAAGTATTGTTCTCCACAACCATTCCATCCATCACTTGTGTTCTACAAGAGGCAACGGGCTTGGGCATGGGGCGAGGGTCTTTTTCAGATCCTTGCGAAACTTTCACCAAGCAGGTTCTGCAATAGCCACCGCTGGTTTTTAATTTGGAATAATAACACATGGTGGGAGGGGCCACTTCTGGACCAATCATTCTGGCTGCTTCCAGAATGGTTGTGCCGTTGGGCACCTCAATGGTTACTCCGTCTATCGTTACTTTTGGCATCTTACGATGTTTTAATGATGTTGTCTTTATAAATATTTTTGCATGCGAGATTGAAAGAGACAATTGACATTGACTTCAAGTGAAAATATTTCAATCCAGATACGTTCATCTTGAAAAAACCATTTTTTTAGTCCTATTCACTTCACTTATAAAGTAAGGATTTGTTAAACATGTATTCGTTATCAAATCTACATGTCGGTTGAATGCGGTTTCCAATTTTTCTTTTAATTCAAAAAAATTGTCTGCATATTCTAGAACGGGAATGGAATCAAATTCAACAATAAAATCAAGATCACTTTGATCATTGAATTTTTGTGAATCAACGGCACTACCAAACAACCACATGTTCTTCACTGAATGTGAAGAACAATGTGCTTCCAACTGTTTAATATTTAGATCCGTCAATATCACGTTTATCAATTCGCGGGTTCTGGTAAATGATTCAATCGATAATAATGTTTGACATCCTTGATGGAATGTCCTTTTTTCACATAATCTTCAAATTCATGACGGAAATGTCTAATGGCACTGGCAACAGGCCAAGCAGCAGCATCTCCAAGTGGACAGATGGTTTTTCCTTCTATCTTACTTTGGATATCCCAGAGCAAATCCACATCTTGCAAGGTGCCATGTCCGTGTAAAATTTTGTGTAATATTTTTTCCATCCATCCAGTTCCTTCACGGCAGGGTGAACACTGTCCGCAACTTTCATGATGATAGAAACGAGAGAATGTCCAAAGGTTTTTCACGATACTGCTGTCTTCGTCCATGGCAATAAAGCCCCCAGAACCCAACATGGTTCCAGTAGCAAAACCACCATCAGCCAATCCTTCATAAGACATCAAACGGGGTTCACCAGCAGCGGTCTTCAAGATTAAGTGGGCTGGTAAAATGGGAACGGATGATCCTCCAGCCACAACAGCTTTCAATTGCTTTCCGTTTTTAATTCCTCCGCAATATTCATCGGAGTATATAAACTCTTCAACGGTGATGCCCAATTCAATTTCATAAACGCCTGGTTTATTCAAATGTCCTGAGGCCGATATCAATTTTGTTCCTGTTGATTTACCAATTCCAATTTGCGCGTAGGCAGCTCCTCCGTCTCTTACGATAGGCACAACTGCGGCAATGGTTTCTACGTTGTTCACCACTGTTGGACATCCGTAAAGACCTGCAACAGCAGGGAAGGGAGGCTTAATTCGAGGATTACCGCGCTTTCCCTCCAATGATTCTAGCAAGGCTGTTTCCTCACCACAGATATAAGCACCACCTCCAACTTGAACATGTAAATCCAAGTCATATCCGCTGCCCAAAATGTTTTTTCCCAATAATCCAGCTGCGTATGCCTCTTCAATGGCATTTTCAAGAATGCGGGCAACGTAAAAATATTCTCCTCTGATATAGATGTAGGAAGTATTGGCCCCTAGCGCGAAGCTCGATACAATCATTCCTTCAATCAAGATGTGAGGAATTTTTTCCATCAAGTAGCGATCCTTGAAAGTACCAGGCTCTGATTCATCGGCATTGCAAACCAAATAACGCGGAACACCTTCAGGTTTGGCCAAAAAGCTCCATTTCATTCCCGTTGGGAATCCCGCTCCACCACGACCACGCAATCCTGAAGTTTTTACTTCTTCCAAGATTTGATCGGGTGTCATAGAAGACAACGCCTTCTTCAACGTTTCATAACCACCTTTCTGTCTGTATACATTCAAGGTTTCAATTCCTGGAACGTCAATGTGCTCAAGCAATAATTTCTTTCCCATATCAGTCCATGCTTACTTTTTGATCCTTGACGTAGGTTCTTCTTTCCCCGTCTTTTCTCAAGTTATCCAACAGATTGTCAACTTTTTCCAACGTTAAATTCTCATAGAAATCAGCTCCGCATTGCAACATGGGCGCTGTTCCACATGATCCCAAACACTCAACCGTTTTCAAGGTAAATTGTCCATCCTTGGTGGTCTCACCATCCTTGATGCCCAATTTCTTTTCGATGTGGTTAACGATATCTTCAGATCCCATCAACCAACAAGAACTGGTGCGACAAACCTCTAACAAACATTTCCCAACCGGCTTAAGATTGTACATCGAATAAAAGCTGGCCACCTCATACACCTCAATGGGGGTGATGTTCAAAACCTCAGCTACATAATCCATGGCCTCTGGGCTAAGCCATCCGTCAAATTCGGCTTGTGCCAAATGCAATACGGGCAATAGGGCGGATTTTTGTTTTCCTTCGGGATAGCGGGCCATCATCTTTTGTACAACGGCCATAGTATCGGGTGAAAATTGGTATTTCTTTTCCATGTTTATGCGTCTAATTCTCCAGCAATCACGTTCATGCTACTCATGGTGAGGATAGCGTCAGATAACATTCCACCTTCAATCATTTCTGAGTAGGCTTGGTAATAAATGTAACAGGGTCTTCTGAAATGCAAGCGGAAAGGGGTACGTCCCCCATCGCTGATGAGATAATATCCCAACTCGCCATTGCCACCTTCCACAGAATGGTATACCTCTCCTTTGGGAACATCTGTTTCTCCCATCACAATCTTAAAGTGATAGATCAAGGCTTCCATTTTGGAATATACATCTTGTTTTTCTGGAAGATAAAATTCTGGTACCTCAGCGTGGAAATCGCCTTTGGGCATTTTGGCAATCGCTTGCTTGATAATGCTCAAGCTTTCTCTCATTTCCTCCAAGCGCACCATGTAACGATCAAAAGTATCTCCTTGTGTTCCCACTGGAATTTTAAAATCAAAGTCCTGATAAGAGGAGTAGGGATTCATCACCCTCACATCATAATCCACTCCGGCTGCTCTTAGATTGGGTCCTGTGAAACCATATTCGAGCGCGCGTTCGGCACTGATAGGACCGCAATTGATGGTGCGATCCATAAAAATGCGGTTTCGGGTCACTAACTTGTCAAACTCATCCAATGCTTGCGGAAACTCATTGACAAAATCGTGTATCCTTTTCCAAGCGATTTCAGGGAAATCTCTTTCCATGCCACCGATACGGCCGATATTGGTGGTCAAACGAGCACCGCATATGGCTTCATAGATTTCGTAAATTTTCTCACGGGCTTGAAACAAATACAAGAAGCCTGTCATGGCTCCAGTATCAACCGCGATAACGGTATCACATACGATATGGTCAGCAATACGCGCCAATTCCATGATGATCACACGCAAATATTCTGCACGTTTGGGTACCTCACATTGGATCAACTTCTCAACGGTCATGTGCCATCCCATGTTGTTAATGGGGGAGGAACAATAATTCAAACGATCCGTAATGGGTGTAATTTGGTTGTAAGGTCGGTGCTCAGCAAGCTTCTCAAACGCGCGGTGAATGTATCCAATGGTAGGGACTGCCTTCACGATGATTTCACCGTCCATGGTCAATACATTCTGAAAGATACCATGCGTAGCAGGGTGGGTGGGTCCAAGATTGAGTGTGGTGTAATCCTTCTCAATGTTGTTTTTTAGATCAACGTTGGTACTCATATTATCTTCCAAAATATTTATCTTCTTTGTCATCTCTACCTGCATCTTCCAACGCATATTCCTTTCTCAGAGGATGGTAGTTCATTTCATCCATGTTTAAAATTCTTCTCAAATCAGGATGACCTGTAAACTTGAACCCATAAAAATCAAAGGCCTCACGCTCCATCCAATTGGCCGTTGGCCAGATGGTAGTAACCGTTGGAGCTTCCATTTGATTTTTGGCCATAAATACTTTGATACGAATGCGTTGGTTTTGAACCAAATTGTGCAACTGGTACATCAAGGCAAATTCATGATCTCCTTGTTCTGGAAAGTGAATACCGCACATTGTGGTCAAGAAAGAAAATCCTTTTTCTTGCTTTAAAAAAGTAAGTACTGCTATCAATTGGTTTTTCTCTAAATGAAAAACAGGGAAATCCCTTTCATCACCCGAAACCAAAACAGCCCCTGGAAATTGATTCTCCAGCGCACTCAATATATTGTCGTGTAATTCGCTCATGTTATTATTCTAATCCGTATGCAGCCAATTTGGCCTTGTATTCTGGAGTCAGGCGTCTTTTCAATCCCTCGGATTTGGCCAGTTCTTGGATTTTTAAAATTCCGTCCAATACTTGTTCTGGTCTTGGTGGGCATCCTGGTATGTAAACATCTACAGGAATAACTCGGTCAATTCCTTGGAGCACACTGTAAGTATCAAATATACCGCCTGAAGAAGCGCATGCTCCCATGCTTAAAACCCATTTGGGTTCAGCCATTTGCTCATAGACTTGTCTTAGAACTGGGGCCATTTTCTTTGAAATGGTACCCATAACCATCAACAAATCGGCTTGTCTTGGCGAGAAGCTCAAACGCTCTGAACCAAAGCGAGCTAAGTCGTAGGTAGAAGCCATGGTGGCCATAAACTCAATTCCACAACATGAGGTGGCAAAGGGCAGCGGCCAAAGAGAGTTGGCGCGAGCCATTCCAACAGCTTTGTCCAAAGTGGTGGCGAAAAAACCAGACCCTTCATGCCCTTCGGGCTTGTGATCTGGATGAATATCTACACTTGTTTCCATTTTTCAATGTTGTATTTTAAATCAATCCCAATTCAATGCTCCCTTGCGGATGATGTATACCAAACCAACAATCATCAATCCCATGAAGGTGAACATTTCCCATAAACCAAACACGCCTAGCTCAGTAAAGTTCACTGCCCAAGGGTACATGAAAATGACCTCTACATCGAACAATACAAAGAGAATGGCCACTAAAAAATATTTGATGGAGAATGGTGTTCGGGCATTTCCTTTTGATTCAATTCCACATTCAAAGGCCTCTTCTTTGATTTTGACATGTCTCTTGGGGCCTAGGGTATGGGTCAATACCATGGTGGTGATCACGAATCCCAAAGCAATCAATGCCATGATAACAATGGGAAGGTAATCCCACAAGTGTGAAGTAGCTGTCATTTTCCTTGTGTTTTGCGCGTCAAATTTAACCAATGCCCATGTAACAAAAGGAACAAAATACTTTTTTTTTTGTGGGATATGAACAGGATTTCAACCTAGAACTTTTTCCCATGTTTCTTTGGGTTGAAATGAAGTACTTTAGCTTCATGCGGTACTTCTTGCTGGTATTGGTGATTTGGTTTTATGGGATGGGCATCGCAGAGATGGCTGATGATGGTCCTCATGGTATCCATTTTATTCGACAAACAGATGGTTTGGCCTTTTCACTGCATTATTGGAAGTTTGATGCTCATTTTTTTGAGCCAGGTACTTTGAATGTATCCACCCACAACGGAAAAGCAGCTTGTGAGTTTCCAATTTTTTATTTCATTACAGCCAAGGTGTTTTCCATTGCAGGTGTGGACCTCAGTTATTTACGCTTGATTCACGGGCTTGTTGCCATGTTGGGGGTTTTTGCTTTGTGGGGATTGTCTAGCTTTTTTACCAAGGTGTTGGGTTTTAGATTGCTCGTTGTCTTATCGCTATTTACATCAGCCGTATTCAATTTTTACGCGTTCAATTTTCTTCCTGATATGCCCGCCTTTTCTTTTGCACTCATGGGATATTATGGAGTGCTTGTGGGTGTCGATCAGAAATCGAAATCTAGATTTTATCTCGGAATACTGGGTTTTGTAATGGCCGGTTTATTGAAGGTGACTTTCCTAATTCATCCATTGGCCTTGATAATGGCGTTGGCTTTTAATAAGAAAAAATTCCCTGTTCACATCTTAATTTTTGCAGTGCTATTTTTGTTGATTCCGGTTTTCTGTTGGTGGTCATTTGTATTGCAGTACAATTCCGCTGTAGGCGATGTTTATTTTACCACGGCTCCCAAGGCTATTTGGAATTTGGATAGAGATCATATTTACAGGGTATGGGAAGCCATTTCTAGACATTGGAGAAATAGTTACTTTCCAAAATATTCGTGGTATGGTTTGGGAGGGATGCTTACCTTGATCGTTGTCTTTTGGAAAAGTATTCCCACACTCTTTCGAATTTGGTTTGTGCTGTTGTTGCTAGGTTGTTCTGCTTATGCACTGCTTTTTTGGCAACAATTGGAACACCATGATTATTACTTTTTGAATGTGCTTCCCTTTTTCTTAATGGTGTTTTTACTTTTCTTTTCATTGGTGGAAAACAAAATCATCTTAAAAAAGTACTTCTATGTTATCCCAATTCTTTTCGTTGCTTTTACGATTTCCTCTGTCGTGAAAGCTTCAAACAAGATGGGCTTGAGAATGTCGGAGCAAACAGAAGAGGAGATACCATCACTGCAGGCATTGGCACTGTTCAAAAATAGTAAGATGGATTTGAAAGATTGTAGGCATCAAACCATCTGGGTGATTGGGGAAAAGACCAAGAACGGTGTCTTTGTTTTTCTTCAAACTCAGGGTATTACGCAACCAGATCAATTTAATTTGGCCTTTGCTAAAAATGCCCATAACGTCGGAATCACAGGAATTTTAATCCTTTCAAAAAATGAAAAAGCCGTACAGCAATTATTGGATTTAGGATGGAGAATTATTGCAGAAGATCAGGTTAATCACACAATGTTTTTGGACCATCCCTGAAGATTCCTTGTCTTAAAACGAACGTAATGTATTTTCTTTCCTTCTTCCAACCAGCGACTTTCGTAATAGGTTCTGATGGACAATATGCTTTTCCATTTTGAATCTATCTTTTGAATGTAATCACCATAAACATCAGCGGAATGACTTTGAATTAGAAAAGGAGTAGTATCCAGCTCTTCCAACGCGCTTTGGTAAATCATCGGATTGTCGTGTTTGATATGAATGATGCCATTTTCTTTTAAAAAGGAAGCGTATTTCTTCCAAAAGAAAATGGATGTAATCCTTTTGATTCCGATGTAATCTTTGGGTTGAGGATCCGAAAAGGTTAGCCAAATTTCATCCACCTCATCTTTCCCAAAAAAGGCTTCAATGAACTCAACGCGCGTTCTTAAAAAAGCAACGTTCTTCAAACCTTTCGCTTTGGCGATTCTTGCTCCATGGTTGAAACGGTGTCCTTTGACATCGATTCCTATGTAATTGATGTTGGGATTGGCTTCTGCCAATTGAACAGTGTATTCCCCTTTTCCGCATCCCAACTCAATGACCAAAGGATTGCTGTTGTGGAAATATTTCTCTCTCCACTCTCCCTTCATAAAGGTTTGTCCTTCACGAATTATCGGTAGTAGGGGTGGTTCAAAAACATGAGAAAATGTTTTGTTCTCTGCCCACCGCTTCAATTTGTCTTTCGCCATTTTGCAAATTTAAGGTGTTGTTCAATTTTTTTATTGATCTTGGCAGGCGCAATGAAAAAGATTTTGTTTGTTCCGATGAATTGGGGATTGGGCCACGCTACCAGGTGTGCTGAATTGATTCACCGTGAAATGAATTCTGGCAACCTCGTATTCATTGCTGGCAGCGGTCCATCAGGCGAATGGTTGCGGAATTATTTTCCAACCTTAACTTTTCTAGAGGGTTGTCCGGGATACCCGGTTCATTACTCGGTCAAGGGCGTACATTGGTGGCAATTGTTATTTCAATGGCCGTTGTGGGAATGGACCATTTTTCAAGAAAATCGTTGGCTTAAAAAACAACAGCACATTCATCAATTTGATGAGATCATCTCAGACAATCGTTTCGGAATTTGGCAGAAAGGTGTGCATTCTATTTTCATCACGCACCAGACCAGTCCTATTTTGCCACGATGGATAAGGGGCATTTATCAATTTCTTTTTTGGAAAAGAATGAAACGATTTGATTCGATTTGGATTCCTGATTTTGAGGAAAACGAACGCAGGTTGTCTGGAATATTGAGTACCGCTCCTTCAGAATCGTCAGTGACATTTATTGGTTGGATTAGTCGATTTAATGTTCATCGATGGGAAGTTCAAGCCTCACCTTATGAATGGGTGGGTTGGATCAGCGGCCCTGAATGGCAGAGGACAGTGTTAGAACATCAATTGATGCATTTGTTCAAACAATCGGAAAAACGATGTTTGATCATTTCCGGACAACCTCACATCAAACGGCAACAGTCGGTTGGAATGATTGATTTGATTTCCCATCTTGATGATGAAGAGATGTCATCGGTTTTGCGCTCAGCCAAGAAAATTTTTATGCGTCCGGGTTATTCATCGTTGATGGATGTCAAGGCTTTGCATTTGGAAGCCGAATTGATTTTTTTTCCTACACCTGGTCAAACAGAACAAGAATACCTTGGACAACACTGGTTTCAATTAAAACACTAAGTGTTTTTTTTGATCCAAGTAAAAATTCGATTTAACGCCTCGCTCATGACCTCGATGCTCGTTGCACAACTCATGCGAACATGTCCTTCTGCGCCAGGTCCAAACCACTGTGGTAGACCTGGTACAAGTTTGACCTTTGCCTCCGGCTCAAGTCGCGCGCAGAGCAATTCTGCATTCTGGTTTTCAGGAATTTTTAACCACAAAACAAAGGTGGATTGAGGCTGATTTACTTGAAAAAAATCTTGCTCTTTGTTGATTCGTTGAGTGGCATAATCCAGTGTTTGACCGATTGTTTTTCTATAGGTAATCCCAGCTGTTGGGGAGGTCAAAGCTGCAGTTCCCGCTACCTGAGACAAAGTAGAAACGCCTTGAGTGGTTCTGGTGTAGCCCTGACTGTTCATCAAGTTTTGAATTTCCTCTTTGTTAGGTCCAATTAGCGCACCAATGCGTAATCCAGCCAATCCAAAGCCTTTGGAAAGCCCGTACACCACCCATGTATTGGGATGGTATTTAACCATGCTTTCAAATGGGCGATCCCAAACCAAATCGCTCCAAACCTCATCGGACAGTAGCAATAAATTGTTCTTTTTTACAAATTCTGCAATGTCAGTTAAGGATTGCGCATCATAATGAAAACCCAATGGATTGTGGGGATGACAGATCATGATGGCCTTGGTTTTATTGGACAAAGAGGATTGCCAAGCATCAGGGGTCCACTTGCTTTCTGCTGGTATTCTTTTGACGACGGCACCGGATTTTTCTGCACAATGACCCAAAAGAAAGTCCACAGGATCAGGAATTAATACCTCGTCTCCTGGCTGTAGAAAATGATAGCACCAATCTTGAATGGCCGTTGCAGCGCTGTTCGTGGCCAGTACTTGGTCACTTGTTATGTTGGCAGATTTTTGATTTTTATAATGCAGCGCAACACTATCTCTGAAAGCAACATTGCCTTGAGCGGATCCGTAGGGGAATAAATTCTGCTCACTGGCTTTGATGATGGCTTGACTGATTTCAGAAGGAAAGGGCAAGTCGGCATCTGCGGCGGTCAAAGGGATGACATCATCCGCCACTTCCGCCCATCTCAAATTGAAAGCATTGGACTTTAAAAAGGAATAAGGGATGCTGGATTTGTAGTTCATGATTCGACGTCAAATGCTAATGGTACATGATTGATCATGAAGTCTGACGACTCTGTTGCAAACAAGTGAGCGTATTCCATTCCCTCAAAGGCTATTCGTTCACAGGTCTCTCTTCTGTTGTTGAAGTGTTCTTTGGCCACATCGGTTTTATGGGTTACAATATCATGCGTTGTGGTAAATGACAATACATCCTCTATGGCCAGATTGGTTCCTTGACTGGTAAAAGGCAATACGATGTGCGCGGCATCTCCCATTAGCACAACGTTATTGACGATATATTGGTCAACACCCAAAAGTATACGTCCTCTCCACAGGTAGGGTGTGTGGACATGGTGTTGCAGCAAATTTTGAATCCAAGGATGTTGACTATGTGAAAGGGTTTTTTTTACGAATTCGCTTAATTCACTATTTCTGCTTGGCGTTGGAAACTTTCGACTTGAAAGTTGTAGGTAATAAATGACTTGTCCTGTTTTTAAGGGTAAAAATCCTACGGCTATTCCGGGTTGATCAAAAACAATTTTCACCAATGAGCCGGCATGTTGGGCACAGAATTCTTCATCGTAATAGGAGCCATTGATTTCGTAAGTGGGGGCATCCAATGTTTCGGAATCAGGGAATAAATATTTTCTGACCACCGAGTGTGAACCATCACAACCCAAAATCCAATCATAATCTTTCGCAGGGAATTGATTTCCGCCATATGTGAGTTGGCGATTTTCGTTGATCCCAACATAGTCTTGATAATAGGTAACATTGGACTGAATGTTTTTGGATAAAGATTGCAAGAATACAGTTCGACTAATGCCAAAGACATTTTCCAGCGGTGTAATGTTTTTTATTTCCATGACATCATTCATGGTAATCACTTGTTTGGCCGCTGTGGTGAAGGGCTCTATCGTTTTCCAATGCCCCATATCTTTTAACGCCTTGACCCCATTGGGCATCAATAAAAATCCAAAACCTAAATTGCCTTGTAAAAAATTCTGATCGTAAATATCAATGTGAAAATCTCTTTTCTGCAGCTCTAAAGCGGAAAGCAAGCCGGCAACACCTCCTCCAATGATGGCTATTTTACTCATAAGACAAGTATACGTAATCAAGTTTAAATGGTTACAACTAGAAAAAAATAATCGGGGTTTATCCGTTCTCGTTTATTTTCGCATTCAAATTAATAAGAAATGGGCGTACTAGTAGGCAAAGATTCACGCGTTATTGTTCAAGGTTTCACAGGAAGTGAAGGAACTTTTCACGCGCAACAAATGATTGAATATGGAACCAATGTTGTTGGAGGAGTGACTCCCGGAAAGGGTGGTTCAACGCATTTAGATCGTCCTGTTTTCAATACTGTTGCTGAGGCTGTAGAGAAGGCGGGTGCTGATGTAACCATTATTTTTGTTCCTCCAGCGTTTGCAGCGGATGCTATCATGGAAGCGGCTGACGCAGGCATCAAGGTGATTGTTACCATTACAGAAGGTATTCCTGTAGCGGATATGGTCAAGGCCAAAACTTATGCAGTGGCGAGAGGTGCGCGTTTGATTGGTCCAAATTGCCCTGGTGTTATTACAGCAGGCGAAGCAAAGGTGGGTATCATGCCCGGTTTTGTTTTCAAACAAGGATCAGTAGGTATTGTTTCTAAATCAGGTACCTTGACATACGAGGCGGCTGACCAAGTAGCCAAGGCCGGTTTGGGTGTAACAACAGCGATTGGAATTGGAGGAGACCCCATCATTGGTACTACAACTTTGGAGGCTGTTCAATTATTGATGAATGATCCTGAAACCAAAGGCATCATCATGATTGGTGAGATTGGCGGTGAATTGGAACCCAAGGCTGCCATGTGGATCAAGGAAAATGGAACCAAACCTGTTGTTGGATTCATTGCCGGAGAAACTGCACCAAAGGGTCGCACCATGGGGCATGCAGGTGCCATAGTTTCGGGCGAACATGAGTCCGCGAGTGCTAAGAAAAAAATCATGCGTGAATGTGGTATTACTGTCGTAGACTCTCCAGCTGAAATCGGCCAAGCGATGGCCGGATTGTTGAAGTAAATAAATATTGGTAAAAGGAAAAGGGCCGCATCATGCGGCCCTTTTTGTTGTTGGATTGAACAAATCAATTCATTAGTTCACAAAAAACGTTTCCTTCCTTGGTCTGCATCACTTTTAATCCGGCTGAATAAGCCAAGATATTTTCAATGGTTTCAGATGAAGGTTGATGATTGATTTTTGAAACAACGAGAGTAGAATCTGCCATAAGCGTTTTTTATTTTTTAGATGAACGCATAGGAAATGGATTTATTGTCTAAGAAATATTAGAATACAAAGTTAATGGAGGTGTTGAGTCCAAATCCTCTCAAATTCCTTTGGTAACTGAATGGAATCAAATAGTTGACTTTTGTATCCCACAAGATGTATTTGTTCTTGAATAGCTCCAAACCAACTGAAGGGGATACGTAAAAAATGTCTTGTGAACGAACCTCATTGCTAGCAGCTATATAACCTACGGTGTAGCCTGAATAAAGATTGCCAAATTTGTTGGAACCTCTTCCAAAGTGACGCGAGTAGAAATCTTGTCCAAAATTCATGACAAACAACTCAGAAAAAATGGTAGAATCTCCCACGGGTTTCTGAGTGGATTGGTAAACCCCTACTGAAGCGTAACTCTTCCCCTTTGTGAAGAGGTATTTTAAAAAGTAACCCTGATAATAGGCTGAAGAAACAGTGTCATTTGGATTTTCAATTTTAAGGTAGCTGTATTCAACCCCAGGCATATTGACGAAAGTAACTCGGCTCTCCACGGGGCTCGTCATTTCTTCCATAATGGTAATCGTAATGCGATAGGGTAGGGCATTCTTCTCCAAAACCGTTTTTCTTTTTTTCAAATTAAAAATTCTATCCTCTAACCCTTGCTTTTCTCTCCACAACGATTCGTATTGGGCTGATTTCATTTCATGTTGCTGTAAAATTTGCTCAAATGAATTTTTTTTCTGAGTCATAAACTCAATTTCCAAATCAATTTCATCCAATTCCAATTGGTAGCCTGTTGTATTAATGTCATCGTTGCTGATGTAACCCCACGTATTAATCAATGTTCGCATTTGAACGTATACTTCCTTGTTGGCATCAAAGGTGGCGGTAATGCTCGTCTTGGATTCATCTTGAGAATTGATATTGATATTATTCTCTGCAATAAATTTCCTGAATGACGTTTTGCTCGTCGTATAGTCAAGGGTAATAACGGTGATGTTTACATTGGATCCGGTTAGCGTTGTCTTTTGAGACATCATAAAAACACTTTGAATGATGAATATGGAAAATAGAATAGCTTTTTTCATTGTCAATTATTTATTCAGCTAAAATACGATTATTGGAGGATTGCGCTATATTCGCATCGCATTTGGTTTTTGTTGAAGAACAAAACGAAGAGGGAATGGAGTGAAAGACTCCAACTGTACCCGCAGCTGTAAACCTCCCTTAAACAAGGAAGTTCAATATCTAAGGCCACTGAGAAATTGGGAAGGCCCATTGAATGAAGGGGTGAAGTCAGAAGACCTGCCAAGTGTGTTATTTTTTCAATAAGCCCGGGAAAAGGCTTAAAGAGATATGAAGCATTGGCTCGCATGCATATTGTTTTTGGGAACTTTTTGTTCCACTGTCGAATTGCTTGCAATCGGAGACGAGGATTCTTTGCCCAGGTATTATTTTAATGTTCCGCTAGAGAAAATTGAAGTGCGATACATTCAGCCTTTTCACCGTTTGAGTGGTGCAATGGATTCTATGTTTTTCACCTTGAACAGGAGCATGGATTTGGGAAGAGCTCTTTCCAAAATGGGTCATGTGAATGTATATCAATACGGGCCTCAAGGCACTGCTTGTTTGGTACGCATGAACGGATTAAGTCCTGATCATACCCAATTGTCTTGGAAGGGTGTTTCTCTCAATTCTCTTACACTGGGACAAACGGATTTTTCGTTGGTCCCTGCTTATTTTTTCGATCAACTTTCCATCGGGTCATCTAAGTCTATCGATAATGGTGGATACGCTGGTTTCGGTGGAAATATCAATCTCAATCAATACCAAAGTGAACAATCCCCCTTGGTGAGCTTTTGGATGGATATGAATTCTCTTCGCAATCAATCGAGTGGTGGAGAAATAAATCAGCATAAGATAGTGGATGAAAAAAAGAGATGGTTCAATCAATTGAAATGGATTCAAGGTCATTTTCTCAATGAATTTTCTTATCAGTGGAGGGATTTGTTGGGGTCAAGAGAAATAGAGCAATCCAATAATGATGTCTCTCAATACGGTTTGTTGTATAAGACAAATTTTGAATGGGGACAGAATCACTTATCGGGTCAATATTGGATTGTGCGGCGCAATGCAGAACTTCCCAATACAATGGGCCAAGATGGCAAGTATTTGCAAGAGCAAGACGATGACATTCACAGGTGGCAAGTAGGATTGGAACACAAAACGAAAAGTGAAAAGATTCTTCGCACTTGGGCTGTGAATTATGTCGGAACGTTGGACAATCAGCAATATCGGGTGAATTATCAATTTGAAGGAGTAAATGGATGGAGTAAGAATAGAACATTGATTCAACAGCATTGGTTCTCAGGTTTGCTGCAATACAGGTTCAGAAGATATTGGCAAAATATTAAATTGAATCACAGATTGGTTCAAGTGGGGTATGACTTCAACCCCGCTATTCGGCAGCAGATACCACAATTGCTATCTGAATCTAGATGGTTGGGGGAGCGATGGAATTTTTATTTGGTGGCGGACAGGCAATACTGGGGAGAGCGTTCCAATGATCAGCATGAAGCCACCATTGAGTGGGTGAGAGGAAATACCAATCCCGATGTACAGAAGTATTATTTACGGGTCCAAATGGCTATTTTTTTTCATCAACGCATGCCTGATTTCAATGAGTTGTATTGGCCAGGATCTGGCAATCCTGAATTGACGCAAGAATCGGCCAAAGGCATCAGGACTTTTGCAGAGTGGATGCTTAGACCAGATAAGGATTTTCAATCTAAATTTACTTTTGACATAGAATACAACCAACGATGGGTCAATGATTGGATTCAATGGGTGCCCTCCTTCAATGGAATTTGGTCTCCAATCAATCTAAGTTACGTTTTGGCGCAATCTTTAAATGGAAATGTAAAATGGAGTTTGCCGATTGTTCAAAGTGTTGTGAAAACCAGGGTTTTTGGACAAATGAATAATGTCACATTGCAAAATGATCTGAATAATTCAGATGCCCAAAGTCGGACTCAATTGCCATACACCCCCCGATGGAAATGGGGAATGGAATGCATGTGGATGAGCAAAACCAAATTTTTTGCTCAAGTGAATTACAAATGGACCGGTTTAAGATACACAGATGAATCGAATCAAATCGGTTCATCACTGCCCAACTATTCACTATTAGATATTTCTCTTGGAAGGTATTCATCCCATTCAGGAATTCAATGGTCCGTAGGCATAGACAATGCACTTGATGCTCAGTATCAAGAGATGAGGGGATATGCATTACCAGGAAGAGTTTATAAATGTCAAATTAATATACAGATAAAATGAAAAATTTACTTTACATCTTAATGGCTGTAGCCATGTTGACCACTTCATGCAAGCCTGACGACTCATCTCAGGATGGAGCAACGGCCATGCCTTACGATTTGGGCGATGGGTTATGGTGGGTCAACGAAGGAGCTTTTAACGGAAATAATGGAAGCATTGATGTCATAACCTCGGATGGCAGAATAGCCAAAGATGCTTTTAAACAATCCAACGGAACGGGACTAGGAGATGTTCTTCAACGGGTCAATGTATTTGGAGATTTGGCCGTTGCTGTGGTCAACGGTAGTAACCAAGTGGTGATCATGAATACATCGGATATGAAAGTTATTCGTGTCATTGCTGATTTGGATTACCCTCGTGATGCGGTAATTGTGGGCAATTTCATTTACATTGCTCAGGGAGCATTGGGAGGAAAAGTAGGTAAATACAATACGAGCACCGGTGATTTGATTGGAGAGATCAATGTTGGACAAGGTCCAGAACGATTGATGGAGAACAATGGTCAACTGTGGGTGTTGAATAGTGGTGGGTGGTCAGTGGACAACACCTTGACAATTTTGGATTTGTCATCTTTTACATCTGTTCAAAATATAACGGTACATGATAGACCATTGGACATTGAGTGGGATGAAGCAACCGGAAAGATGATGGTGCTATGTTCAGGTGAGGTTTTGTATGACGCCAATTGGAATGTTACAGGACATACTGCTGCCGCCATATACTGGATAGATGCAGTTAGTTACGATTATACTTATTTGGAATTGCCCGCAAATGGAGAGCATCCCAGAAGCATTGCCTGGTCAAAGACGAGAAGTGAGTTGTATTTGGCCAACCAAGGGATAGATGTTTTTGATGGACAAGGAAATGAACTGTGCAACGGATGTTGGACCGGAGATGCCTATACAGTAGATGCGGATAATGATGGAAATGTCTGGATTACCAGCACACCCGATTTTACAAGTGAAGGAATAATGAGCAAGGTCAATGCATCCAACTGGAGCACCATCGCGAATTACGCATCAGGAATAGGTACATCTGCAGTTGTCGATCCAAGGTAAATTCAAAGGATAAATTTGTTATATTTGCACGAATTTATTTTTCTGTAAATTCATTGCACATGTCCAAATTTTCAAACAAAGTAGTTGGCGAAGGTTTAACCTACGACGACGTGCTGTTGATTCCCTCTTTTTCTGAGATTCTTCCCCGTGAAGTTTCAACACATTCAAAGTTTTCGAGAAATATCCCGTTGTACGCCCCTGTGGTGAGTGCAGCCATGGATACTGTTACGGAATCAGAGATGGCCATTGCAATGGCGCGTCAAGGTGGGATTGGTGTGATTCACAAAAACATGACTATTGCTGCTCAAGCTGCTGAAGTTCGTAAAGTGAAGCGCTCTGAAAGCGGAATGATACAAGATCCCATTACGTTGTCTCAAACAGCAACTGTGGGTGATGCCTTGGCCATGATGTCTGAAAATAGAATTGGCGGAATTCCAGTTGTGGATGAAGAGGGCAAATTGGTAGGTATCGTTACCAATCGTGATTTGCGATTTGAAAAAGAAATGGCCAAACCCATTGATCAAGTCATGACCAAGGAACACATTGTTACCACGGACAAACCAAAAGACTTGAAAGCGGCAGAGAGCATTTTACAAGAAAAGAAAATTGAGAAATTGCCTGTTGTTGATGAGACAGGGCGTCTATTGGGTTTGATTACCTACAAGGATATTTTAAAGTTAAAACAATATCCCAACGCATGCAAAGATGGCATGGGCAGATTGCGTGTTGCCGCTGCAGTGGGAGTTACTTTCGATACCATGGAGCGCGTTGAGGCTTTGGTAAAGGCGGGTGTTGATGCAGTGGTGATTGATACAGCCCATGGACATTCAAAAGGTGTGATTGAAACACTGAAAAAAGTAAAAGCAACATTTGGAGAGAAGATTGATATCGTTGTTGGTAATATTGCTACTGGAGCTGCTGCTTTGGCTTTGGTTGAAGCGGGAGCGGATGCCGTCAAAGTAGGAATTGGTCCGGGTAGTATATGCACCACAAGGGTTATCGCGGGTGTTGGTGTTCCTCAGTTGACAGCTGTAATGAACGTTGCAGAGGCTCTAGAAGGTTCAGGTATTCCTATCATAGCCGACGGAGGTATTCGTTTCACTGGAGACATCCCCAAGGCCATCGCAGCAGGGGCTTCTACCATCATGGTTGGATCCATGTTAGCCGGTACAGAAGAGTCACCAGGCGAAACCATCATTTATGAGGGGCGTCGTTTCAAAAGCTACAGAGGAATGGGTTCTTTGGAAGCCATGCAACATGGTTCAAAGGACCGATACTTCCAAGATGCGGAGGACGATATCAAGAAGTTGGTGCCGGAAGGAATATCTGGCCGTGTTCCGTTTAAGGGTACTGTGCAAGAAGTCATGTATCAGGTTATCGGAGGATTGAGAGCGGGAATGGGGTATTGTGGCGCCAAGGATTTGAATGCACTTCAGAATGCACAGTTTGTTAGAATTACACATTCTGGCATCAAAGAAAGTCATCCCCATGATGTCTTTATCACCCGAGAAGCTCCTAATTATAGCATAAAATAAGGCCATGGAATTGCTGAACGGCTCGTTGATTGCCAATACCATCAAATCGGAATTAAAGGCTAGGGTCAATGAACGCAAAGCAGCTGGCCTTAAGGTTCCACATCTTGCCGCAATTATTGTGGGCAATGATGGCGCGAGTAAAACGTATGTTCAAAGCAAAGTAAAATCATGTCTTGAATTGGGATATGATTCTACCTTGATTGAGTTGTCAGAAAATACAACGCAAGAGGAGTTGCTGAGCAAAATTAAATCGCTCAATGACGATGTTGAAATTGATGGCTACATTGTTCAACTCCCATTGCCCAAGCATATTGATGAAACAGCTATTTTACTCGCTGTCGATCCTAAAAAAGATGTTGATGGATTTCATCCAGAAAATGTTGGTAGAATGGCATTGGGATTACCCGCATACCTGCCTGCTACTCCAGCAGGAATCGTTGAGTTGTTGTCACGTTACAATATTGAAACATCAGGAAAGAAGTGTGTGATTATTGGACGTTCTCATATTGTTGGAATGCCCATGTCGCTCTTGATGCAGCGCAATCATCCATTTGGCAATGCAACGGTAACAGTGGTGCATTCTAAATCAAAGAATATCCTTGAGGAATGTCAGCAGGCAGATATTCTCATTGCAGCAGTTGGAAAACCATATTTTGTTACCGCCGACATGGTTAAAACAGGAGCTGTTGTGATTGATGTGGGAATAACGCGTGTTTCGGATGCAACCAAGAAATCTGGTTTCAAATTGGCGGGTGATGTCGATTTTGATCAAGTGTCTCAAAAAACGAGTTTTATTACTCCTGTTCCTGGTGGAGTGGGTCCAATGACAATTGCGTCATTGTTGATGAATACCATGCAGGCAGTGGAACTGAAAAAATAATGGTATGAAGAAGATTTTGATATTGGGTTTAACATGCTTGATGTTTTCGATTGGATCGCAAGGTCAGAGCGATGGCATCAATACGCGTATGGATGGAACGCAAGCGCCGGAAACGGCAAAAAATCCAGTCAACAAGGGACAAAGGGTAAAGATGGATCCACAAATGGAACCGTTGGGGCCCATCCGATTGAATCTTGACGACAACAAAATTGACTTGCGTGATTTTGTTGTGGATTATACATTGGTCCGTCAAGTTACATTTGACGGCACCCCTGTTCCAATGAAAGACAGGGTAATTACTCTTCCAGCGCCCAAAGGTGGGGCATTGCATGAGTTGACTTTAATGGTTAATGGTGAAGAATTGAATATTCCCGTTTTCAAATCCAACAAAAACAAAGTTGTATTTGAATACAAAGCATCTTCTGACAAAGTATCCAATGTGAATTGGGCAGGAAGTCTCAATGGATGGAACAAGTCATCTACACCATTGCAAAAGGACAAAAATGGAGTGTGGAAGTTGATGATGGAAGTGGAGAACGGTGAATATCCATACAGAATTTGGGAGGATGGAGAAGAGAAGTTGGATGCCAATAACCCTAATCAAAAAGACAATGGTCTTGGCGGAAAGAATAGCGTTTGGGTAGTCGGAAATGCTAAATCATCTGCCAAAATCAGAACCTTTATGATGGAAGGAAGCACTTTGCATTTGTTGGCCGAGGGCAAAGTAGACCGTTTTGTTTATTATTTGAATAACAAAAAAGGGGGAGAGGGGATTGTTGAAAATGGTAAATTCATCATTGCCTTGCCCAAAACGATGTGGTCGGGTTATTTGCGCGTTTACGCAGAATCCAATGGGCAACTGATCAATGATTTGATGGTTCCATTTATGGATGGTTCACCTGTGATGACACCACAGTTTTTGCCACGTCAAGATCCTAGGGGACAGATCATGTATTTTATGATGGTGGATCGTTTCTTTGATGGAACCACAGCCAATAATTATCCAACAAATGACCCTGCCATTTTGCCTAAAGCCAATACAGTTGGGGGTGACTTGGTTGGAATTTCTCAAAAGATAAACCAGAATTATTTTTCTCAATTGGGGATAAACACTTTGTGGATCTCACCAATTTGCAAAAATGTGGAAGGTGCTTGGGGATTGTGGGACAAAGGAACCAGAAGTAAGTTTTCAGCTTATCATGGTTATTGGCCTCTGGCTTTGACCAAAATCGATAAGCGTTTTGGAACGGAGGAAGAGTTTACCAACCTCATCAATCATGCTCACAACAAAGAGATGAATTTGATTGTGGATTATGTTGCACATCATGTGCATCAAGATCATCCACTGGTAAAAAGTAAAAAAGGATGGACAACGCCGTTGTATCTGCCAGACGGCAGCATGAACACCGAGCGCTGGGATGATCACCGTTTGACAACATGGTTTGATACCTTTTTGCCGACTTTTGATTTTTCGAAGCCTGAAGTGGTGAAAGCCCTTTCAGATTCGGCTTTGTATTGGGTAAAGAAATTTCCCATTGATGGTTTTAGACATGATGCCACCAAACACATTCACACTGAATTTTGGAGAGAGTTGACCTATAAAATAAAAAAGGAGAAACCTACAGTTCCACTATTTCAAATTGGAGAAACCTATGGTAGTCCTTCTTTGATACAATCGTATTTGGGGTCGGGATTGTTGAACGCCCAGTTTGATTTCAATTTGTATGACGCAATGGTGGACGCCTTTGCCAAGAATGAAACGGATTTTAAAAATCTTGAGCAAGTCATGATGGAATCTCTTCGTTATTATGGTTCACACCACAGTATGGGAACCATAACAGGGAATCAAGATCGAGGAAGATTTGCTTCTTACGCAGATGGAAGTTTGAAATTTGACGAAGATGCTAAGTTGGCTGGATGGACCAGAGAAATTAAAAATCAAGGTTCAGCTGGCTTCAGAAAAATGGAGCAGCTGATGGCTTTTATCATGACTTCTCCGGGTGTTCCTTGTATATATTATGGAGATGAAATTGCCATGCCCGGTGGAAATGATCCGGATAACAGACGATTAATGACCTTTGATAACTTAACCATTGATCAACGTAAATTAAAGGCAAGTGTATCTCGATTGACCACTTTGCGCAAGAAGTCAATGGCCTTGATGTATGGAGAGACTGAAATCCTTTTGAATAGCGGACAAACTTTCGCCTACATGCGTCAGTATTTTGGAGATGTGGTTATTGTGGTATTTGACAAAAAAGATCTCAGCCCCAATGATACCAATTGGGTGCAAATAGATTTGCCCGTTCAATGGAAAGGAAAGTTTTTCAAGGGGCAAATGGGCTCTCAATGGAAAAAAGAAAACGGTAAAAATTATGTTCTTCTTTCAGGCAAAGGTTATGATGTATTTACTGAGGTTTCTATGCGTGAATTTCAGCAGCAACTAGAAAAATCCAAGTCAACACCCCAAACCCCAAAGGAGCAAATGATGACTCCCAAGCCTGAAATGAAATCAAAGAGCAAAGGGCAGAAAAAGGACCAATGAATGGAAGGTTGAAGGGCAATCGAATGGATGATTTGATCGCCTATTGTAAAAGTTCCTTGGCTTCCGCCAGATATTCTGAAAGAGAAGCCTTGCAACTGACCAAGTGGTTGATGGAGGATGTTGTGGGTAAGTCTTATGTTGATTTGTATTTGAATCCAAAAGATACGGTCTCTGAATCTGAAATATTATCGCTGCATTTCAAATTAAAACGAGTTTTGTCCCATGAGCCCATTCAATATGTTTTGGGCAATGCGGAGTTTTTTGGAAAGTCATTTGAGGTAACCAAGGCGGTGCTCATTCCCAGACCAGAGACGGAAGAGTTGGTTCAACATGTCCTTGAATATATGGAGC
>JACCDL010765079.1_pt1 | contig 25354 bp, 28 predicted proteins | sample 7441931 | NCBI WGS metagenome assembly JACCDL01 (sample SAMN15323437, study PRJNA562643) | freshwater metagenome | isolation source: river surface water | place: USA:Blue River Watershed | collected 2017-08-16 | reverse complement strand
CTACTTTAGCTTCTGTAGGTAAAACTGATACGTATGATTTGCTATCTGCTTTTTTACGGAAAACAACGGTACCGTTAATCAATGCGAACAAGGTGTGGTCTTTACCAATACCCACGTTCTTATCTGGATGGTGTTGTGTACCACGCTGACGTACAATGATGTTACCAGCGATAGCTTCCTGACCACCAAAAATTTTGATACCTAAACGTTTACTATGCGATTCGCGACCGTTTTTGGAACTACCGGCCCCTTTCTTATGTGCCATATTCTTTTAGTATTAACGAATTGAAAACCAATTCTAAATAAATTCCTACTTATAATTTGATACCAGTAATCTGGATTTTGGTGAATTGCTGACGGTGACCGTTCTTTCTTTTGTAACCTTTACGGCGTTTCTTTTTGAAAACGATTACTTTATCTCCTTTTAAATGAGACACGATTTTAGCCGAAACTACAGCACCTTTCAAGGTAGGCGTACCTACTTTAAATTTACCACCGTCTTCAGCCAATAATACATTGTCAAATTCAATACTAGCGCCCTCATCTCCTTGTAATCTGTGTACAAAAAGGTGCTGGTCTTTAGCAACCTTAAATTGCTGTCCGGCTATATTTACTATTGCGTACATGGTGAATTAATTAGTTTTTTTTACTTAATGAGGCGCAAATATAAGCTTTCTTTTCAAAAGAAAGTATAGTAGCACAATTAATTTAACACGAATTTCTTATTTCCGCTGCTTGTCTTCCGCGTCATTAATCGTCTGAGAGACAATCTCAATTAAACTTTTGGCAGCATCCCTCAACTTGTCATTACCCTCATAATTGAGATCGAAATTGATGATTTTACTTTTTCGCTGGTACGTATACTCCAGGTAATAATGCGGTGCATTGGGTTGTGTAGGGTTTTTAACCGTCATATCTTCCGGAAAATTCCAGAAACCAAGATCTACCGCTTTGCGGTGCAAGTACAATAAATCGTCCTTACTCAGTTTTACTTGTTTTTTTACGATCGAATCTTGATCGTTTACATATTGGTAAACACCCGTTTTACTATTGTACTGGTTAACCAAATTATCTCCCAAGCCATATTTTAGCGTAATGGACTCCATCTCGGAGAACTTGTATGGCGCATTTTTAATCATGATGCCGTAATAATACACACAGTACAAAATGAAAGGTACTGTAATGCAAATGGCTAAAAAAATCTTTTTCTGTCTGTCTGTCATCGTTAAGAATTTATTCTTTAGGATCTACCAATTCGCCTTCCCATTTACTAATGACGGCCGTAGCCACGCTATTACCTACCACATTGGTTGCCGAACGGCCCATATCCAATAACGGATCAATCCCAATCAACAAAGCTAAACCTGCCTCAGGGATGTTGAATGTGGCAATTGTACCGGCTATAACCACCAATGAAGCTCTTGGCACACCGGCAATTCCCTTACTGGTTAACATCAGGATCAACAACATGGTTAACTGCTGATCGAAACCTAAATGGATTCCGTAAGCTTGGGCAATAAATAAGGAAGCAAAGGTCATGTACATCATGGAGCCATCCAAGTTGAACGAATATCCCAGTGGTAATACGAAACTCACAATCTTATCCTTACATCCAAAACGCTCCAATTGCAACATGGTTTTAGGATAAGCTGCTTCACTGCTGGCCGTACTAAACGCTAGCAAAACAGGCTCTTTTAAACTGTTTATCAAACGGAAGATTCGCGATTTCAGAATAGTAAATCCGATGAAGATCAATAAAATCCAGAGAATTAATAATCCGGAATAAAACTCGCCAATAAAAATGGCGTAGGTAGATAAGATGCTTAATCCTTGCTTGGCAATAATGGCAGTCATCGCACCAAAAACAGCCAAAGGCGCAAAATTCATCACGTAACCAGTCACTTTTAAAATCACATGAGCAAAGGCATCCATGGCTTTGATCACCAGTTCACCTTTCTCTCCAATAGCGGCCGTTGCAACACCAAAGAACAACGAGAACACGACAATTTGTAGAATTTCATTGTTGGCCATTGCCTCTGCAAAGCTCTTTGGGAAAACGTGTGAAATAAAATCTTTCAAAGAGAGGGCTGCCTTCTGAATACCGGTATCGATACTGGCATCGGGCAATGGTAAATTCATGGTTTCTCCCGGACGGAAAATATTTACTAAAACCATACCTAGGGCTAAAGAAAGCAATGTGGCACTTAAAAACCACAGCATGGTTTTACCGCCAATACGCCCCACAGCCTTAATATCGCCCACTTTAGCTACACCCACCACCAATGTGGTAAAAACTAAAGGCGCTACAATCATTTTGATCAATCGTAAGAAAATATCACTCAGGAGCGTAAAATATTCCAGTTTTTTATCACGAGTTTGCTCGTTTTCTTTACGAATACTCAATTGTTCTTTTCTGGCTTTTTTCAATTCCTGAAAGGCTACAGTTGTGGTATCAGCAGATTTAGCCAATTGAACTTCTATTTTTTTGGCTTGTGTATCGGCCTTGATAATTTGTTCGTTATATTGGCCGATAGAATTGATATTGAGTAAATAACCGGCAGCAATACCCGCAACTAGGGCGATAAAAATGAATAAGGTTAGTTTATTTTTTTGCATATAGATCTGGTAAAAAGAAGAGTAAAACTACAATAAAAATATTCATTTCAAATGGTACAGTTTAGCAGTATTCAGGAACAGAAAAAAGAGTTAAAAGCCCTATCGAGTGCTGAATTGGCCGAAATATGCTTGCGTTTGAGTAAGTACAAAAAAGATAACAAAGAGTTGTTAAACTACTTGCTTTTTCACCAGCACGATCCCGGAGCGTATATCGAAAGTGTTAAATCCGAACTGCAAGCTGAATTTGAACACTTGAATACACAAAGCTATTACTGCAGCAAAACACTCCGAAAAATACTCAGAAACCTAAGCCGGCAAGCTAAATATGTGGCAAATACCGAATTAGAACTGGACATGTTGCTTTGGTTTTGCGCTAATTATCTTCAGCATGTAGATCTTAAAACAAATAACAAGTCTTTACAAAATATTTTAGTCCGACAATTTCAAAAGATGGAGAAACTGAGCAAAAAACTACATGAAGATCTGCAGTTTGATTATCAGCAAGAAAGCGACAAAATCTATAAATTAGCTCAGGAAACCACCAACTGGTTTAACTTGTAACATAAAACCCGGCCGCTGCTCTAAAAAGAGGTTACTAACACATGGTAAATAAGGAGAAACTCTTTCAAGAAATCTTTCAGGCTAATTCGAAAAAGATTTACCATTTGTGTTACGGTTATACCGGAGATAGTGATACTGCCAACGATTTAATGCAAGAAACCTTTTTAAAGGTTTGGCAAAATCTCGATAAGTTCCGCAACCAGGCCATGATCTCTACCTGGATTTACCGAATTGCGGTAAATACCTGTCTTTCACATTTACGGGTAGAAAAACGCCAAGCAAAAGACGAACTCACCGAAAACATTATTGAAAGTAAAGCGGAAGAGTTTTCTGAAAAAAACGAACAGATTGCGCTACTCTACCGCTGTATTTCAAAATTAGAGGAGAACGAACGGATTATCATTACCCTAGTGCTCGATGAGGTGCCTTATCCGGAGATTGCCGAAATATCTGGCATTTCTGAAGGCAACCTACGGGTCAAAATTCACCGAATTAAACATAAACTAACGGAGTTATACAACAGATATGAAAGAATTTGATGTGCTGCAGAATATCTGGCAAGATCAGCAAGATCCTAAATTGGATCAAGATGAGATTTTGAAGCGAGTAAAACGCTACCGAAATCGCTTGGCGAATAAATTATTGATTGAAGTCCTCTTCATGAGCTTTGCAATAGCCGTACTCAGCTATGCCTGGTACATGATTCCTTTCCGTATGTGGACCACGCACTTGTCATTACTCATTTTTATGGCGTGCTGCTTGTTTGTGCTGTTTGCTCAACTATCCGATTATCGGCGACTAAATGCAGAGGAAGATTTTCTGCAAAAACCAGAATTGTACATTCAATACTTAAAAAACTTTAAACAGGAACGCCATAAACTCAACACGCAAAAATATTTGGTTTACACGCTTTTATTGGGCCTAGGACTGCTCTTGTTTTTCGTTGAAATCTTCTTCGTTTCCTCCATCTGGTTAACCATTATAGGTTTGAGTCTATCTGTTGGATGGATATTGATTTGCTACTTTTGGCTCATGCGCCTGTACATCCGCAAAGAAGAACACTACCTCAACGAGATGATTGAGCAACTGGAAAGATTATCGAAACAATTTAGCGAGTAAAGAAGCTACTTTTTAGCATTGTTTTCGATTTCCTGAATACTCAAGGTATTTTTAAATAAACGGTACTCTAAGGTTCTTTTGCGAGGCTTTGCTTTTTGATCTTCGGGATCTTGGTATAAAAAATCTCGACGTAAATTTCCGTCCTTGATGTAAATATCGTCTTTACCCTTAAAGCCTTTTCGAGCTTTCTCAGATAATGCCGGAAAACGAATTACAGACGAATTTCCCAGCTGATCGAATTCGTAAATGTATAAATCAGTTAATTGATCTGCCAACTGAACTTGCAAGGCAATCTCCGGGTTTCCGTCAGTATCTAAATCCATATCCCAGGCATCAACAGGTTTACCAGTAAGCTCACCGGCAACGGTTGCTTTAAATTTTTGATGGGTGGAGTCTGATCTCAAAAGCAGATACGCTGAAGTAGAATCTTTGCCTCTACCCCAAGTCAGCACGTCGTATAATAAGCCCGGTTTTACCTCTATGGTTCGTTGAAATCGGAATGGGGCTGCCATAGGTTTAGGCTTGGGGTTGTTAGCTACATTTTCAGATTCTTTAGATCCGCAAGCTGAGATGGCTATCATGAACAATCCAAGTGCGATAAATCTCGTTCCTTTTCTCATAAGGGTATTCTTAATGCGTGATTAAATTGGCTGGTATTTCCGTCCTAACTCCATTTGGACCCATCATCCAAACCCGAAGCTCAGATCCCCCACCTGCCTGAAAATACTTAATTTGTAATTTATGGAAGCCCTGTTGAAGCTTAACGGCTCCACTTAAGGTGTATGATGCATGCTTTTCATCGTTGTTCACCACCAATTGATCGTCAATCCATAACGTTGATCCATCGTCTGAGGTTGTACTGAACGCATAAATACCATCTTCCAGAATCTGAATGTAGCCATCGTAAATAAGACCGAAAGTGCGTGCTTTGGTTCGGAATTTAGCCAGACTAAAATTACTTGCAAGTCCTTTTTCCGTCGACTTCAGCGTATCCAATTCTTTAGTTAAACTGAAATCTCCTGGAATGAAATAAAAAGTTAATCCGGAACTTAAGTTTTGTACTTGTTGCGCTGGCAATGGAACTGCATTCATTAAAATGGTGGTTGTAAAAGTACTTTGTCGGCCAGATGGCGTAATAACCTTCGTTTTCAATACGCGTTGTACACCTTGCGGCACTTTCAGCGTAATGGGTTTCGTGTACAAACTGGTCGTAACATCCGGGGTGTAGCCATCCAGGGTATAATAGATTTTGGCTCCCTTAACCGGCGATTTCAATTCGAAGGTAAATTCTTCACCCAACAGCGTCGTATCCTTGGCTCCGATCGCAGTAGGAACGCGATAAACGGTTTCTGTTCGATCTAATTTGGCTAAATGGAGTGGCACCCGCTCGGTTGAAAAATCGGTCCAATTTTTCCTATCGGGATTTGTCCATGCGATCTCTGAAAGCGCATATAAGCGAGGTAAAAGCATGAATTCTACCTTTTCCGGAGTTGGCATGTACTCAGTCCACATATTGGCCTGTACCCCAATAATGCGGCTTTGTTGTTGTGGGCTTAGACTTACCGGCGTAGGATTATAGGAGTAAACTTCTTCCAAAGGCGTATTTCCACCAATACTCAGGGGCTCTTGCGTGCTCTTACCTTGCGCATGATCAAAATAAACAAAATTGCCGGGAGTCATAATGGCATCGTGATTTTGTTTTGCTGCCGCAATTCCACCTTCCGTACCTCTCCAACTCATCACGGTTGCATTAGGCGCTAAACCGCCTTCCAAAATCTCATCCCAACCAATAATCTGACGTCCCTTGCTGTTTAAGAATTTCTCTATCCGTTGGATGAAATAACTCTGCAGGTGGTGTTCGTCTTTTAATTTGTAATCACGAATGCGTTTTTGACAGTATTTACACACTTTCCAACGCGTTTTCGGCGATTCATCGCCACCTATATGTATGTATTTAGACGGGAAAAGTGCCATTACCTCAGTCAATACATCCTCTAAAAAATGGAAAGTTTGTTCTTTTCCGGCACAGTACACATCGTCAAATACCCCCCATTTTTCTGCCGCCTGAAATGGGCCGGGGCGATCGCCACAAGCAAGTTCAGGATAGGCAGATAAAGCGGCCAAAGAATGACCAGGCATCTCAATTTCAGGAATAACATTGATAAATCGAGCTTGAGCATACGCTACAACCTCTTTTACCTCCTCCTGCGTATAGTATCCGCCGTAAGGCGTATTGTCAAATAACTGCGGAAAACGATCGTGGTAATTCCCAACCAAGGTTTGCGCCCGGTAAGCCCCTATTTCTGTTAGTTTTGGATATTTCTTAATTTCAATTCTCCAGCCTTGATCTTCAGTTAAATGCCAATGGAAGTTGTTTAACTTATACTGGGCCATGAAATCGATGTATTTCTTGATAAAAGCAACCGGGAAAAAGTGTCGCCCTACATCCAAATGCATACCTCGGTAGGTATAACGTGGACCATCGCTGATTTCAACACCGGGAACGGAAACTGCGGCACTTGCCTGTTCGGGAAATAACTGAATTAAGGTCTGAAATCCATAGAACAAGCCAGCTTCTTTTCCTGTAATCTGAATAGTTTGCTCGCTTACATTAAGTTGGTAAGATTCCTTCTGATATCCAGGATTTGTATCTGTGAGAAGTTGAATTTGTGTTGCCTGAGATTCGGATTTAGCTGAAGTAATGGATAACTTCCAGCCGAATTTCGATTGAATAAAATCATGTATGAGTTGGGCAATGGGCAGATTTTCTTCCTTATCGTAAACTATCAGGGTTTGTGGACTCAGCACAAACTGCTGTTGTTTGAGTTGAATACGTTGTGGAGCCGGTATGATCCCCAAATTAGGACTTGTGCTTTGCCCGAAGGCAAGCAGTGTAAAAAAAGCTAAAAAGTACGTTAGCTTGATCGATTTGGTCATGCTTCAAGTTTAGGTTAACCAAATCTAAAGAAAGGATTGTAAAATACAATGCGTGTTAGGCGTGCTCTCTGGCAGCCAGGTAGCGCTCAGCCTCGAGGGCAGCCATACAACCGGTTCCTGCTGCAGTTATTGCCTGACGCCAAAGCTTGTCTTGTGCATCACCGCAGGCAAAAACGCCTTCAATATTGGTTTGGGTACTGTCTGGCTTGGTAATCAGGTAGCCGGTTTCGTCCATATCTAACCAGCCTTTAAAAATTTCGGTATTCGGATTATGGCCAATGGCGACAAAAAATCCGGTTACAGGCAAGGTTTGTTCAGCACCGGTTTGGTTATTTTTTACCCTAACTCCGGTTACATTTTGTCCGTCGCCCAGAATTTCCTGAGTTTCGGTATGGTAATGAATCTCGATGTTCGGTGTATTTTCTACGCGGTGTACCATGGCTTTTGATGCACGGAATTCACCCTTACGAACCAACATGTGGACTTTATTACACAATTTGGCCAAATACGTTGCCTCTTCTGCCGCCGTATCACCTGCACCTACAATAGCCACATCTTGCCCTTTGAAAAAGAAACCGTCGCAAACGGCGCATGCTGAAACTCCAAAACCATTGTATTTCTGTTCACTTTCCAAACCCAACCATTTGGCTGAAGCTCCGGTTGAAATAATTACGGTATCAGCCGTTACGGTTTTGGTCTCATCAATAACTACCTTGTGCGGCTGTGAAGAGAAATCAACTTTAGTTACATACCCAAAACGGATATCGGTTCCGAAACGTTCTGCCTGCTTACGGAAATCTTCCATCATTTCCGGACCCATAATGCCATTCGGATAACCCGGGAAGTTTTCTACATCGGTAGTTTGGGTAAGCTGACCACCCGGAACCATACCGGTGTATAAAACAGGTTTCAGATCTGCACGAGCAGCATAAATGGCAGCAGTGTATCCGGCAGGACCTGATCCGATAATGAGGCAATGTACGTGTTCGGTTTCTTGTGACATGTGATTTTCGTTTGGATCGCTAAATTAAGATTTTGAACAAGCTTAGGCAATAGCCTTAGGTTTGAATTATACCCACATTAAAAGGCCGGGTAATTGGCGACTGGTTGGCAGCCTCAATACCCATAGAAATAACCTTACGGGTTTCGAGCGGATCGATAATGCCATCCACCCACAATCTGGATGCGGCATAATAAGGCGTGGTTTGACTGGTATAACGTTCGGTTATTTCAGCCAATAACTCAGACTTCTTCTCTTCTGTAATTTCTTCGCCTTTGGCTTTTAAAGCAGACTCCTGGATTTGGAGTAGGGTTTTAGCCGCCTGAGCACCTCCCATTACAGCAATTTTAGCCGAAGGCCAGGCATAAATCAATCGGGGATCGTAGGCTTTACCACACATGGCATAATTACCAGCTCCGTAAGAGTTGCCGACCACTATGGTAAACTTTGGTACCACCGAATTGGAAACGGCGTTCACCATTTTAGCTCCGTCTTTTATAATACCCCCGTGTTCTGAGCGACTACCCACCATAAATCCGGTTACATCGTGCAAGAAAACGAGCGGAATTTTCTTTTGGTTGCAGTTCATGATAAATCGGGTGGCTTTATCGGCTGCATCTGAATAGATAACCCCGCCAAACTGCATTTCCCCTTTTTTAGATTTAATTACTTTGCGTTGGTTAGCTACAATACCAACGGCCCAACCATCAATTCTACCCAAACCACAAATGATACTTTGTCCGTAGAGTTGTTTGTATTCTTCAAATTCAGAGTTATCAATCAAACGGTGTATGATCTCCAACATGTCGTATGGTTTTTCCCTATTTTCAGGTAATATGCCATAGATTTCTTGTTCGCTTTTTTTTGGCTCAAGCGGTTTAGCTCGGTCAAAACCCGCTTGTTGTGGAGCTCCTACCTTACTCATAATGTTCCGAATAGAGTCTAAACAAGCTTGATCATTCGGATGTTTGTAATCGGTTACACCTGATATTTCACAATGAGTAGTGGCACCACCCAAGGTTTCATTGTCTACATCTTCACCAATTGCCGATTTCACTAGGTAACTACCAGCCAGAAAAACAGATCCTGTACCGTCAACAATCATGGCTTCATCGCTCATAATTGGCAGGTATGCCCCACCGGCCACACAAGAACCCATAATGGCAGCTATTTGTACAATACCCATGCTGCTCATTAAGGCATTGTTTCTGAAAATACGACCGAAATGTTCTTTATCTGGGAAAATCTCATCCTGCATGGGCAGGTAAACGCCTGCAGAATCTACCAAATAAATAATTGGCAGACGGTTTTCCATGGCAATTTCCTGAGCACGAAGATTCTTTTTTGCAGTCATTGGGAACCAAGCACCGGCTTTAACGGTTGCATCGTTGGCAACCACAATACACTGACGACCAGAAACATAACCCATTATGCAGACTACACCTGCCGAAGGGCATCCTCCCTGCTCGGTATACATATCTTCGGCTGCAAAAGCACCAATTTCTATACGTGGACTATCTGGATCGAGCAAGTAGTTGATACGCTCACGTGCCAATAGCTTGCCTTTTTCTTTTTGCTTGACTGCTGCTTTTTCGCCGCCGCCGGCGTAAACTTTTTGTAAACGGGATTTTAACTGTGATAAAAGTTGTTTATTGAAATCTTCGTTTTTATTGAATTCCAGATCCATGTTTTTCGGGCTTTTTCAAAAATAACAGAGTTTAGTTTAATTGGTCTAGTATTTGCTTTATTTTTGACGTGAAACACACAAACCTTATCTATGAAAAAATTTCTTTTATCTAGCGCAGCAATCTGCATGATTTCTGTGTTTAGCTTTGCTCAAAATCCTAATGAGGATACGCAGCAAACACAAAAAATTGGCTTCAATTATGCCTTTACTCACTTTGACAAACGCTTTAACGATCCTTGGCATTTAGCTTCTGTATCGTACAGTAAGCAACAAAAATGGGGATATACTGGGCTGAATTTGAATTATGCGAACCGCTTTAACAAAAACGGCTCGGAATTAGAACTTGAGACCTATCCGAAATTTAAAAAAGGGATGTATGCGTATGTAGGCGGTGCTGCAAAACTTTCTAGCAATGCCTTATTCCCGAATTACCGTGTTGGTTTTTCACTTTATCAATCTCTCGGCCGGAAATTGGAATTGGAAACCGGTATCAGACACCTGGCTTTTGATCAGCAAACGGACGTATGGGTTTTAGGTTTAGGCAAATATATGGGCAATGCTTTTATCAACCTGCGTTCGTATTGGAGTCGAAATAACGGCAGATGGAATGAGTCTTTTATTCTTTCCAGCAAATTTTACTTGAGCGATGACCGGTTTGACTACTTTTCTGTTAATGTGGGTACGGGTGTAGCCTTTGATGATCCAACACAAATCAACAACGTAGTTTATCAGTTGAATAGCTTCAGAGCCGGTGCAGATTACTCTAGGAATATCGGCAAAAAATCCATTATAAAGGCAGGATTTCAGTGGATTAATGAAGAATACCAGAACGATACCTATGGCAATCAGTTGGGTGCAAACATTGGATTTTACCAGAAATTTTAATTACCTGAAACCGTTTCTGCTCATTTTACCCCAAGCCTTTTTACCGGTTAGGAAATCGAAATTCCCTTTTATCTCCCAATAGAGAATTAATGGATGGTAGATGAATGGCTCCAGGAAAGAGAGTATCCATAATTTGATTAAATCTCGTCCGGAAGTATACTGTCGGTAAGAAAGCTCTTCGTAAATGATGGTTAGTGTTGAAATAACTAATACAAAAGCGTAAACCATTGCAAAAAGTATCAGGGAATAGGTCCAATGAACTAGCCCCAATGCAACTAGTGTGACCAAAATAATCAGTCCGATAAACTCCAAAATTGGGCCTAGCCATTCTACCAGTAACCAATACGGGAAGCTAAGCATTCCAAGGGTACCGTATTTCGGATTAAATAGAATGTCCCTGTGCATCAATAAAGATTCTAGCGTTCCGCGACTCCAGCGGTTTCGCTGTCTGCCCAACACATTTAGATTGGCTGGGGCCTCTGTCCAGCACAAGGGCTCAGGAGTGTATACCAATTTGTAGGGAAGTTTGTGCTTGTGCATGTACTTACGCATACGGATTATCAGCTCCATATCCTCTCCTACGGTTTTAGTGCTGTACCCACCAGCTTTAATGACAATATCTTTATCAAACAGACCCAAAGCACCCGATACAATCAGCAAGCCGTTGATTCGGCTCCAAGCTAATCTTCCCATTAAAAAGCCTCTTAAATACTCCAAAACCTGAAATCTCGATAAGAGGTTGTCGGGCATATGAACTTTTACTAAACGGCCGTGTTGTACTTCACAAGAATTGGCAATTCTGACCACGCCTCCTGCCCCAATTACGCGTACTGGCTCGTCCATGAATGGTTTCACCAATTTCAATACCGCATCTGGTTCAATAATGCAATCTGCGTCGATGCACAGAATCAAATCGTTTTTGGCAACGTTGATTCCTGCATTTAAAGCATCAGCTTTCCCGCCATTCTCTTTATCAATAACCACCAGCCGTTCCAAAGCTTTACTTTCCGAACGGTATATTCCGCGTACAGATTCTGTTTTAATTCTTGGATTGATGGCAAAATCAACTTGTACCAATTCAAAAGCCATGATTAACTGCCTCAACGTATCGTCTTTACTGCCATCGTTCACCACTACCACCTCGTAATTATTGTAATGAAGCGATAGCAACGATCGGACATTATCCACAATATTGGGCTCTTCGTTGTATGCCGGCGCAATAATAGATACGCTCGGTGCAAACTCCGATACCAATAAGTTTCTATAATCTGTTGGTGTATTTTTGTGCAAATACCGCCTCATTTCCCAAGCAGAAAGAAGCGCAATAATTACATAGGAAAACATGACTGCCAAGGCATAGTAGAATATGAATTCCTGAAAAAATAGCTGAATGTAGTCGATTAAAATTTTCATAGGATGTGGATTTTTTAAGCTAAAACTTGCTCAATCATTTCTTTAGTAATAGTAGGTGCCAATAAGTACGCTTTTCTGAGTTCAGAAATACCCGGTTCACCGTGATTTTGTAGTGCTTGAGTAGCTTCAAATGCGATTTCGAAAACAGGAGAATTCACTGCCTCAAGTAAAAAGTTGAGTTGCTTACCCGATGCAATGCGGCCTAGAGCATGGATGATATCCACTTTTAGTTTATCATCAACAAGAGCGTAACGCTTTTCTAAACTTTCCTCTGCCTTAACGGCTTCAAACTCTCCTAAAACTTTAATGGCTAACGATTGAATTTTAACATCAGGGTGCTCCAGAAGTTGGATAAGTTTATCTTGAGCTTCAAATTGCTGGAAGTGAAGTACTAACTTCAAGCAAAGTTCAACAACAGAAGAGTTAGAAGAATTTAACCAAGTTGAAAACAATGGCAGCTCCTTTAATTTGATGTGTGTAATTAGGTTAAGTAAAATCAGCTGATGCCATTCTAAAATAGGCTCATTCAATTCCTTCAAAAAATGGAATGAGTGGTGCTTATTCAAATAGATGTACGTGGTCTGTGCTTCAATCCTGATTTCTGAGGATTTACTGTGAATCAAGCGTTCAATTACAGGAGATAGATTTTCCAGCTGCATTTCTGCAGCCTCAAGTATGCCAGCAATTTTTGTACTGGAATCCCAACTTTTTAACTTATGTTCGGTAAGGCTATCCAGTTTTAATTTCCTGAATAAATCCCTGAGTTTATCAGCCGAATTGCCGGTAAAATTACGGTGGTAATTGATAACCTGCTTGTACAATAACTGCTTTATGTATGCCTTTTTTAAGGGCAATTGCTCAAATTCATGCACAGTTTTGCGTAGTGAATCAGCAGGATCGGCATTATCCATACGCACCATAAACTGAGTCATAATTTCTACAATTTGAGCATTCCAATAGCGATCTCTCCGTTGCATATAATTCGAGATCATCCGCTTCGAAATCAAAAAGATGCCGAGTAAGCAGAATAGAGCCAGACAGATCAATAAGATCCAAAATGCTAAATAGACACGGGGAGGCAACTCATCTAGAAAACCTAAAATGAACGTTGCATTAAAGCTAAACGTTTCCATTATCCAACAGGTTGTTTAATGTGTTTTTTTACACGCATCATTAATTCGGGCAAATTGAATGGCTTCGCAATAAAATCATCTGCACCCAGTGCAAAAGCTTCTAATATTACATTTTCTAGGCCATTTGCCGAGACGACAATAATTTGTGTGGAGGCTGTTTTTGGATCAGATTTTACCTTTTGGGTAATTTCTAAACCGCCAACGTAAGGGATCATGATGTCTACCAGAATAACATCAAACTGATGCTGCTCAATGAGCTCGAGGGCTTCACCGCCGTCTTTAGCCTGATAAACGTCATAACCTTCTTTTTTGAGTCTAAATTCTACTACTTTTCTAACGAGTTCTTCATCCTCGATTACTAAAATTTTGGGAATAGGCATGTTAATTAAGAATTATAGGTGATGTTTCATTTTAATCATTTCTGATTAACAATTAGGTTTACAAATATACTAATAGTAAATACTAAAAATCATGCCAAGGATTTTTTTTAAGGGCCAATGCTGCAGTGAAGTCTACTTGTTTTATATTTGCAAGCCTGAAAAGGCCCAGGTGGCGAAATTGGTAAACGTTGCGGTCTCAGAAGCCGTTGCCGTAACAGGCTTGAGAGTTCGAGTCTCTCCCTGGGCACAGTGGTTCTTTAAAATTGGTATGGCCCGGGTGGCGAAATTGGTAGACGCACCATCTTGAGGGGGTGGCGTTCGTAAGGACGTACGAGTTCGAATCTCGTTCCGGGCACTCATTACTTTTCTAATACCAGACCATCGTATGCCAACGCAACAGCTGGAGGCAATAGTGCTGATATTTCTTGGTGAGTTCCCAATCGGTGACTAATGTGGGTAAAATAGGTTTGTTCAGCACCAATATCGGCTGCAAATTCTAGTGCTTCTTCTAGAGTAAAATGCGAAATGTGCTTTTCTTTTTGCAAAGCATTAATAACTAAGACTTTAGTACCTCTAATTTTAGCTCTTTCTGATTCAGTAACCGTTTTGGCATCTGTGATGTAAGTAAAATCGCCTATTCTAAATCCTAAAACTGGTAGTTTAAAATGCATCACCTCAATGGGCATGAATTCAATTCCGGCTACATGAAAAGGATGATGCCCAATTTCAAAAAGATCAAGTTCTGGAACACCAGGATATTTATCGTGGGTGAAAACGTAGTGAAATTCCCTTTTTAAAGCGTCCTGAACTCGGTTATGCGCATAAATATTGATCGCTTCGCCTTGCTTGTAATTAAAAGCACGGATATCGTCTAATCCGGCAATGTGATCTTTATGTTCGTGAGTAAAAACAACGGCATCTAAACGCTTTACCCCTGCTCTTAACATCTGATATCGAAAATCGGGTCCAGAATCAATTACGATCGATTTACCTTTAGATTCGATTAAAATGGATGAGCGAAGACGTTGGTCGCGGGCATCTGAAGAAGTGCATACCGGACAGCTGCACGCAATAACGGGTATCCCCTGAGAAGTTCCGGTGCCCAAAAACGTAATTTTCACAGCTTTAAACTGGTTTGTTTTAGGGTGTGCACCAAGTGCTTCTGTTTTTCGTCCAACAGCTGATCCTGAATATCCAATTCCCTAATAAGTTCAACAAGAGCCTGAATTTTACTCTCCAAATTCGCAAATTTATTAACCACCACCACCTTGCTACTTTCCAGCATGCATGCACCGGTTTTGAAATTACCTTTCTCGTATCGAACACGGTAATCGAGCGATTTGAGAATAGCTTCCAGCTTTTCTAAGGTATGGTTGGTAACAGTTAGACTCATTGTAACCAAAAATAGTAAAATAGCCCGCATAAAATAAAAACCTCAAAACAGAGTTGATATTTGTATGGATTTTGACTGGCAAGCACAATGGGAAAACGGTTCGGATGAGGAGTTTGAACGCTATGCTCGAATGAAGGATGAACAACTCATAAAAGCCGTAAAAAAGCAAGAATTAGGTCTATATAACCGGATATGGCAGGTAGTTCAGAAACGCAAGTGCAAGTCATTTATCAAACCTATGTGGATCTGTTTAAAGAGCTTGGGTAGTAATGAAGCATTTTTAGAACGACAACATTGTACCGAAACTTTATTCAATTTGATAAAGTTGAGAGATCTTAATCTGAAAAATCAGCTTATAGGATCGAGCCTTGAGTTTGATGATTTGCAGTTTAAATCTGCTTTAAAAGTGCTCGAAAAAAAAATAAAAGCGTTTACCTAAGGTCTACCAGTTCTACTCCAGGATATTTCTTAGAATCAAATACAAAGAAATTATCGGCAACTTTCAAGGCCGAGTTAAAGCTTTTGATGGTGTAGGTATAGCGATTACCGTTTTTATCAAAAATTACGGCCTGGGAAATGTTTTTGGTTGCCTTATCAATTTGCAGCTTCACTTTAAAAAAGGTACGCTTAGCATCTAGCGGGGTTAGCTCAATGTTATGAACGAGCCGACCAGCTGCAGACTTGGTATCACCAATAAATAAATATTTAAAGCCTTTTTCGTAAATTGTAAACAGTTTAGCTGGGTTTAGTGCATCGGCTGAATTATCTACCTCACTTAATTGCACTTCTTTATCGGCTTTTAGGTAAGTCCATTGATTCTTTCCATCGCTAATCAATTCCTGAGCCTTCAGAATCACTTTAAACTTATTCAATTTGGTTTTGCTGTATAAAGTTCCGGTTTGGGTTTCTTTAATCTTAGCCTGTGGATTATCCAAAGTATAGCTAAATTCCGTCTTAATAACATCGTAAGAGCGGTATTTCTTACTTACTTCAGCCAAAATCAATCTGGCTTTTTCGTCAGTTTGAGCTAGCGATACACTCACCATTCCGGCAACTAAACCCAAACACAGCGTTAATTTTTTCATGGGTGCAAAACTAAACATTTTTATCGGCCAAACCGTTCAAAAATTGTTCCAGGCTATATTCGTCCGGAAAAAGAACTTCACGGGCCTTACTTCCTTCAAATGGACCAACAATACCGGCTCCCTCCAATTGATCAATTATTCTTCCCGCACGATTATATCCCAGTTTCAGTTTTCGCTGGATAAGCGAAGTTGAACCTTGTTGGTGCATAACCACTAATCGGGCAGCTTCTTCAAAAAGTGGGTCCCGATCATTCGGATCGAAGTCACGAGAAGAACCCTCTCCTGCTTCATCAATGTATTCTGGCAACATCCAAGCCGAATCGTAACCTCTTTGTGAGCCAATAAAATCAGAAATACGCTCTACTTCAGGAGTGTCAACAAAAGCACATTGCAAACGAATCATGTCGTTTCCGGTTGAAAGCAACATGTCTCCTCTACCGATTAATTGATCTGCACCGCCCGAATCCAGAATGGTTCGCGAATCAATTTTAGACAATACCCTGAAGGCCAAACGAGCCGGGAAATTCGCTTTGATGGTTCCGGTAATGATATTCACCGATGGACGTTGTGTTGCAATCACCAAGTGAATGCCTACAGCACGAGCTAATTGCGCTAAACGAGCAATTGGCGTCTCTACTTCTTTACCGGCAGTCATCATCAAATCGGCGAATTCATCCACAATTAAAACGATAAACGGCAAGAATCGATGCCCTTCTTCGGGATTCAGTTTACGGCTGGTAAATTTCTGATTGTATTCTTTGAGGTTACGTACTTGCGCATTTTTTAGCAAATCGTAGCGTTGATCCATCTCAATACACAAGGAATTCAAGGTATTGATTACCTTTTTCGTATCGGTGATAATGGCATCTTCTTCGCCGGGTAATTTGGCTAAGAAATGACGTTCAATTTTACGGAATAAGGTCAATTCAACTTTCTTGGGGTCAACCAAAACAAACTTCAATTGTGAGGGATGCAGCTTGTAAAGAAGTGAAGCTAAAATACAGTTGATACCCACCGATTTACCTTGACCGGTTGCACCGGCAACCAACAAGTGGGGCATTTTTGCTAAATCTGCAATGTACACCTCATTCGAAATGGTTTTACCTAAGGCAATGGGTAATTCCATCGTGGTATTTTGAAACTTCTCGGTACCCAAAACCGAACGCATGGAAACCATTTCGGGGTTTTGGTTAGGTACCTCAATCCCAATAGTCCCTTTACCGGGCATTGGTGCGATGATGCGGATACCTAGTGCGGCCAAGCTTAAGGCAATATCGTCTTCTAGGTTCTTAATCTTAGAAATACGTACGCCCGGCGCCGGGATAATTTCATAAAGCGTTACCGTTGGGCCAATCGTTGCTTTTATTTTATCAATCTCGATGTTGTAGTGATTTAAGGTCTCTACAATTTTATTTTTATTGGCTTCTAGCTCTTCAGCGTTTACTGAAATCTTGTTAGAACCGTAATTTTCTAATAACTCCAGATGCGGATAAACGTATTGCGAAAGATCTAATTTGGGATCAAAAGCACCGAATTCTTGCACCAGCTGATCCGCTTTCACCTCCTCTTCCGTTTTTTCAATCGTCATCTCTGGTCCGGAGGCGGATGGAATAATTTCAGGCTCGGGAAGCTCCTCTGTTTCCTCTTCTTCTTCCAGCATTCGGGCATCTTCCTCAGCCAGTTGATCCTGAAAACGGTCATTCAACGGAAATTCAACGGGCTCAGATACTACTTCTTCCACTAGTTCATCAGTTCCGGCATCAGGAACAACGTATTTTGGTTCTCTTTCGGGTAATCTAAAATCGATGTTGTAGGCAATGGTTAGCGCTGTTAATCCGGTAAATGCCAATAGTCCGAAGGTACCTGCATTGCCTATTTGAGCCATTAACAAACGATTGGCCCAAAAACCAAATTCACCTTCCAAATAATGCGGATAATCACTTACAAAACCATGTACAAAAGCTATAGCTACAGATGTAAATACGAGTAAAAAGAAAGAATAAGCTAAACTTTTACCAATGGAAACCAACTTTACTTTAAACAGTAAGCGATAGCCGATTATGAAAAATATTCCGATAAAAAGGAATGAAGCAACGCCAAACCACTCGTAAATAAATTGATGCGACAATAACGCACCCAACTTTCCTAACCAGTTTTCGACTACCCCGCCCTGATTCAAATTCATTTGGGCTAATTCCGCAGGTGTCTTAAACAAGTTAGACCAGCCGCCATTGGCATCAATCACATAGCTCTGATCTTCTTGCCAGGTGAATAAATACGAAGTAAACGCAACTAAAAAGTATACGGATAGCAGCAACATGAACAATCCGAGCACTTTTACCAACCGGCTTGAATCAAATTTGCCTTCGGTTGTATCTGCTGATTTTGTGTTGTTAGGCTTTACCCTTGACTTGGGTTTTATATGAATTTCTTCGTTATCGTCCTGCTCTAAGGGTACGTTACGGAAAGTATTTGCTCTTCTGAATTGGTTTCCTCTAAGGGACATTATTTTATTCTTTGCTTACAAATATAAAAAATATGACATCCCTTGAAACAGGGAATCACACATAATTATAGTGTATATTTAGCTAACGGATCGAAAAATAATTCATGCTGAATTTATTGGAACACTATATTGAAGAAGGCAAAAAAGAGGATTTGATTGAACTCTTAGTGCGCTTTCCTGAATTGGCTGATCAAAAAACCAGCAGGAAATTGTCTCCAATACTATTTGCATGTTATTTAAAAAAACCTGAAATAGCTGAAATTTTGGTCGAATATATAGCAGAGCTTGGCTTATTTGAAGCTGCGGCCCTTGGGCGTTTTGATTGGGTTGCCCATCAGGTGTTTAAAAACCCTGAAGGTATTAATGAATACTCTGAACTCGGATTTACCGCATTGGGCTTAGCCATTTATTTTGACCAAGAGGATATTACTAGATATCTCCTTTTGAAAGGAGCAGATGTGAATCAGCCCGCAAAAAATGCTTCAGGGTTGTACCCCCTACATTCTGCGTTGGTTGCTAAGAACAATTCCTTGGTTAAGATGCTGCTCGAAGCCGGGGCAGATGTAAATATTCAGGAAGTTTCGGGGATTACTCCCCTACATTTGGCAGCCAGTCAGGGAAACTTGGAAATCATAATTTGCCTGTTGGAGGCCGGAGCAGATGTACGGATTAAAACTAATGGAGGAAAAACACCAGGCGACTGGGCTGAAGATAATGGCTGGACAGCTATTGCCAGAATATTAAACGATTACTAATTCAAGTTCTGGAGAGAATTTTAGCCCCAATTCCACATTTCAGACAGTGTTTAGCATCACAATACTTCTTTTTTAATTGCAATAAAGCCTGACTAATTGCTGCTGAATTGACCTTTATCCCCAACTGCTTAAAATTCCGAATGACTGAATTGTGCTCTGCATTGAGCGTTTCCAAGAGTTTAAGGGCTCTTATTCGGTAAATTTCCTGTTTGTTATAACGTCCGTAAGCAAATAAAAAAATACACACAGTGTTCATGAGCAAATTGGATACACTTTGTTTCCCCGGCTGTTTAGTCTGTTTTTCTGATAATTTATCGAACCTGAAATGATTGTCCCAATAGTTATAAATCGGTAAATCGGTGAAGAGCGCTTTCAATGACTGCTCATCTTGTAACTCGATGATGTTGGTAAAAAGATGGTTTGATTTACAAACTAAAGCGGCGAATTGTGCCAAACGAATAGTTGGAAAATTGGCGGGTCGTAAACGCATAAACTTCCATATTTCAGCTTTTAAGGGTGATAAATTGTATTTCTTTTTCAAAAAATCGTATTCGGCTTTGAGTTTTTGAGGATATTCATCTCGAAATGTTGTTTTCAGAAATCCAGCTTGACCAAAAATCAGAGCCTCTACTTGCTGGTGATTGTTTTTGTGGCGGGCAAATAACTGCTGAGGTAAGGATCTAGCCATACTTTCGAACCCGAATTCATTAACCTTGAAACCGAAATTCCTAGCTAAATGAATGTAAAAAGCATCATCCCAGCTTCCCTTTTGTTCCTCAACCAACTGAATCACTTCATCAGATTTTGAATGTAAACGCTCCAGAAGTACCCGCTCCAACCACGCGTTGATGTAAATTGAATCGAGATCTGCTAAATGATTGGAACAAGGAATCCAGTTTTTCGATCGGATCAAATCGCGGTAAGTTGAAATTAAATTGGCTGGAATTAGGTTTTTTAACTCCAAAACTGGAATTTCGGTTCCATCTGTCCGGAAAACCGGCTCATCATGCTGATAAACCACATGAAGAATGACCGTATCATACGCCAAATCGTGCTGGTGCTGGTGTTTGTACCAATCGGATGAATGAATGTGCATTTCCACATTTCCAGCCCAGCGGGTGTTACCCAAACGGACCAAGCAATTTTCAAAATCGGGACCAGAATGTGGATTGCTTAAACCAGAATCAATAATCTCTAGAGATTCACCATTTGTGCAATAAAGCTTCTGACGCTTGTATAAACCCGCTTTCCAGAAATAATGGAGCAATTCTTCGGTAAAATCCATTTCTGAATTTACCAAAATTTAATTTTAGATTAAAAATTTATCTTACGGAGTTCTGCTGCCATTTCTTGCTGCATTTTCAAAGCCTCTTCACGAGCTTTTTCAGCAAAATCGGAGCCTTTGGAGGCATAAATGATGGAACGAGATGCATTCACCAATAAACCGCAATCCTTGTTCAGGCCATAACGACAAACTTCAGCAAAGTTTCCACCCTGGGCCCCTACTCCCGGAACCAATAGAAAATGATCTGGAGCCCATTTACGAATTGTTGTAAAAGCTTCGCCACGTGTGGCACCAACTACATACATGAGTTGATCAGAACCGGCCCATGACCGGGATTCTTGAATAACAGACTCAAATAGCTGCTTATCGTCAGATTTTAGGAATTGAAAATCTCGACTACCTTCATTGGAAGTTAATGCCAAAAGGATAATCCACTTGTCATCAAAAGCTAAGAACGGCTTTACCGAATCGCTGCCCATGTATGGCGCTACCGTAACAGAATCGAAACTCATCCCCGAAAGGGATTCATCAAAAAAAGCCTGAGCATAACGCGTTGACGTATTTCCTATGTCTCCACGCTTAGCATCTGCAATACTGAAACAATCCTGTGGAATTAATTTCCAGGTTTGTACCAAATCTTCCCAACCTTTTACCCCTCTCGATTCGTAGAATGCGGTATTGGGCTTGTATGCAACGCACAAATCATGGGTGGCCTCAATAATTCGTTTATTAAATTCCTGAACGGGATGGGGATGATCTTTTAAACAATCGGGAATTAAATCCGGATCGGTATCTAAACCCACACATAGAAATGATTGTTTTTTACGTATTTGTTCAATCAGTTGCTTACGGTTCATGGGTTTAAATTTGCTGAACGAAAATAACTAAAAGCTACGTGGAGCACGAGAAAAATTATTTTTTTTTGAAAGTATTAAAATAAATACCTAGAATTGTGTCGTTATCTCAATTTATCCCTGTTATCAGGAAAAATCATTTCAATTTCTTTGCTTAAGATTCAGAAGTTTCGGGTCCTGTGTATTTCGGATAAATTCTAAAAACAAAATCATCCTTTTGTTACCATATTAAAAATTTAATGCTGGATATAGAAAAATTGAACGATATGCTCGTTCCAGAGCTACGTGAGCTGGCGCAGAGTTTAGGTGTAAACGATACAGAAACACTTCGAAAACAAGAATTAATTGCTGAAATCGCTAGTCGAAGTGGGCATGAGCAGGCTAATCCGTCTACCAAAGCCGATAACGCTGAGAATGGAGAAGGGAAAACCCGTAAACGGATTAGAACATCAAAAAATGATATCGAAAAGGCTAAAGTTCCTCTAGACGATGCCAATTTGTTTCCATCCAATGGTGAAGAGCAAGATGAACCTACGCCTGAATCTGAAGCTACGGTTCCAGAAATAGTTGAAGAAACTGCTAGTACAGAGTTTCGTGAGGTACCTCCTCCTAGCGAGTTGCCTCAGCGACCAGAACGCCGCCAACACGAAGCACACAGACCAGCTAAAAAAGAAGAATTAAACCTGGATTTCGATAATGCCATCATTAACGAAGGTATCTTAGAAATTATGCCAGATGGGTACGGTTTCCTGCGTTCATCTGATTATAACTATTTATCATCCCCAGACGATATCTACGTTTCTCAATCTCAAATTAAATTATTTGGTTTAAAAACCGGAGATACCGTTCGTGGAAGTATCCGTCCCCCAAAAGAAGGTGAAAAATATTTCCCATTGGTACGTGTTGAAGCCATTAATGGCCGTATACCTGCCGATGTAAGAGACCGTGTTCCTTTTGATTTCTTAACGCCGCTTTTCCCAACAGAACGTTTGAACTTATTTACCGATACGGGCAATTATTCTACCCGAATCATGGATTTATTCACTCCTATTGGTAAAGGTCAGCGTGGTTTAATTGTGGCGCAGCCGAAAACCGGTAAAACCATGTTATTAAAAGATGTGGCTAATGCAATTGCCAAAAATCATCCGGAAGTTTACCTCATTATTTTATTGATCGATGAGCGTCCGGAAGAGGTAACCGACATGTCGCGTAGTGTTCGTGCCGAGGTAATTTCTTCTACGTTCGACGAACCGGCAGAAAGACACGTAAAAATTGCCAATATTGTATTAGAGAAAGCGAAAAGAATGGTAGAATGCGGACACGATGTGGTGATTTTGCTGGATTCTATTACTCGTTTGGCTCGTGCCTACAATACCGTGGCTCCTGCATCTGGTAAAATTTTATCGGGTGGTGTAGATGCCAATGCACTTCACAAACCGAAACGTTTCTTCGGTGCTGCCCGTAACATCGAAGATGGTGGATCACTGACCATTTTGGCTACAGCCTTAACAGAAACCGGCTCTAAAATGGATGAGGTGATTTTCGAAGAATTTAAAGGTACAGGTAACATGGAATTGCAGTTAGACCGTAAATTATCTAACAAACGTATCTTCCCGGCCATAGATTTGACTGCCTCAAGTACGCGTCGTGATGATTTATTGTTAGATCGCGAAACCTTGCAACGTATATGGATTTTACGCAACCACTTGGCCGATATGAACTCACAGGAAGCTATGGAGTTCTTGTTGGCTCAAATGAAAGGTACCAAGTCCAACGAAGAGTTTCTGGTATCCATGAACAGTTAATTCATTAAATCATGAAAAAACATATTCCAAACGCCATAACCTGCCTCAATTTACTAAGCGGCTGTATTGGTTTGGTTTATGCCTTCGATAACCAGTTGATTACTGCGGGTTATTTTATCTTGATTTCAGCTCTGTTCGATTTTTTTGACGGAATGTTAGCTAGACTTCTCAAAGCCTACAGCGAGATTGGTAAAGAGTTGGATTCTCTGGCAGACATGGTCAGCTTCGGCGTACTTCCTTCAGTAATGGTGTATCAGCTATTTCGCATCGCTGCCCCAGAACAAGCTTATCTTCCATTTTTCGCCTTTCTGATTGCCATTTTTTCAGCTTTACGCTTGGCCAAATTCAATATTGATACCCGCCAAACCGAGAATTTTATTGGTCTGCCCACACCGGCAAATGCACTTTTTATACTTTCATTGCCGCATATCGTATCAAGTGAAACACTTGCAGAATACATCCTAAATCCGGTTATTCTAGCAATAATTACCCTAGTTATGAGTTTGTTGTTGGTTGCCGAATTGCCCCTATTCTCACTCAAATTCAAAAATTTAAAATTTTCAGCTAATCTCTTCCGGTTTATCCTTTTGGGTCTATCCGTAATTCTTCTGATAATTCTTAAATTTGCAGCAATACCACTCGTAATTTTGAGCTATTTAATACTATCATTCATTCAAAACAGCCTTCAAAGCAAATGAAATTCAGTGCAGAAATCAACGTAATGCCCTTAAAAGAAATCCTAGATCCTCAAGGAAAAGCGGTTACCGGCAGCATGAAAAATATGGGATTGGCTGAAATTCAAGAAGTCCGTATTGGCAAGCACATCAGTTTGGTTGTTGATGCCGAAAATGAAGCTATTGCTCACGAAAAGGTAGAAGAAGCTTGCAAAAAACTCTTAGCGAATCTGATCATGGAGAGCTACGAATTCACGCTTAAAGCGCTCTAGGCTCCCAACCCTTTCTTTACCTCAGTTAACCGTACAAAAACGCTTTCTAGTTGTGGCTTAAGTTCTTGGTAAGCCGTAATTATTAAGTCAAAATCTTGCTCAGAACGGGCCAGCTGTTCTAGTTGAGCCATTACCTCGGTTGCGTGATCAAAACCAATAAAGGTAAATGTTGGACGAATTTTATGTGCAATTTCTGCCACAACTACGTAGTTTTTCTCATTCATAGCTGATTCCAATTCCTGTAAATAAATGGGCGTTTGACTCATGAAAATATCCAACATCTCTACCATAAATTCAGCACTTCCATCCGAAATTTCTTTCAAATAATATAGATTTAAATCCACTCCTGTTCCAGAAATGGTACTTGACTTTTTCATATTCAGCTTTATAATTTTTTCACTTGGAGCTGGCTTTCTAATTCATCTAACAATTCTGATACCGTTTTTTTTAATACCGGGTGTACGAACTCCGGTTCAAGTTCAGCCAGAGGTATTAACGTAAATGCTCTCTGCTGTAAGTACGGGTGTGGAATTGTAAGTTCAGAACTAGCTACAACTTCTTGGTCGTAAAATAAAATATCGATGTCAATGGTTCTGGAGCCCCATTTCTCTGTTCGCTCTCTGCCCAGCTTGCGCTCAATTCCTAAAATCGTTTTAAGTACCTCCAAAGGGCTTAGTCCGGTTTCTAATTTCAATACTTGGTTTATAAAATCAGGCTGATCTGTTTTGCCCCAAGCCGCTGTTTGATAACGCGAAGAGGGCTTGATCAATTTGCCAACCTGCTCTTGAAGCGCTTTTGACGCTTTGTCTAAGAAATCTAAAGAATTACCCATATTGCTTCCCAGCAATAAAAAAACCGCTGCCATTTAGATTTTTGAATATTTTTTGTAACAAATCAAGCTATTTATCATCTTTAATATAATCATACATAGATATAAAAATTGCACCTGAAATGAAAGAATTCTTCAAGTTTGTGTTTGCATCAATGTTAGGGT
>JACCDL011204014.1_pt1 | contig 25369 bp, 15 predicted proteins | sample 7441931 | NCBI WGS metagenome assembly JACCDL01 (sample SAMN15323437, study PRJNA562643) | freshwater metagenome | isolation source: river surface water | place: USA:Blue River Watershed | collected 2017-08-16 | reverse complement strand
CCGTGCTGGCGCCCACCACAGACAAACTGCCGTTGTAGGTTTTCACCACATTGCTGGTGCTCAGCGACAGAGGCGCTGGGTTGATGGTGCTGGTCGAGTTGTTGGCGTAAGTGACGATGTAGTTGCCGCCTGAGTTGCCATCGTTGAGGGTAGCGCTGGCCACCGTGACCGTCTTATTGCCTGAGCCCGCATTGGCGTTGGTGAATTCAAATGCACCACCAGTGACCGTATCCGTCACGTTGCCATTAGATGCGTTTGTGAACAAACTGCCCGAGGTCACGCGAAGCACAGGTGCCGTCGTGGCCCCAACTACTGACAAAGTACCGTCATAGATTTTAACCACGTTGTGGGTACTCAAAGTCAAAGGTGCAGGGTTAATGGTGCTGGTTGTGTTGCTGGTGTAAGTGACCAGATAGTTGCCCCCCGAGTTGCCATCGTTGATGGTGGCACTGGACACCGTGACCGTCTTGTTACCCGAGCCCGCATTGGCATTGGTGAAGGCAAATGATCCGCCTGAAACAGTATCGGTGAGGCCATCATTCGAGGCGTTGGCAAAAAGGGTGCCCGATGTCACGGTCAAGGCGGGTGCAGTTGTTGCCCCCGAAGTCGACAAACTGCCGTTGTAATTTTTCACTACATTGCTGGTGGTCAGCGTCAGGGGTGCACGGGTAATGACCCCGCCACTGCCCGTCAAATTGGGCAAAGCTGATGTGTCCAAAGAATAGTTGCTGGCCTTGGTGCCACTGAAAGACAAGTTGTAAAGCTCAAAAGTATGGCTTGACCCCACATTGGCGTTGTCTGTGTAATCCCCGGCTGCAGACAAAACGGCATCATCACCCACCAGCTTGTTGGTGATGGTGTATGAGCCATTCGCCGCCAATGATCCGTTGTAGGTTTTGCTGACCACCGGGTTTGCGGCAATGACCGCAGTCCGGGGGTTCACCGTCAAGTTACCCGTCTGAACAGAAGGGATTGTCGTGGTGAAGTTTGAGCCGTTTTTGGTGAAGTTGTCCACGCTGATGCTGTAGTTGCCCACGTCGGCGCTGCTGCCTGCTGAGCTGACCAAATTAAACGTTCCCGTTGTGGCTCCGCCCACCACGTTGTCGGTATAAGTGAAACTGTTAGCGCCAACAGGAGTCACCGTCACACTGCGCAACACATTGCCCAAGGTGAGGTATTCGGCATCCACCACAGAAAAATTCGTGCTCGAACCATAGGTCTGATTGACATCCGAAACCCTGATCAACAACGTATCAGCAGGCAAGATGGTGAAGTTGCCGTTCACCGGCGTAATGGTGTAGTTGTTGGCAGTGGCCGTGGGCACCAACACTCCAGGATAAGTTATCCCTCCCGCCGAGTCTGCGCCGGTGCGCGTGACAGAAGCGGATGTCAGCACTGCAGGTGTCTCGCCATTTACGAAACCCGTATAGCGAGCAGTGAAGCTGGGATCGGGTTGACCCACCAAAATGCTGGCATCGTTGGCGGTCATGGTCAATGCCGCTTTTTGCACCGTTCCGGTAATTGGTGTGTATACAAAGCTGTAGTTGCTGGCCGACCCCGCCGACAACACAGCGGCGCTGGGTGCCACCGTGTAGGTACCTGCCTGCGCCACACTGGCATTGGTGAAGCCTACGGGCGGAGTGACTGTGCGCGTGAATGAACCGAGTTTGTCGGTCCCGACCAAACTGGTGCTGGTGAAAGTGGCTCCAGCCAACAACTGTGCATAAGTGGTTTTGCCATCGTAAGTGACAGTGGGGCGCACCATGGTGATGGTGATGGGTTTGGGCAACACGGTCCATGTGGCGCTGTCACCGGGTCCATAGATCGCCAAACTGGTGTTGGTCGGTGTCACCCCGCTGGAATACCGCAGGGGGTAGGCTCCAGCAGCGCTTGTGGAAGTGGGTTTAACGCCTGTCCATGTCGCCGAACCTGTTCCCGCAGTGTCGACCAGATTACCGCCCGAAGCAGCATCAAAAAAACCGTAAGTCAGGTCAGGCGCACTGCCGTAAATTGAGCTGAAATCATTGCCCGTCGGGTCGTACAACTGCACATAAACTGCGGTGGCATTGATAGGGGCAGTTCCTGTTCGACTGACATAAGACAGTGTGCCGCTGCCCGCTTTTTTCAAAGTACCCGAATTAACTGGAGACGAAAAACTGAGGTTACCTGTCAGAAAAAATTGCCAAGTCTGTCCCACAAGTGATTTGGTCGACGTGTTAGAAAAATTCAACGAGTCGGCATCCACCTTGAAAGTGACGTTCGTCGTCTCTAAACCGGACATCGAGCTTGACGACAAAACGTTGTTGCCCGACACACTTCGAATCGTTGCCCCTGACACAAATCTGAGTGGCTCTGCGACTGTGATGCCGCCATCCAACTCCAAAGTTCCTCTGATGTCCGTGTAACCTGAAGTACCGGTGGCGCCCAGCGCATTGGCATTGCTGATGCGCAACGTACTCCCCGTCGATATTGATGTTGATCCCGTGTACGTATTGGCACCCGAAAAAACTTGTGTCCCACCGCCTTGTATGCCAACTTCCAGACCACCAGAAATAGCACCTGAAAAAGTGGAGGTGACTCCTTCAAGAGTAGTGACATAAAGACCCGAACCGGATGCAAAAGCCACGTTACCCGAGCCTCTAATTCCTGCCAAAGAAAAATAAGCGACCGTGTCGGTTTTTCTAATGGTCGTACCAGCCCAAAGATCTAGATAAGAGCCCGTTGCGCTCATCTGATCTGAAACTGTTTCAAGGGTGCCTTGTTTGATTTGTATCACTCCAGGCAAGGCAGTTGTCTCTTTAGAAAATTTGAAGTTCAAAAGAGTCGTTCCTGATTTATCGAACGCAAAAACACTTTCATCCACCGTATTGCCGAAAACAACCGATGCATAAGAACCAGAAGGAAAACTAGGCCTTCCCAAAGTGCCTCCTTCTCCTAAAATGATGTTTCCACGCTGAAGCAAAATACCTTTAGAAAAGGTATTCGCCCCGGTCAGCGTCAAGGTGCCCAGACCTTGCTTCGTCAATGCGATATTTCCGTTGATCAGACCAGAATAAGTTGAATCCCCTGCCTGATTGAAAATCAGCTTGGGGGCTGAAGCGGTCGTTGAAATAGTGGAGTTGTTACTGGACGTGATGCCGCCAGCGGCGCTGAGTTTCAAGGTTGAATCCCGTGCCCAAGAAATATTGGCTGCCACATCGATGTTGCCTGCTTGAGTGCCCGCACCCGTGGTGGCGATTTCAATCGTTCCATTGGTCGAATTCAAGTTGGACACCAACGTGGTGACGTTCACCACCGAGCTGTTGCCTGAAGGCGTATAGACCCCGGAAGCCAAGCTGTTGTTGGTGAGGGTGCCCGAGGAGATGGTCACATCGTAAGGGTCCAACAACCAGTGACCGCCCTCGCCTGCCGGGGCATGGGTTGAGACTTGGATGCCGTCGGTGACCAACCAATGACCCGAGGTCTCAATCTTCCCGCCATCACCTCCTTGTGCCCCAGCCTCGGTTTTGATGCTGCCATGTACTTGGGTCACTCCACTCGCATTGTGAATATCGCTCCACAACACCACCTTGCCGCCGTCCCCTTGCTCGGTGGCGCTGGCGTCAATGCGGGCGCCTGCGGCCATCGTCACTTGGCTGGCTTGGCGCAAGTCGCCACTGCCTTGCCAGTCGCCCCCCACCAATACTGTGCCACCGCCTCTAGGGCCTTTGGCCTCGATGTTGCTGGTGCCGCTGAGGGTGATCTCGTCGCCCTCCAGCACCACTTTGCCGCCTTTGTGCGTGAGGCTGTTGGCTTCTAGGGCGCCGCTGTTTTTCACCAAGCCGGCTTGCAATTTGTTCAGCGCCACGCCCGACAAAATAATCAGTCCATCGGGGGCCGCAATGGCGTGTCGGTTTTCAATCAGCGTTTGCAGTGTCGAGGCGGTAGTGGTGATGCCCGCCAACCCGCCCTGGCTGTTCAGGTTCAGCGTGATCTGCTCCCCCGAGGCCAAGGCCACGGCGCCAGCGCGCGCCACAATCACCCCGCTGTTTTGCACTTCGGGCGCCAGCAAGGCCACATAACCGCCCAAGGCGGTGTGGATCTGCCCTTCATTCACCACCCGGCCCGTGGCCCCGTTGCGGCCAAAGGTGTTGCTGCCCGCCATGAAGGCTTGGGCATCGATGCTGTGTGTGGTGGCCGTGAGGGCGCCCATGTCCATCCGCGAGCTGGGCGAAAAATACACGCCGTTGGCGTTGCTCAAAATCACTTGCCCGTTTGACTCGATGCGCCCAAAAATTTGGCTCGGGTTGGCATCGTTCACGCGGTTCAGCGTGGCCGACTGGGCGTTGGGTTGGTTGAAGCGCACTTGCGCGTTGGCCCCCACATTGAAGCTGCCCCAGTCCACCACCGCGCGGGCGCTGCTTTGGTTGACCACCATGCTGGCCGCTTGGGCCGTGCTGCTTTGGCTGATGCTCGCAGCCCCTTGCACCACATGCCCGCCCGTGGGCAACTGGGTTGGGGCCGGTGGGGCTTGGGCCCACACCCCGGTGGTGGTGGCGCAGGCCAAGGCCACCGCCGCCAACACGCCGTTGTGGCGGCGCACACCCCGTTGCCCTGCCCCTTTGCCAGCGCTGCGGGCGGTCTCGGGCACGGGCACCATGGCCGCTGCGGTGTCTGACCACAGCAGGCTATAGCAACGGTTAAAACTGGCGTGTCGCTTCATGGTCGCGTCAATTCACTCAAAACGGCGAGCTCAGGCTGAACCACACGCGGTTCAACTTCAAGGTGCCGTCACTGTCCGAGCCATCGGTCATGGGGTTGGGGTTTTGGCCCACGCGCCGTGCCAAGATGAGTTTGGCTTCAGAGCCCTTGGCGCTTTGCCAAGCGAGGCCCAAGCCCGCGCCACTCAGGGTGGCAGGCAAGCTGGTGGAGCCAGTGGCCGGCTTGACTTGCCCTTGGTCCACAAAGCTCAGCCAACTCCATTGGGGGCCCCACTTTTGGCGCAGCTCTAGGCTGACGCTGTGGCCTTGGTCACCTCCAGCCTCGCTGCCGGGGTAGGCCCGCACGCTATTGGCCCCACCCAAGTAGAGTTTTTCAGACGAGTCCAAGCTTTTTTTGGCGCGTTGCATTTGGGCCGAGGCCAGCAGCGACCAACCGCCGCCCAGTTGTTGTTGACGATTGAGGGTCAGACTCCATTTGCGGTACGCGCCTTGCGTGGCATCGACCACATCGTGCACCCGACCCACCGCATATGTCAGGCTGGCACTGGTGACGGCCCCGTGGCCCCACTCGTCTCGCCAGTTGCCACTCAGACTGGTGTTGAGCACATCCAGCCGGTGCCGGTTGGCCTCTGGGCTGGCACCGCTTTGGCTGGCGAATCGCTTGTGGTCATAGGCCAAGGCGGCATAGAGGTTGCGGTCCAAGCTGCGCAACAACGGGTAATTGGCGGTCAGGCCCAAGGTTTGCGAGTCGCCCTCACCCGATTGGTCGGTGGTTTTAGAGCGGTAGTCCATGTGACTGGCTTGGGTGCCCACGCGCAAGCCCTGAGACCCCGCTGGCAAGGTGTAGGCCAAGCGCACGTATTGGCTTTGGCGGTCTTCGCCGCTTTGCGTTTTGAGCAGTGTCGCCGTCACTTGGTCACCCTGCTGCGTGGGGCTGTTCAACGACACATTCAGCATCACGCGCTCGGCCCCAGTGGAGCGAGCGCCATGGTTGTCCAGCGTGACACTGCCATTGGCCACTGGCTCATCGCTCAGCAGCAAGGCCAATGCGGTTTGGTCATCGGCATCGCCCGCCACATAGTTGCCGGCCACCGAGACGCCAGGCAAGTCGTCCATCAGAAGCAAGGCGCGGTCGATTTCAGCCACGTTCAGGGCTTCGCCTTGGGGCTGCGCGGCTTGCACGATGTTGAGCAACTTTTGCGGCGCAATGCGCTTGGGTTTTTCTGTAGGCAACTTCACGCCCGCAAACGCCACCTCGACCACCCGAATGGTGACCATGCCGCCCTCGATTTCTTGGCGCGGCAAAAAGGCCCGAACCATCCATCCGGCCTTGCGATAGCGTTGCGTCACCACTTGCGCGGCTTGCTTCATTTGGCTCAGCGACAAGGGCCGGTCTTCAAAGCCGCGCAATGCGCGCTTGAGTTGTCGATCGGTCAGCTGTTGGTTGCCCACAAACCGGAAGCCTTTGACCGGGGTGGTGGTCTCGCCCTCAAGGGGCGGCGCGGGCTCGGTCCAACTGCCCGTCGACTGCGAGGTAACGGGCAAGACTGGGGCACGGTCAGGCTCGATCTGGCGCAGCACCGCGCCCGCATCGGGGCCTGCGCTCGCCCAGATGGGCCACGCCGCGCAAAACATCCAAGGCCACACCCGGGTGTGGCTCATGTTTTGCGCACCTCAAGTTCGTCAAAAAACTGGTAGCCCACATTGCGAATGGCTTCAATCACTGCGCCCTCGGCGCCAGCGGCGTGCAGTTTTTTGCGCAGCCGAACCATGCGCACCTGAATGTTGGCTTTTTGTTCTTCGGTCAGTGCAATGCCCATGCACTGCGCGACTTGAGCAAAGTCGAGCCGCGTGTCCGGCGATTGGCTAAAAGCCTGCAGCAGTGTGGCCTCGGTGGCCGTGATGCGAACTGTGCCGGCAGGGCCGGTCAGCTCGAGCTTGTGAAGTGAAAGCACAGCAATCAGACAGATTTGTAGATGCTGGCGATTACATGCAATGGTTTGTTGGAAACCTTTCAAACCCTTTCAATTTATTAAATTTCCCAACAAACAGGGGCAAATTGAAGGTTTATGAAGGAATTAGAAGGAAATCTCTTTTTTTAGGACTGTGCGAGAGATTGGGATTGAGGGGCAGACAAAAACCAATCGAAGATTTTCTTGCTTCTTTGGTACTATATTTTTCTTGGATTGCTCTATTCAAACAAGAAAGCATGCCGCTTGTAACGCCTTGATAAATAGCACCTGGTGCTACACTAAAGATGCCAAATTTTCCCACTATTCCCAGGGCATTCAAAACCAAGAGGTTCAGCAAATCCGCATCGCAAGCACTGCTCACAGAAATGGATTTGTGCACTGCGTTCTGTGAGGTGCTGGCCGGCCAAGCCGACGATCTTGGGGGCGGTGTCTACAAAAAAAGAATCAATAAAAATGAACAGCGCAGCATCCTCTTGGCCAAAGGTGGGCAATTTTGGATTTACCAGCATTTGTTTTCAAAAAAGAACACTGCAAACATTTCTCAAACCGAGTTGAAATCGTTCAAACAACTCGCAAAGGTTTATGAAAAGTTGACTCACGACCAACTTAGCCAACTGATCAATTCAAAAGATTTGCAGGAGATTTGCAATGGGTAAGAATAAATTTAAAAGTGACGTGCTGGAATCTATCCACGCTTCAGCATCGGCTTTGTACAAAGTGGGGGCCATGGACAAGGCCACGATGAAAGCCTTTGATGTTTCTTGCGTCACACAGACGCCGCGGCTTGAAGCCGCGCAGATTAAAAAGATCCGAGAAAACGTCAAGGTCAGCCAGCCTGTGTTTGCTGTCTATCTCAATACCAGCGAATCCACCATTCAAAAATGGGAAGCTGGAACCAAAAAACCAAGCGGCATGGCGCTGAAATTACTCACCATCGTAGAAAAGCACGGCCTCCAAGTACTCGCTTAACTCTCAAACCGTTTTCTGATCCTGTCAAGCCAAGACCTGCACCGGCACTTGCAGCTGGTAGCCCACACCTCGGATGGCGGCCAGGCAGTTGCCATCGGCGCCGGCTTGGGCGAGTTTTTTGCGCAAGCGGGTGATGCGCACTTCCAGGCTGGTTTTACTGGCCTCGGCGTTGTCCAAGCCTTGCAGCTCCAACAGTTGCCAGTTTTCTAAACGCCCCGAGGGCGCGCGGGCAAAGGCGATCAACAACGTTTCTTCCGCGGGAGTCAAGCGCACAAGGTCGGCAGGGCCTTGCAGGCTGCGTTGGTGCAGGCGCAAGCCGCCCGCTGGCGAGACGGTTTCGATGTGTTGCGCCTGGCGGCGGCGCGCAAAACTTTTCAGTGCGGCCGACAACTCGCCAAACGGCACGGGCTTGGGCAAGTACCAGTCGGCCCCGCTGTCATAGCCGACGATTTTGTCTTGCAAATCAGAGCGCGCAGAAATGATGATGATGCCCACCAAGGGGTGCACCTGTCGAATGCGCCGCGAGAGGCTGAAGCCGTCTTCACCGGGCAGGTTGAGGTCGATCAAAAACACATCGGCCGCAGCACCAGCGGCCAGGTCTTCCAGCTCTTCTGCGCAACTGAGCGCGACCACACGGTGGCCCTCGTCGCGCAACGCGTCTGCGGTGAGTTCGCGCAAGTCGTCGTTGTCTTCAACCAAGACGATGCTCAGGTGGGCAGCCATAGTTCAAATTGAATGTCGTCAGGGTCAGGGGTATAGCGCAACTCGCCACCCATCTGAGCCGCCAAGTTGTGCGAGAGAAAAAGCCCGAGACCCGTACCCGATTGCCGTTGCGCACCACTGCTGCGGTAGTACTTGGCAAAAATTTGTTCGGGGTCAGGCCTGCCTGAAGGTCCGGGAACGTTGCGCACTGCCAACAAGATGCCGAACCTTCCATCTGCGCTTTGTGCTGACTGGAGTGAAACCCAAACGGGTGCCTGCGGATCGCCGTGGCGAAGTGCGTTGTCTATCAGGTTGTTGGCCATGATCTGGAGGCATTGCAAATCGCTGGTCAGCACCAAATTGGGGGCAATGTCGGAGACGATGCGTTGTTCCGCTTCGTGGCGGTCTTGCAGCCATTGGGCCAATTGCTCCGACAGATGCACCGTGCCCATTTGCAGCTTGAACTCCCGCTCCACCAATCGGTCAGTTTGAATACAGCGATCGAGAATGCCTTTGATGGTGTTCACCGCACGACCGACATAACCGGCTGTACGGCCATCGTGTGTGCGGGTGCTGACGGCCATATCAATGATGGCCAAGGGGGTCTTCAATTCGTGCATCAACATGCTGAGCAACTGGGTCTGGTCTTGCCGACGCTGTTGTTCAACGGCCAATTGTTGTCGCGAGAGAAACAAGTGGTTGGCTTCTTCGGCCCTCAAATAAGCCAACCTGCGCGAACGAAGGATCAACAAGGCTGTCATAAAACCGCCTGAGATCAAGCCATAAAACAAAATGCCATAGAGGGAAAGCAACGAACCGCTGAACAAACCCAAACTGGGCAAAACACTCAGCGCCAAAATGGCAATTGAAGATAAGTAGTAAAGCACCAAGCTTGATTTTGGCAATCGGTATGAAGCCGTGCTCAATTCACTCTGAGTCGTTGATTTTATTTGGCTAGAAACACACAGCATGGTCAACAGGCCTACGCCATTGAGCAGCATATTGAGGTTCAATGCTTCGCGTGTCAGGCCGAAAATGAGCAACATCATGGCAACCGCACTGGCCGTCAGAAGTCCGCGCAGCATCCAGTGGGCCCAGCGTGGCAAGGTGTACTCACTCAACAACCTATATTCAAAAGCAAATGACAAACCTGTGGTCAACAAGACCAACCAGTTGTAGGCGATGTTGTGGCTGATGGGAGTCAGCAAATCCCCCAACAACAAGCGGTGGTAGCCCAAATAACTGGCCGTATACAAAAGCAAAATCGTTTGCCGCAAAACAAAAATGCCATTGACCACTTCGCGGTCCTGTAACCACGCCATCAAGACCCAGACCAACGAAGAAAAAAGCACCGCCAGCAGTGCTGAATAAAACAGCCACAGCTTGTGTTCGTCACGCAGCATGTCGCGCGGAAACAAGGCCTCGACATGCATGAGCTGGGTGCTGGTGGTGGACAAACGCAACCAGACTTCTCGCTTTTCCTGCAGCGTGGGAATAACAAAGGTGTGGTTCAGCGACTCAAACTCGGTGGACTGCACTGGGGTGGCGTCTCCTGTTTGGCGCTCTGCCGCCCCTTGCGCAGGGTTGGCCGGATCGAACAAGGTTATTTCATCCAAAAACACAGGTCGAATGCGCAACACCAGCGTATCAGGCCCCCCTTTTGGAATAGCGTCGATGGTCAAACGAATCCACTGCACATGCGGAGTGAAGCCTTTGCTCAAGACCCCGTTGTAGGGGGTGTAGCTGGCCTCGCGGGCTTGCTCAAAACTGGCCGTGCCCGAGGTGTCGCTCCAATAGGCTTTTTCAAGGATGCGGTCTTGCGCCAAAACGCTTTGGGGCAGGCACAGCCAACCGGCCCAGCACAACAGGCACAGCAGACGCGCAAACCATGGTTGCCAAGGGCGTTGACTGGACATGTTTTCTTTTGGCTTACTCGCCCCGCAAGCGGCCAGCCAATCGACCCGCCTGTTGCCTTAAACTTGCCCACCATGAACACCCCTGCCCGCTCCCCAGATCTCCAGCTGGATCGCCCCGTCCGCAGCCAATACGAAGACTTCATGCGCCACGTGTACACCACCGGGGTGCAAAAAGGCGACCGCACAGGCACCGGCACGCGCAGCGTGTTTGGCCACCAAATGCGTTTTGACCTGAACGAGGGCTTTCCGCTGGTGACCACCAAAAAGGTGTTTCTGAAAGCGATCATCGTGGAGTTGCTGTGGTTTTTGCGCGGCGACAGCAATGTGAAGTGGCTACAAGAGCGCGGCTGCACCATCTGGGACGAGTGGGCCCGCGAAGACGGCGATTTGGGCCCGGTGTATGGCGTGCAATGGCGCAGCTGGCCCACGCCGGGCGGCGGTCACATTGACCAAATCAGCGATGTCATGAAGACGTTGAAAACCAACCCCGACTCGCGCCGCATCATCGTGAGCGCCTGGAACGTGGCCGAGCTCGACAAAATGGCCCTCATGCCCTGCCACGCTTTCTTTCAGTTTTATGTGGCACCGCCACAAAACCCCGGCGAAAAAGCCAAGCTCAGTTGCCAGCTGTACCAGCGCAGCGCCGACATCTTTTTGGGCGTGCCCTTCAATATCGCGAGCTATGCCTTGCTGACCCACATGATCGCCCAGCAGTGCGACATGGACGTGGGCGACTTTGTCTGGACCGGGGGCGACTGCCACATTTACAGCAACCACCACGAACAAGTCGAGCTGCAACTCAGCCGCAGCCCCATGGCCTATCCCACGCTGAACATCAAGCGCCGGCCTGACTCTATTTTTGACTACCAATACGAAGACTTTGAGGTGCTGGGCTACGAGTGCCACCCGGCCATCAAAGCGCCGGTGGCGGTGTGAGTGCCGCCCCGATGAAGCTGCACCTGATATATGCCCGCGCCCGCAATGGCGTGATCGGCAAAGACAAGCAAATGCCTTGGCACTTGCCCGAAGATTTGGCGCACTTCAAGCGCGTCACGCTGGGCCAGCCGGTGGTGATGGGGCGCAAAACATGGGACTCGTTGCCGCCGCGCTTTCGGCCCCTGCCCGGTCGCCTGAATGTGGTGGTCACGCGCCAAGCCGATTGGCAAGCCGAAGGCGCCTTGCGCGCCAGCTCACTCGAAGAGGCCATGCGCTGCTGCGGTGACGCATCTGATGTGTGGATCATCGGAGGCGCCGACATTTATCGACAAGCCGAGCCGCTGGCCAGCACCGCGGTTGTCACCGAGATCGACGCCCACTTTGACGGCGATGCCTATGCCCCCGTGCTGGGGCCGCAATGGCAAGCCCTGCACCGCGAAGACCACACCAGCGCCAGCGGCTTGGGTTTTGCATTTGTCACTTACCAAAACACCCGCCAGCCATGAAGATCGCCACCTGGAACGTCAACTCGCTGTCGGTGCGTTTGCCGCAAGTGCTCGACTGGTTGGCGGCCAACCCCACCGAGGTGTTGGCTTTGCAAGAGCTCAAGCTGAGTGACGACAAATTTCCCATCGCGGCTATTCATGAAGCGGGCTACCAAGCCCATTGGTTCGGCCAAAAAACCTACAACGGCGTGGCGCTGATTTCTAAGGCCGAAGGCACCGAGGTGGTGAAAAACATCCCGGGCTTTGAAGACGACATGTCGCGCGTGATCGCGGCCACCTACCCCGATGGTGCGGGAGGCCATGTGCGGGTGATTGGTGCGTATTTCCCCAATGGCCAAGCGCCCGACAGCGACAAGTTTGTTTACAAGATGCGTTGGCTCGACGCCCTGCGCGAGTGGGTGACCAGCCAGATGCAACAGCACCCGCAGTTGGTGCTGCTGGGCGACTACAACATCACCTTTGACGAACGGGACATGTGGGACCCGGTGGCGCTGGCCGGCACCATCCATTGCACCGATGCAGAGCGCGAAAAACTGCAGGGATTGATCGACTTGGGGCTGAGCGACAGCTTCCGGCTGTTTGAGCAGCCCGAAAAAAGCTACAGCTGGTGGGACTACCGCGAGTTTGCGTTTCGCCGCAACCGGGGCTTGCGCATCGACCACATCTTGATTTCACAAGCACTCAAGCCCCGCGCCCAGGCCTGTGTGATTGACCGCGCACCCCGCAAAAACGAGCGCCCCAGCGACCACGCCCCGGTGGTGTTGACGCTGGGCTAAAGCAGCGCAGCCTCCAGCGGCTGGGTTCAAGCCGCTTGGGGCAATAAAAACTCGCGGCTGATGCGGCCGCCCAACACGTTGACGCGCTCCAAAAACTGCGTCAAGTAAGCGTGCAGTCCGGTGGCCAAAATTTCGTCGATGCGGCCAAACGCCAGCTCGGCACGCAAGCGGCCAGCGTGGCGCAGGGTGTCGCTGTTGGGGTCGTGCGAGACCAGCTTCAGGTTGGCCAGCACTTCGTTCAAGCTGGCGTGCAGCGAGCGCGGCATGTCGGGGCGCAAGATCAGCAACTCGGCCACGCGCTCTGGGCGAATGACATCGCGGTAGACCTTGCGGTAGACCTCAAAACCGCTCACGCTGCGCAAGATCGCGCTCCAGTGGTAGAAGTCATATTCTTGGGTGCTCTCGGTCTCGGGCGCGCCGTATTGCGGGGCGCCAAAAAAGTCGTTTTGCATGGCGTGAAACTTCACATCGACCAAACGGGCGGTGTTGTCGGCGCGCTCTAAAAACGTGCCCATGCGCATGAAATAAAGCGACTCATCCATCAGCATGGTGCCCACCGTGACGCCGCGCGAGAGGTGTGAGCGGAATTTCACCCACTCAAAAAACTGGCCCGGGTCGCGCTCAAACTCGCCACTCTTGAGCATGCGGTTGACTTCAAGCCACGTTTGGTTTTGCGTCTCCCACACTTCGGTGGTCAAGGTGCCGCGCACAGCGCGGGCGTTTTCGCGGGCCGCGCGCAAGCACGACAAAATAGACGAGGGGTTGTTGGCGTCTTTCACCATGAACGCCATGACATCACGCGGGTTGATGTTTTTGTATTGCGCCAAGTAGGCGGGCAACAATTCGCTGATCGACAAAATGCCCTCCCAGCCCGCTTCGACAGCGGCGGCCGATTGCGGCAGCAACGACGTTTCGTAGCTGACATTGAGCATGCGGGCGGTGTTTTCGGCCCGCTCCATGTAGCGGGACATCCAGAAAAGGTGGTCGGCGGTTCTTGAAAGCATGTGTGTTCTCCCGGTTCAGTCTTGCAAGATCCAGGTGTCTTTGGTGCCGCCGCCTTGGCTGCTGTTGACCACCAACGAACCCTCTTTGAGTGCCACGCGGGTCAGGCCGCCGGGCACCATTTGCACTGTGCGCCCGCTCAGCACAAAGGGCCGCAGGTCGATGTGGCGCGGCGCAATACCGCTCTCCACAAAGGTTGGGCAACTCGACAGGCTGAGCGTGGGCTGGGCAATGTAGCCCTCGGGGTTGGCCAGCAAGGCGGCGCGAAAGCGCTCAATTTCGGCTTGGCTCGCGGCCGGGCCGACCAACATGCCATAGCCCCCCGCGCCGTGCACTTCTTTCACCACCAGGTCTTTCAGGTTGTCCAAGGTGTACTTCAAGTCGTCGGGCTTGCGGCACATGAAGGTGGGCACATTTTTCAAGATGGGTTCTTCGCCCAAATAAAACTTGATCATGTCGGGCACATAGGGGTAGATCGACTTGTCGTCTGCCACGCCGGTGCCCACCGCATTGCAAATGGCCACGTGCCCGGCTTTGTAGGCGTCCATCAGGCCGGCGCAGCCCAAGGTGGAGGTGGGCCGGAAAACTTGGGGGTCTAAAAAGTCGTCGTCCACCCGGCGGTAAATCACGTCCACGCGCTGGGGCCCGCGGGTGGTGCGCATGTAGACAAATTTGTCTTTCACAAAAAGGTCTTGGCCTTCCACCAACTCCACGCCCATTTGCTGCGCCAAAAAGGCGTGCTCAAAGTAGGCGCTGTTGTACATGCCGGGCGTGAGCACCACCACAGTGGGCTCGGCGGTGGTGGCGGGGCTGCTGGCGCGCAGGGTCTCGAGCAGCAAGTCGGGGTAATGCGCCACCGGGGCCACGCGGTGTTGGCTGAACAAATCGGGGAACAGCCGCATCATCATCTTGCGGTCTTCCAGCATGTAGCTCACGCCGCTGGGCACCCGCAGGTTGTCTTCCAGCACGTAGTACTCGCCCTTGCCTTGTGCGTCGGGGGCACGCACGATGTCGATGCCGCTGATGTGCGAGTAGATGTTGTTGGGCACCTTCACGCCCACCATTTCGGGGCGAAATTGCGCATTGCGCTCAATTTGCTCGCGTGGCACCACGCCGGCTTTGAGGATCTCTTGCTCGTGGTACACGTCGTGAATGAAGCGGTTCAAGGCGGTGACGCGCTGCACCAAACCGGCTTCCATGCTGCGCCACTCTTGGGCGGCGATGACACGGGGAATCAAATCAAACGGGATCAACCGCTCGGTGCCCGAGCCGTCTTCGTCTTTGTCGCCGTACACCGCAAAGGTGATGCCCACGCGCCGAAAAATCATCTCGGCCTCTTCCCGCCGCGCCGCCATGGTGGAGCCGTCTTGGGCTTGTAACCAGCGGGCGTAGGCCTGGTAATGCTCTCGTACTTCTCCTGCGTCGCCCGCAGCAGGCAGGCGGCTGTACATCTCATCGAATTGGCGCATGACTCAAAACTCCTTAACTCAGGATAGCAAGATGCATACCCATTTCAATTAGGCACTATGGCATGGTGCCAATAGCGCTGCGACACCACCCGCTCACAGCGCACTTTTTCAGGTGCGGCGCTTTGCCAAGTGGCGGCACCACAACGGGTGCTTTCAAGCAGGGCAATGCCCTCCTCGCGGTAACGCGACAACACCGGCGCTGCCGGGTGGCCATAACGGTTGCGGTAGCCGGCTTGCACCAAGGCCCATTGGGGCTGCAACGCTTGCAAAAACGGCCGCGTCGATGAGGTCTTGCTGCCGTGGTGTGGCACCAGCAACAGCTTGACTGGGCGCAGGCCGGCTTGCACCAGGGCTTGCTCTTGCGGGGCCTCGATGTCACCCGCCAACAAAGCCGCCACTTCGGTGCTGCTGATGCGCAAGACACAACTGACGGCATTGGAGGAGGCTTTAGGGGTAGGCAAAACAGGCGGGTGCAGCACCTCAAACACCACCCCATCCCAGACCCAGCGCTGGCCCGCTTGGCAACGGGTCCAGCCGGGCCGCAGGGCGTGTAAAGGGTGCTCGTCTTCCAGCGTGGACCACAAGCGGGCTTGGGTTTGCATGGCCAGCACGGCCGCGGCGCCGCCGGTGTGGTCGCTGTCGCGGTGGCTCAGCATCAGCACATCCAGCCGTTCGCCCAACTGGGACAACAGGGGCACCAAGACCCGGTGCCCCGCATCGCTTTCGGCAGAATACTTGGGCCCGGCGTCGTACAACAGGCTGTGCTTGGCGGTGCGCACCAGCACTGCATTGCCCTGCCCCACATCGGCGGCCAACAGCTCAAATTGACCTGCGTCAGGCCGAGCGGGCTGCCAGCTCAAGGCGGGCCAGAGCCAGGGCAAGCACAACAGCTTCCACGACAAAGGCAAAGGCAGCACCCAGGCCGCCGCACCTCCCAGCGCCAACACCGACAAACCCCAAGGGGGCAGCGGCAATGACAGGCTGGCCAGAGGCCACGCCGCCATTTCGCCAAGCATCCAAGCCATAGGCTGCAAAGCCCAGAGAGCCAAAGTCCAAGCGCCCGACCACACCACGCCCAACAGGGCCAGCGGGGTCACCACCAAGGTCACCCACGGAATGGCCAACAGATTGGCCAGCAAACCCACCAGCGACACTTGGCCAAAAAACAGCAGCGTCAGCGGCGCCAGTGCCCAAGTGAGGGTGGCTTGCTCACGCAGCAAGCGCTGCAGGGCTTGCAGACCCGCGCCTCCCCAAACTGGACCGAGGCGCGCACTCGATCGGTGCCAAAAAGACTGATGCACCCCATTGGTGCCCCGCCATGGTGCATCTGGCTCTGGCGTCTGGGTTAATTTGCCCGGCGCTGCGGGGCGTTGGCGCTCCAAGGTCATCAGCACGCCAACCGCCACAAAGCTCAGCCAAAAACCGGGCTGCAACAAGGCCCAAGGGTCCAACAGCAACACCACTGCGCCCGCCAGCAACCAGATCAGGCTGCCGTGCCATTGCCGCGCAGAAATTTTCAACACCATCACCACGCACAGCATCCAAAGGGTGCGCTGGGCAGGCACTCCCCAACCACTGAACAAGGCATAAAACCCTGCAAACACCGCGCCAGAAACCGACCCCACATGCACCGCCGGCCAAAGCAAGGGGCCCGTCCATCCCCACAAAGCCGATTGACGCCAAGACCACGCCACCAGCACCGAGGCCAACCACGCAAACATGGTCACATGCAGACCGGAAATGCTCATCAAGTGCGCCACCCCGGTGGCTCTGAAAATATCCCAATCGCTGCGGTCAATGGCGGCTTGGTCGCCGGTGACCAAAGCCGCCACCACGCCTGCCAAACGGCTGGTGATGTCAGGAGAATGGGCCAAGGTGCCAGTGGTGGGCGTGAGTTGTGTCAGCAGCCGCTCGCGCACCGCTTGGCGCCAGCCCTCAATGGGGTGCTTCCAAGTGGTGGCCAAGCGCACCGCGGGCGGGTCTCGCGCGCCTTGGCGCACCGTGCCGGTGGCGCCAATGCCTTGCTCCCACAGCCACAGTTCGTAGTCAAAGCCTCTGGGGTTCATGTGGCCGTGCGGGGCCTTGAAGCGCACACGCAGTCGCCAGCGCTCGCCGGCTTGCACCGGCTCTGGCAAAGCGACAGAGGCGCCCGGCCCTTCTGCCAAGCCGGCTTGCCCGTACCAGCCCAAGTACACCTGCGTGGGCAATGCCGTGGCGAGGTCGATGGGGCTCAGAGCGCCTGCGGCCTCCACTCGCAAAGCTTGCTCGATCTCAAAGCGAAAACGCCACCCCAGATCTTGCCGCTGCGGCATGGCTTGCACCACGCCCACCACCTCCAGATCTTGCCCTTCCAAGGCAGGGTCGAGGGCCACCGAGCGCCCAAGCGCGTGCATGCCCGTGACGGCAAAGGCCACCGCCAGCCACACCGCACCCAACAGACCCATTCGGGCCCAATGCCCCCACCTTTCAACCTGTCCCCACCGGCCCCACCCTCTCCACCCCAGTCGGGGTGCAAGGGCTTTGAGCAGCGCTGGAAAAAGGGCCAAAGCCAGCAAGGCGGCATAGCCCCAGGCGGGCCACAACTGGACTTGCTGCAATTGCAGCGCCACGCCCAGCCACCAAGCGAGTAAGCCCACCCCCAAACCCCGGGCCCATTGCATGGCCATCATGGTGGCGGCCGCGCGAGACAAACGCGCGCGCAGCCCTCACTCTGCGTGCAGCACCGTTGCATGGCAGCCTCCCTGATTTGGCTGGTAAAAAAATGACGCTCTTTTTTTCTGGCGATACGCTCTGGCGCGTGTCTTGCTTGTTGTAACCGCCCAAGCTGCATTTGTCATGCGTGCAGCCCCTGTTGCGCAGTTAGAAATATGTCGATACACGTTGCCCTGAACCACGTTACCCATTACGAATACGACCGCCCCGTTCAGCTTGGCCCCCAAGTCATCCGTTTGCGCCCGGCCCCGCACAGCCGCAGCCGCATCTTGTCTTACAGCCTGAAAGTCGAGCCCGAAGAACATTTCATCAACTGGCAACAAGACGCGTTTGCCAATTACCAAGCGCGCTTGGTCTTTCCTAAAAAGACGCAGGCCTTCAAAGTCACGGTGGATGTGGTCACCGAGATGGCGGTGTTCAACCCGTTCGACTTTTTCTTAGAGCCCACGGCCGAGCAGGTGCCTTTCACTTATGCCGACAGCGTGAAAGAAGAGTTGCGGTCGTACTTGGACAAAGACGACAAAACACCCCTCTTCAAAAAATACTTGGCCAGCATGGACCGCAAGCGCCAAAACACCATCGACTTTTTGGTGCAAATCAACCAACGCCTGCACCAAGACATCCGCTACACCATTCGACTTGAGCCGGGGGTGCAAACGCCCGAAGAAACGCTGCATCTGCAAAGCGGATCTTGCCGCGATTCGGCGTGGTTGCTGGTGCAGCTGTTTCGCCACATGAACATCGCTGCGCGTTTTGTCTCGGGCTACCTGATTCAGCTGTCGCCCGATGTCAAATCACTCGACGGGCCGAGTGGCACCGAGGTTGATTTCACCGACCTGCATGCGTGGTGCGAGGTGTATTTGCCGGGTGCGGGTTGGGTGGGGCTAGACCCCACATCGGGCTTGTTGGCGGGCGAAGGCCACATTCCCTTGGCCTGCACGCCGCAACCCTCAGCGGCCGCCCCGATTGAGGGGCTGATGGACAAGGCCGAGGTGACGTTTCACCACACCATGAGCGTGACGCGCATCCACGAGTCAGCGCGAGTGACCAAGCCTTACACCGAAGACCAGTGGCGCAATGTGCTCACACTGGGCGAGCAAGTGGACGCGCAATTGATGGCGCAAGATGTGCGCTTGACCATGGGGGGCGAGCCCACCTTTGTGGCGACCCAAGACCGTGATGCGCCCGAGTGGAACACCGATGCCTTGGGCCCCACCAAGCGCGGCTTGGCCACCGAGCTGGTGCACAAGCTGCGGCACCAATATGGCCAAGGGGGCTTTTTGCATTTGGGCCAAGGCAAGTGGTACCCGGGCGAGCAGTTGCCGCGCTGGGCCTTGAGCATTTATTGGCGCACCGATGGCCAGCCGTGTTGGCAAGACCCGAGCGTGTTTGCCGACGAGCGTGTGCCCAGCCACTACACCTCGGCCGATGCACAACGCTTTATGCAGGCCTTGACCGCCCAACTCGGGCTGCCCCAAGACACCGTGCTGCCTGGCTACGAAGACACGTGGTACTACCTGTGGCGCGAGCGCCGATTGCCCGTCAACGTCGACCCCTTTGACGCCAAGCTTGACGACGAAATGGAGCGGGTGCGTTTGCGCCGTGTCTTCCAACAAGGGCTGGACCAACCGGTGGGCTATGTCTTGCCTTTGCAGCCGGCCAGGGCCAACGCCGCAACCCCTTCTGCTTTAACACCCTCGTTGTCGGGCGCTGAGTGGCAAACCGGGCGCTGGTTTTTGCGCGATGAACGGCTTTATTTGATGCCCGGCGATTCGCCCATGGGCTGGCGCTTGCCTTTGGACTCTTTGCCATGGGCTTCGCCCACCGACCGCTGGCACATGCTGGAGCAAGACCCGTTTGCCCCGCGCAGCGCCTTGCCCGCCGCCACGGTGCCGACGCTGCAAGCACGGCCCCATTTATCAACCCAAGCAGCAAGTCATGCAGCAAGCCATGCAGCAAGCCCAAAAGGGTCCGTGAAAGTGGACGCGCAGGGGCCTGCAAACAAAGGGGTGTCCGATGCCTCGGTGGTGCGCACCGCTTTGTGTGTCGAGGTGCGCGACCCCAGCCGCGCCCATGGCGCCAAAGCAGAAGCGGCCGCACTGACCGCTGGCCAAGCCTTGGGGGTGTTGTATGTGTTCATGCCCCCATTGGCGCACTTGGAAGACTACTTGGCCTTGCTCACAGCGGTCGAAGCCACCGCCACGCAGTTGGGCATGAAGGTGGTGCTGGAAGGTTACCCACCGCCGCGCGATCCCAGGCTGAAGTTGCTGCAAGTGACCCCCGACCCGGGCGTGATCGAGGTCAACATTCACCCCGCGCACAACTGGCGCGAGTTGGTCGAGCACACCGAGTTTTTGTACCAAGCGGCTTTTGAGACCCGCTTGTCCGCTGAAAAATTCATGACCGACGGCCGCCACACCGGCACCGGGGGCGGCAACCACATGGTGATGGGTGGCGCCACCGCAGCAGACAGCCCGTTTTTACGCCGCCCAGAATTGCTGGCCAGTCTGGTGCTGTACTGGCACAACCACCCCAGCCTGAGCTATTTGTTCAGCGGCATGTTCATTGGCCCCACCAGCCAAGCCCCACGGGTTGACGAAGCGCGCAACGACCAGGTGTATGAGCTGGAGATCGCCTTGCGCGAGATCGTGAAAAACCGCAGAAGGTTTGGCAACGACATGCCCCCTTGGCTGGTCGACCGCACCTTGCGCAACATCTTGGTGGATGTGACGGGCAACACCCACCGCAGCGAATTTTGTATCGACAAACTCTACTCGCCCGACAGCAGCACTGGCCGCTTGGGTCTGCTGGAGTTGCGGGCTTTTGAGATGCCGCCGCACGCCCGCATGAGCATCGTGCAGCAGCTCTTGTTGCGCGCCTTAGTGGCCCGCTTTTGGGACGAGCCTTATGTGGCGCCCGTCACCCGTTGGGGCACGGAGTTGCACGACCGCTTCATGTTGCCGCACTGGATTCGGCAAGATTTTGACGACGTCTTGACCGAGCTGGGCGATGCGGGTTTCCATTTCGACCCGAGTTGGTTTGCGCCGCATTTTGAATTTAGGTTTCCCTTGGTGGGCCAAATCAAAGTCGACGGGACCGTGATGACCTTGCGCAATGCGCTTGAGCCTTGGCATGTGATGGGCGAAGAAAGCACGGCCGGTGGCACGGCCCGTTATGTGGACTCGTCTTTGGAGCGCATTGAAGTGCATGTGAGCGGCATGAACCCGAGCCGCCATGGCGTGTGCGTGAACGGCCACGCGCTGCCCTTGCAGCCCACCGGCGTGGTGGGCGAATATGTGGCCAGTGTGCGCTACAAGGCGTGGAACCCGCCGTCATCGCTGCACCCGAGCATTGGCACGCATGCGCCCCTCACGATCGATTTGGTGGACACCTGGATGAAGCGCTCTTTGGGCGGTGGTCAATACCATGTGGTGCACCCGGGTGGGCGCAATTACGACAGTTTTCCGGTCAACGCATATGAGGCCGAAAGCCGGCGCTTGGCGCGCTTTTTCCGCATGGGGCACACGCCCGGCACGCTTAAAAATGGGGCCTCTGTGCGGCCCAATGTATTGCTGCACGCGAGCCCCGAATTTCCTCACACGCTGGACTTGAGGCGCGTCTGATCGGCGACAATGGCCCGGATGCTTGAGCCCCAATCTCCCTTGCCCAGCCTGCGCCCAGCCGATGCCCTGAAATGGCTGTCGCTGCAGCAAGCGCGCGCGCCTGCGGGGCATTGGGACGAACTGCGCGGGCATGCCTCCGATGCCGCGCCAACTCTCAGCCGGGCGTGGCAGACATTTATTGCGCCGCTGGACACCGAAACCCCACGGGGGCTGGCCGACCTGAATGCGCGCATGGCCAATTTGCAAAGGCAGGTTCGCGACAACGGCATCACCTACAACGTGTACGCCGCAGCCGACCAACCGCAACGCCCTTGGTCGCTCGATCTTTTTCCCTTGATGTTGGGCTCAGACGATTGGCAACAAATTGCAGCCGGGGTGTTGCAGCGCATGCAATTGTTGGAACGCATCATGGCCGATGCCTATGGCCCGCAACAGTTGGTGCTGCGGGGTTTGTTGCCGGCGGCTTTGGTGCAAGGCCATCCGGCGTTTTTGCCCGCCATGAAGGGCGTTCCGCCGGTGGGTGGGCGCTATTTGTCTTTGGCCGCCTTTGATTTGGCACGCGGCCCCGATGGTTGCTGGTGGTTGTTGTCACAGCGCACCCAAGCCCCGTCGGGATTGGGCTATTTGCTGGAAAACCGACAAATCATTTCGCGTCAATTTCCGCAAGCCTTCGAGGCATTTCCAGTGCAGCGATTGGCCGAAACTTATCGCACCCTGATCGACGGCCTGAAAGCCCGCAGCCCGGCCGGCAATGCGGCGCACATTGCATTGCTGACGCCGGGGCCTTACAACGAAACGTATTTTGAGCACGCTTATCTGGCGCGCTATTTGGGGCTGAGTTTGGTCCAGGGCAACGACCTGACCGTGCGCGATGAAAAGCTCTATTTAAAAACCCTGCAAGGCTTGCAGCCGGTGCACGGCTTGCTGAAGCGCGTGGACGACGATTGGCTAGACCCCCTGGAGATGCGCGCCGACTCGACCTTGGGGGTGCCCGGCTTGTTGCAAGCGGTGCGCAAAGGCCATGTGCTGGTGGCCAACACACCGGGCTCGGGGTTTTTAGAGTCCAACGCCTTGCTGGGCTTTATGCCGGCCTTGGCGCGCGAGTTGTTAGACGAAGCATTGCAGTTGCCGGCCATTCCCAGCTGGTGGTGCGGCGAAGCAGCGGCCATGCACGATGTGTTGCCGCGCATGTCGCAGTGCGTGATCAAGCCCACCTACCCTTACCACAGCGATCGTCAAAGCTTTGAGCCCGTGTTGGGTCACACCTTGACACCACAACAACAAAGCGCCTGGGCAGAGCGCATCAAGCTCGACCCGGATGCCCACACTTTGCAGTCTTGGTTGCCCTTGTCGCACCAACCCACTTGGCACACGGGGGCCGATGGGCAAGCCAGCATTCAGTCGCGCCCCGTGGTGTTGCGGGTCTTTGCTGTGGCCGATGCGCAAGGCGGCTGGCAGGTGCTGCCGGGCGGCTTGGCCCGACTGGGCACGCAAGAGGGCATTGCCTCGATGCAGCGTGGCGGCAGCAGCGCCGATGTATGGGTGCAGGCCCAAGCCCCAAGCCAGAGCCAGAATCAAAGTCAGAGCGTGGGCGCCGCAATGGCGGATGGGGCAGCACAACGCCAGCGGCTGGTCACCAGCCGCGCCGCAGAAAACCTGTTTTGGATGGGCCGCTACACCGAGCGCACCGAAAACACCTTGCGTTTGGTGCGCTTGAGCTTGGAGATTTTGGGCAGCGAAAACCAAAACCAACCCGATCTGCTGCACTTCATCACGCGCATGGCCACACGCCACGGTTTGGTGTGTCCTGGCGTGCCTTCGGCCAGCCAAGCGCATCGGGTGTTTGAGCGCGCTTTGATTGCCGGTTTGTGGGACAAAGAGCTGGCCACCAGCGTCGGTTTCAATTTGCGTGCGGTGCGCTTGGCAGCCGCCTCGGTGCGCGAGCGTCTCTCGCCCGAACATTGGCGCTTGCTCGAACAAACCGAAGCGCGCTTTTTCACCGAAGGCGCATCTGACACCGTGACCGTGCAGCGTTTGTTGGCCGACACCAGCCAAATGCTGGCCGCCCTCACCGGCGCCCAAACCGACCGCATGAGCCGCGACGATGGTTGGCGCTTGCTCTCCATTGGCCGACACATCGAACGCCTGTCCTTTTTATCAGACGCCTTGAGCGAAGCAGTGCAACTGGGCCTGATGGCCGAACAAGCCGGCTTTGATGCGGTGCTGGAATTGTTTGACAGCACCATCAGCTTTCATGCCCAGTACCAGCAAAGCCGCACCCCACAAGCGCTGATGGACTTGCTGGTCACGCACAGCGACAACCCGCGCTCTTTGGGTTGGGTGGCGCACACCCTGCGATCGCGTTTGCGCCGCATGGGGGAACTGGCCGAGGGGGCCACCTTGCCTTTGGCCGAACGCGTGCCCCAGCTGACCCCACTCACGCCTGAAGTGCTGTGGCCCTTGAGCAGCAAGGCGGGCCGTCAATCGGTCACCGCTGAAATGCCCTTGCCTTTGCATGCCACCTTGGCCGAATGCCAAGTGGCCGCCCGAGAAGTATCTGACCAACTGTGCGCATTGTTTTTTACACACAGTGGCGAGGCACGCTACAGCGTCGGCGCTTGAGATTGACGAGTCCCCATGCACTTGGCCATCACGCACGAAACCCGCTACCGCTACAGCCCGCAGGTGCAAACCGCGCACCATATGGCGCATTTGCAGCCGTCTAACACGCCTTGCCAAACGGTCATCTGCCATGAGATGCAGACCGATCCCGAGGCGGTGGTGCAACACCACATCGACGCCTATTTGAACCACCGGGCTTATTGGGCCTTGACGCATCCGCATGACGGTTTACGGGTGCGGGCTTACAGCGAAATCGAGACCACTCCCCTGCCCGACAGCCCCGATCTGAATTCACTCAGCCAAAGCTGGGAATCGGTGCGTGAGCATTTCAGATACCAAGGCGGCAAGCCGGGCGACTTGCAAAGCGGCTTTGTCTTTGGCTCGCACCATGCGCCGGTGCATGCGGCTTTTTTGGCCTATGCACAAAGCAGCTTCACACCCGGACGCGCGTTGGTGCAAGCGGCTCTTGAATTGACCGCGCGCATGCACCGCGATTTTCGCTACGAATCCAAAAGCACCGACATCAACACGCCGGCACTCGAAGCCTTGCAAGAAAAACGCGGCGTGTGCCAAGACTTTGCACACATTTTGTTGGCTTGCTTGCGCTCACTCGGTCTGCCTGCCCGCTATGTCAGCGGCTATTTGCTCACGCAACCCCCAGCGGGACAAGCCCGCTTGGTGGGCAGCGATGCCTCGCACGCCTGGGCCTCGGTGTATTTGCCTGAGTTGGCCAGCCATGCCTGCCAAGGCTGGCTCGACTTGGACCCCACCAACGACCGCGCCGGTTTGGCCAGCCCGGGTGAAGACTATGTGCGGCTGGCGGTGGGCCGCGACTTTGCCGATGTGTCGCCCCTTCGCGGGGTGTTGCATGGCGGGGGCTCGCACACGTTGGAAGTGGCGGTGACCGTGGCCCCCTTGGACGAAGTTGCCCCCTGAAAATCCAGTGCTGCCCCTTCAGCGACAATCGCTGTTTGGAGGGGCTTGCTGCGGCGTGCGCCCTGCACCTTTTTACTTTCATCCCTGACTTGGACCGATCACCATGAGCGTTTACGACACCCTGAAATCTCTGAACATCGAATTGCCCCCCGTGGCCGTGCCCGCTGCCGCGTATGTGCCGTTTGTACAGACCGGCAATTTGGTTTTTCTGTCGGGCCACATCGCCAAAAAAGACGGCAAAGTGTGGGCCGGACAACTCGGCAAAAACATCTCCACCGCAGAAGGCCAACAAGCCGCACGCGCCGTGGCGATTGACCTGATGGGCACCTTGCATGCCGCCGTGGGCGACCTGAACAAGGTCAAGCGCATTGTCAAAGTGATGAGCTTGGTGAACTCCACCGGCGACTTCACCGAACAACACTTGGTGACCAACGGTTGCAGCGAGTTGCTCGGCCAAGTCTTTGGCCCGCAAGTGGGCGCACACGCCCGTAGCGCTTTTGGCGTGGCCCAAATCCCACTCGGCGCTT
>JACCDL010510328.1_pt1 | contig 25383 bp, 26 predicted proteins | sample 7441931 | NCBI WGS metagenome assembly JACCDL01 (sample SAMN15323437, study PRJNA562643) | freshwater metagenome | isolation source: river surface water | place: USA:Blue River Watershed | collected 2017-08-16 | reverse complement strand
GGTTGGACCATAGGTTGGAATAATGGTTGGACCATAGGTTGGAATAATGGTTGGACCATAGGTTGGACCATAGGTTGGACCATAGGTTGGACTCAAACTTGGACTCAAACTTGGACTCAAACTTGGACTCAAACTTGGACTCAAACTTGGACTCAAACTTGGAATAATTGTTGGACTATAGGTTGGAACCATCGATTGAATATACGTTGGATTCACCGTAGGAATAAAACTCGGTACTCGAGATTTGTAAACCGATTGCATAAATGTTGGCACAAATGTTGGCGCACTAGGTACTAAAGGATTCATATACTACATTACAATGACAAAATTAGGCAATCATTTTCATTTGTATTGGACCATGGCATTGATATTCAGTATTCCAAATAATATCATCCAAACAATAATCTTCAATATTTTCATGTTCATTTGCAAAAGCAATTTTCGGAAAAGGATAAGGTGCGCGCGTCAGTTGGGTTTGCAATGGTTCAATATGTGATTCGTAAATATGACAATTGCCCAAAAAATGGACAAACTCGTCGGCTTCTAATCCACAATGATGTGCCAGCATATGGGTTAAAAACGAATAACTCGCAATGTTGAATGGAACTCCTAACCCCACATCCCCACTACGTTGATATAATGCACATGATAAATACCGATTTTCACGCACATTGAATTGCGCTAATAAATGACATGGTGGTAAAGCCATTTCGTTCAGTTGACATGGATTCCACGCTGACAAAATAATGCGCCGTGATGTTCTCAATTCGGGAGTTCGCAACATATGTATAATAGAAGCCAACTGATCTACTCCTTGTCCTGAATAATCGGTATGACAATCCGCATAGGGTGCATTAAAATGTCGCCATTGATGACCGTAAATCGGACCTAAATCCCCTTCTTCGCGTCCGAAAAATCCACATGAATCGAGAAACTCGCGACTGCCATTTCCATCCCAAATATGCACATTTTGTTCGACCAATTCGCAATTGTTGGTCGATCCGCGCAAAAACCAAATGAGTTCTTTGAAACACGTTTTCCAAGCGAGTTTTTTGGTGGTGAGTAGCGGCAATGTACCGTCTTTCAGCGAAAACCTCATCGAATACCCGAAATAAGATTTTACCATTCCATTACGTGTGTTTTCGGCAGTCCCTTTTTCCAAAATGGTGTTGATCAATTCTAAATATTGGTTCTCGTCGTGTCGCATGATAATTATAATCATTATGGAGTCTTTGTTTTTATCTCGTTCTCAATAAAACAATTTATTGTCTCTATCAAATTGCCTAAATCTTTCTCGTAAAATGTTTTGTGCAAATAATGATCGCATTTTTCAAAACAAACCGTGGATTCAATCTCATGCTTCCTGAATAGGGGCGATTTTTTCGAAACCGTGAATGGATTGTATATTGTAATCATGACTTTATCGACATGTTGCATATTTTTTGCGAAACGGGATATATAATACATCGATCACCTAATTGTATTATACACATCTTTTGGGTTTATGTAATTGTTTGTGTTTTATTGTTTTTCGAAAGAATATAAAGTTGTTTTCCATAAAAATGACATATAAGACAATGGACCAAAATAGCGAAACTATTACTACTACTATCAAGAAGAAACGCGTGTCGAAGAAAAAGACCGAAGCCGTGACACAAGAAGAAGAACCCAAAGAAAACATCCAAATGGTGCCTGAAGATTCGAAAAAACGGGGTCGCAAACCAAAAGGTGGGAAATTAATTCCGCGTGTCATTGAACCCGTAGTTCAAAAAGATACAATTGCCAATATTATACTGCATTTGAAATGTTCATTGAAAGACCTAGATGAGTATAATACCAATATTAATAAAATGATCAAGAATCCGTTGAATTATGATCCGAGTGTACCGCCCGAAATCCGCATGTACAATGATGACAAGACGGATTTATTGAAATACGAACCGGTGACTGAAATGGCTGTTCAGCCATTGCAAAGCGGTCCGACTTATGCCTACAAAGATAATTTGTGTAGCCAATGTTCCAAGGGGGCAAAGTCAACGGTCGAACATAAAACGGTTAGCGACGACGATCATGTGAATATGAAAGACGTGAATACGAAGTTGCGATCATTGAAGATTCAACTCTACAAGAACACAATGCATGATAAAAAATCGGCATGTTTCTGGTGCACTTACGAGTTCGATAATCCAGCATGTTATATTCCGAAATACGAAATGGACGATACCATTTTCGCTTATGGATCGTTTTGCAGACCAGAATGTGCCGTTGCTTATTTGATGAAAGAAAACATTGATGATTCTACCAAGTTTGAACGATACCATTTACTCAATCAAATCTATAGCAAAATCTATGATTTCAAGAAAAACATCAAACCTGCGCCAAATCCGTACTATTTGTTGGACAAGTTTTATGGCAATTTGAGTATACAAGAATATCGGAAATTGTTGAAAACAGAACATATGTTGTTGGTCATTGAAAAACCATTGACTCGTATTTTACCGGAATTGCACGAAGACAATGAAGATATGATGTTGTCCGCGAATGGGGGGAATCAACCAAATGGTATGAATGGGGTGTATAAAGTAAAACGCCAGAGCGAAAAACAACAGGGACCTAGTAAGGCAAGTATTATACGTGATACTTTTGGATTAGCTTAGATTACATTAGATTAGTAGTTAGTTTAGATGCTTAGTCATTATTAAATTACATATGAATATAAACAGTATTCACATGTAATAATATAAAATGCTTACCATTGATTTGATGGGCGGTTTAGGGAACCAATTATTCCAAATATTCGTGACGATTGCCTATGCACTGAACCATAAACACAAGTTTGTATTTACGCACGATGAAATATTAAAAGTGGGGGTGCATCGACCAACTTATTGGAATCATTTTCTGAAACGATTAGCTATGTTTACGACAGCCAATAAAGCCCACGGTCTAGCCAATGATTTTGCGAAAATGTGGCCACGATACAAAGAACCTTATTTTCGGTATCATGAAATACAGGCGATTGATCCAAATACCCATTTCGTATTACATGGCTATTTCCAATCATACAAGTATTTTGAAACAGTGCAAGACAAGATCTATAAAATGATTCAACTTGAAGAACAACAACACGCCATTCGAGCAGAATATCCTGCACTTTTGGAAAAAACCAATAGTCAAGAGATTATTATCAGCATGCATTTTCGCTTAGGAGATTTCAAAGCAAAACAACAATATCATCCGATTATCCATCCACATTATTATGAGATGGCTCTAAAAACCATTCTGAATAAATCAGCCCATCAAAATTACAAAGTATTGTATTTTTGCGAAGCAGAAGACAATATTTATGTCGACCAAGTCATCGTAAAAATCCGATCCATATTGAGTAATTACCACATCACGTTTGTAAAAGTCGATGATAGTATTGCCGACTGGAAACAAATGCTCATTATGAGTTGTTGTGATCATAACATTATAGCCAATAGTTCGTATAGTTGGTGGGGGGCATATTTGAATGCTAGTGCCACAAAAATGGTATGTTATCCAAATGTATGGTTTGGACCCGGAATACCACATACCGGTAATAATGCAGTTGATGATATGTTTCCTCATTCCTGGACAAAAATAATTGTATAAAATTGAAAATGTATAAAGGTTTGTCATGATTAGTATCCACATACAACTACTATTATGCCAAAATCACTCTACAAAATGGATGCTTCTTCGAAAACAATTGTCGACAAAATGAAACATAAAATGAAGAAACAATTCAAAAAAATCGAAGAAAAAATGGAAGACTACGAAAAATACAAGATGAATTACGAATATTTTAAATATTCGCCTTATGTACAAGAATTGTTAGCCGAAATCGCCGATTTGAAACGTGTCAATAAGGTATTGATGAATCAATTGACTATCAAACATAAATCGGATTATGAAATCAACAAAGTCCGTAAACATAAACCGGTCATTATCAAGGTGGAACCAATTTCTGGAAATGGTGAAGTCATTGATTTAACGCATGAGGATGAGTCCACGAACATTGTGTATGATCTGGAGGAAGTTGATGACGAAGATGACGTTATTGATTTGACTCAGGAAGAAGTCGATGATCAAGAAGCTGACGAAGAAGCTGACGAAGAAGACGCAGTCGAGGAAGAAGAAGCTGACGAAGAAGCTGACGAAGAAGACGCAGTCGAGGAAGAAGAAGTCGAGGATCAAGACGCAGTCGACGAAGAAGACGCAGTCGACGAAGAAGACGCTGAAGAAGAAGACGCTGAAGAAGAAGATCAAGACGCAGTCGAGACCGAGGATGACGCTGAGGATCAAGACGAGGCCGAGGGAGAGGAGGTCTACGAGGTCAAAATCAAAAACAAAACTTACTATACAACTAACGAGAAAAATGGAACGATTTATTCTGTAGATAAAGACGGCGATATTGGCGATGAAGTTGGTCAATATATTGACGGTAAACCTGTATTCAAAAAATAATCAATAATACAATAACATCCTTTTTATTGTATTATACGTAACGTGCATTATCTATTTCTGCGCGTATATCCACCCGTTTTCATTGGTCCTCGCTTTGCAGACTTGTTAGCAGATTTTATTTTTTCTTCTTTCGCCCTTTTCTTTTTTTCAATTTCAGTTTTCGCAGTTTCAACATTAAATGGTTCGCGTCGCACTAATTTATACGTTTTAACTGGATTCATTAATTCAAGAAATCGACTGATCAAGTTTTTGTCTTTGTATTGACAATTCAAGACCCCCATAGTCTTCTCATCTAAATTACCAAGAATCACTTCCATGTATACATTTATTTTGTATGCCGCATTGTTTTTGTTATTGTCGTTTTTATTGTAGATCCAATTGTTTTTGAATACTGATATGTTAAATGCATCATCTATAGAAACCGATTTGTTTTTTTGTGGATTCTCAATTTCATAAGACTTGATAACAATATTTTTATAAAAATCATTCGAAGTATTATCCAAATAATCTTTCACCATTTTTTGAAAATGAGGATTCATGGATTCTATATTCTGAAATAAATCCTTATTGATATTGTTGACTATATTTACAAAAAAACTATATTTTTCTTTACGCAATTCATCGTCGAATAATTGTTTCATTGATTTGTCTAGTTTGATTTCCTTGTATTTATAATAAATACCGGGCGAACTCAATATATACTTATGTATAAGATCCAAACTTAATTTCTCATTCATAATTTGCGTTATTTTTTGCAGTTTTTGTTTGATAATGTTTGGTGAAACTTTCAGTGTCTGTAAACTATTTATTTTATCTAATGTTGACTGGAGTTTATTTGAGATATTCGTAGTTCCTGGCGCTTGCAACATTTTCATGTCTGTAATCAATTCTTTTATAATTCGATCCGCATCTCTATATTGTGCATATAATTGTGCATTACCACTGATTCTTTTAAAATCATTGTATTTTTCAAATAAATACCATAACTCTAGTTTTAATTTATCTATTTCAGATTTCAAACCCTTTTTGATTTGATCCAGTGACCCATGTGTATTATAGGCAGTATTTTTCCATGTAAACAATGGATTTGTCTTTTTAAGATCGGCAAGTTCATTTTCACTATCAATAATCGCATCTACTTTTCCCGTCATAGCATTTATTTTTTTTGTGATCCAATCCTTTTTTTTTGCATCAATGTAAGAGCTCCCTTGTATATTTATATTTGATGTATTATAACTATTAACATACTTGTCCAATATATCTTTTAGATCCTTATTATCATTGGCATTTTTAACACTCTTAATATAATCGTATAATACTGTATCGTATCCTGCATTGAATGTAATATTATCAAGTTGTCTTTTTATTGCTGTCAATTCGTTTGTTAACTTAACTATCTCTGATTGTTTCGCTGCAATTTCACTCGCATTTTGCGCATCCCCTGAATATAAATCAATATATTTAAACAAATCATTATCTATTTTACTTATTTGAAACTGAAACGCATTATTGAAAGCAGATGCACCCTTTATATTATCTATATTCCCATTTTCTACAAAATAATTAACCATATCTTTTAGTTTTACTTGAAACTCGGCTTTTTTATCAGGCAATGATTCCATATATTCATTTAATTTGCTTATCATTTTTCTTACCAATACATCCTCATCAAATAAAAAGATTTGATTTTTCAAACTATTAAAGTCTTCGTCTGTAAAATAGGTATCGCTTTTTGGATCAGTAAGTGCGACTGATAATTTGTTATTTATAATATTTATATCATTACCATAATTTGCGAGCGATTTTTGTCGCCGCGATTCAAAATCATTTACTTGTTGTATAAAATTACTATACAATGGTTCGTTTATAACATCATTTATCCATATAATCTCGGAAATCGTTTCGTTCGCACTTAATTTTGCATGTTTACTTTTTTCACCATACATCATTTTTTTTATTTTGGTTATATTATTGCCTCGATATGGATTTCGTTGTTGTTTCAAATACTTATCAAATGACGTTGTTATATTATGTTTGGTTGGACATGTATTCGGAAACAATAGATTCAACATCAAAACAATATTTTCATTCATATCTCTATAATCGGTGGTCGGTGTACCATTTGCAACTACATTGTTTATAAAGGATGTTCTATCAAAAAATGTTTTCAACAATGAATTATATTCTTTCCCTTCTAAATATGCTTTTGGATATTTTATATGTGGTGCAAAATAGGGCAATTGTTGAGCAGGTATTTCAATATCGGGTTTCGTCGATGTAATTATTTTTGAATATGTCAATGGAAACGGGGTCTTGTTATTATTTGTTTCGACCATAATTTCAATTGTTCGAATATCATCATTTAGTATTCCACCATTATAATTTTTCATAGTTATAATAGTAATATATTTTTATACAGCATCTAATTATTTCCGGAATAGGCTAAAAAATCTTGCTGTTTTTCCTGGGTTTTTTGTTTTTTCGCTTTTGCCAATACTTCTTCGGCCTGTTTAATTTGATCGGGCGTCACGGTTTCATTATTGTCTAAAAGCGATACATGGTAATCAGTAAAGTTCTCAGGTAAACAACAGAATGAACTCTCTTCATTCAATAGATAATCCATAAATAAAATAAATACCAACATGATAATCAGTGCAGTATAAATATCGCGAGTACCCATCCAAGCAATAGCAAATACCAACATATCACGACTAAATGTATGTTTCAAATAGGATTCCATGGTTTTACTTAATTTCACATTGACAAACTTGGATGCAATATTCAATACGATGATCATGAGACCCGCAAATATTTTACTATTATTCAGTGTCATAATGTGATCATGCAATAATGAAAACGGTCCCAAGAATGATGTTTTCGACCTTTTACCCATATTATATATTTAGGCGAAGAGTTTTTTGCGACGGTATATATTCATGGAGTTCGCATTTTTTCTTCAATAATTGAGAACCCACAAGTCGATGAACATGGGTTGCAATTACGATCGGTATAATTCAATTCGGCAAAAACATGGGGTGCCATTTCGCTCTTTACATTCATCGATTTGTGTTTTAAACGCCCCTGATCGCAATTGTTTTTCACAAAGGTTTTCTGAACGGGGGTCTGGTCATATCCAATATAAGGAATCGCATCGGTGGCATCAAACTCGGCAAAATCTTCTACCCCCAGTTCTTCGAAACCTTCATCTATACAATCATCTAAATTATCTTCCATAACCAATGAAAATCCTTCTACATAATCAGTTTGATAATAAAAAATAACTAGTGCACACACCAATGCGCCATAGAGAACATCCACCTTCGTATACAAAATTATGAGAACAATGGCTACTAATTTACCTAAAATACTATGGGCAAAAACAGCAGTTTCTTTATAATACAAATAAAGCACACTGGCTACAATGATGGGTAATATATTTATTAGGGATTTTATCATATATATAAACCGTCGATTTTTATCTTAACCATTTGGGCGTTATTCCTGTAAATAAAATCTAGTGATTTTTTAAGTACAATAACTTATCATATGTCTTTATTAGCAACGGCGTCGCCATGGACCAATAATGACCCTCCTAAAAAACGGGTTCCCACAATGGGTAATCCATTAGCCAAAACCCGAACAATGGATTCAGATGATGCACCTTCGACCAATCAGAGTCCATTGACTCCCGAAGATGTGCAAGCAGAAACCACTGAACGACAAAATAATGTGCATAAACTCATTGAAAAAATTACAACTATCGGGGCTGAAAATGACGGATCTCATTTAGCCGAATTCAATCCCCTCCCTTTACCCGAATTGAACCAACATAAAAGTTTCCCTAAACTAGACGATTTACTACCTGGACCAAAAGATGTTGCCCCAAAAGGTCCTCAATATTCTTATGAAAATCGTAGTTTAGGCAATGTAAGCAATTATAATACCAGTTATGAAAGCCCCATCGTTTACCAACAACAACAACATCAAGATGCGAAACCATACTATGCGAAAATGGGATTAGGCAATGATAATTTAATGGAAAAGATCAATTATATGATACATTTATTGGAAGAACAACAACATGAACGAACCAACAATATTACCGAAGAGTTTCTATTATACACATTTTTAGGCGTGTTTGTCATTTATGTAGTGGATTCATTCTCAAGAAGTGGTGGGAAATACACTCGATAAATCATATCATAACTAATAGACACTTTATATGATACAACAATACCTCATTTTTGATATAACCGCGTTTAATTATATCAAAATATATTCATGTATAAAATATATATGGATCCCAATGCTATATACAGGAAATATACCGACTATATCGGTACGTTTATCAACAGTGATATAAAATCATGGACTTTCAAATCAAACTCTACTTATCGGGATATATTAGAACATGTATCTATTAAACTAGGTATCGAATATCATAATTTAATTATGAATAGATTTACATCACTATATAATGCAAATATTGAATATTTTATAAAATTATCTCATACAAATGATTTATATGGAAACACTATAAAATATGATTTCAAAGATTTTACATATTGTTCCCCTACCAATCTTAGATATATATTCCATAGCTTACTCATATTAACATACATGAAGGAATGTATGTTGAATAATATTGATATCATTGAAATTGGCGGTGGGTATGGTGGACTATGCTTTTTTATGTATAAATTAGCACATTTATTTGATATAACTATAAACACCTATAGTATTTTTGATTTAGAAAACCCTATGTTATTGCAAAAAAAATATTTGGAACATTTAGATATTCATAATGTAAAGTTTGTTTCACTTGATAACATCCAACATATTAAAGAAAACAGTTTTTTGATAAGTAATTATGCATTTAGTGAAATATCACTAGACATTCAAAAAAAATATACAAATGATTTATTAAATCCGTATGTGTCTCATGGTTTCATAACATGGAACGGTATTGAATTGTATAATTTTATTAATGACAAATATATTACAGCCGAACGAGAATATCCATTGACGGGTAGACATAATTATTATGTTAGATTCAGACCCAATGATAGTGCAAATATCACAAATACATAACTTATATACAAAATTTTCTAATGGTTTGATGGCATATTCAGATAGATCAAATATACAATAGAAACTACGATAGTAGTAAGTGTGTTTTGCACATTTAGTAAATTATTCTAAACAAAATATACGGGCATACTTTAGCCATGAATACATGTTGGAAACGTCTTCCTTTAGACATCATAAAACATATTTTGTCTTATGATGAGAACATTGTCATCCGAAAATGGGGCGAAATCGTCTACATAAGTCGAATATCTCGATCCGATCCTCGGTATAGATTGCTGCTGGCAAAACCTCTTATTGTGGGGAATCGGGTATATCTACCCATACCTCATACCTTATCTTGTTTGTTGCTTATGGTATACCGGGAAATGATCGACACGGATACTAATGACCCCTATTATTCTGATCATTATTTTGTCGATGTTCTCAAAATACAAAAGATTCCTGATACATATATGCAAAAAGTCTTGTATACGACTTCAATGAAGTTGATGTAAGCAGTATATCTAAACGCGTTCCAATACATACAAATATTGGTATTTATCTCCCGAATATTCAGATTTTCCCTTCAATACAAATCCACATTGCTGTGCCACTTTTAGCACCGTATCGATCGAATCCATATACAGTGTTTGTTCATTTTGACGCACAACCCCATTTGATTTATTGGTGAACGATTCTTTAAACACTACCTCAGTAGTATTCGACAACGAGAAATCGTAATTGGCTTTATAATAATAATCGCCAAAATCAATGCCGGTACTTGTTATGCGTTTTTCTAAGTAATCACGAGCACCATCGAGTTCGACTTTTCCCGCCGGAACAATGGTATCAAAATGATCTTTGTCGACCAAATGCAAAACCAAATACCCATACGGGATCAACCATGAATAACAATTCTGGAAAAAGGTTTTCTTGTTTTCAAAATGATATATGGTATAATGAGTGCATAAAATATGGGAAAATGTATTGTGTTCAAACGACATTGGATCAGTTACATTGCCACATTTCACGTCTGCATTCGGAAACGACTTCTCGCATTTGCTCACCATAGCCGGTGATTTTTCAATTCCATAGATTTGGTACCCTTTTTGTTGCAATGAATTGACTAAATGTCCGGTGCCACTTCCTACATCCAAGAAAACACTTTTCTCGGCAGATGGTTGGGTCATTTCCACAATTGCCGAGACTTCTTCATCCATGCGATCTTCGGGCAACATCAATTCATCATATACTTCCGCATACATGGTATCATATTTCGCGTCACCGCTTTTCAAAACAAATCGTTCTTGTTGTGCAAAACCTTCCTTCATGGTAGATGCCACCGATTTGCGAAAATACATCACTGCCAACAATACAATGGCTAAAATGATTAATAGTCGCAACCACATTTTATTGGTCGTTTTGGCAAATACAATAGATTGAATATAATAGCCGATCTTGGTAAAAATCTTCATTTCTACTATACATGAAGATTTTTGTTTGTAGTCCCCTTTATGATCGTAATTGAGTGCGAGTATGATTGGCAAACACGTCTCCGCCAATAGATGGGACAATATTTGGATGCTGAACAGATGCAAATTGAGGTGCTTCAAATAATTGAGGGAATGGTTGAGCTTCGCCTGGTCGCGAAACAACGGTGACTTTGTATAAATCACTTTGGGAAGAAGGAACATAGACTCCTTGATCTGCACCGTGTTGTAGTGCAAATGCTTGGTTTCTCAAAATCGTTTCCTTGTCTACATTGGCAAAATAGGCAGCGCTAGGTCCACGGGATGTTCCCGGATTGAAATTGAGTTCGACTACATGATCTAAATATGGTCGCATAGGAACACTTGGTTTAGCCCGGCGATCGACAATTGGAAAATGCGAATATTTGGTAGGAACCGGACGTGGATCGTAATTGGGTGCTAAACCTACATCGGGAAAATGACGACTTTGCATACGTTGATTCAATTCATCGGTTCGTTCAAATTGCCCATATGTGATGCCTTCATGTAGACCCATTATTTTACCAGATTCAGTTAATTCCATAATAATATATATTGTACTAATATAATAATAAACAATAAATATATTGTACTAAATATACATAGTATCGAAATGAATAAAAATGTATGTGTTGGATTATGTGTATACAATAGCAGTGCTGGGTTACCTGCCGTTTTGAATAATATAAATAAATTGACTACTGTATTTGAGAAAGTCAACATCATAGCATGTTATGATAAATCTCGTGACAACTCTCTAGAAATATTAACTGAATATCAAAATAATAATGAAATCCAATTAGATATTATAGAAAATAAATATGGAAATACAAGTGGACGAACCACGAATATTGCAAATGCTAGAAATAGTGTTTTAGATAAAATACGAGAAACTTATTCCGACTATACTTATTTTATAATGATGGATAGCAATGAATATTCATGTATTGGCGATTTGAATACAAACGTTATTGAAGAGATTTTGCAGCGTGAAAATGAATGGGATTCAGTATCATTTGATCGAGAAGCGGGTTATTATGATACATGGGCATTATCATACGATCCATATATTTATAGTTTTTTTCATTTTGGCAATTCTAGTAAGGTGGTTTCTATGATGAGACAACATTTTAATACATTGATGGAAAATGCGAAACGTGAAGATATGAATCAATTCATACCCGTATATTCAGCATTTAATGGATTTGCTATCTATAAATCATCTATGTTTTTAAACTGTTCATATTCGTCTGTCATTGATCTTGAATATATGCCTATGGACATACTACAAAAGGAGGTTGACTTAACCGATTGTAAACTTATGCCTATTTTTTCAGATGATTGTGAACATCGAATGTTTCACATGGAATCTATCAAAAAAAATGGTTCAAAAATAATGATATCATTAAAATCAGTATTTTCTAAATTGGCAGAACCAATCCCCAATTTACGTGGTCCTGCTTGAATGTATTTTACTCATCCAATACTCTAATGACAATTTTTCGTACATAAATGTTTTATCTTTATAATCATTGATCGTGTTTTGTAACAGTTGTGGCGTGATATCCTTCCAATCTTCAACAATCAATACCGGTAAACCGTCATACATATTATCTAATGGTGATGTTTTTACAATTGGTATACATCCTAAACATAACGCTTCCCATGTGCGATGACAGTCTAAACCATTTCCATGTGGAGATAATACAAATGCATATGTTGTTTGTTTTTTCCAAGAAATATAACGTTTTACTTGGGTCGGTTCATAATACACCAATTCTTTGTCAATATTTTCATATGCATCTTTCCTGTCATATGAAAACTTCGTATTCATTGCAAAATGAAAGTTCGAATAGCATTTCAATTCTCTTTCCCAAAACGGTTTTGCATTATTTTTGATATTCGTTAATAAATATTCCTGATTTATTGGGGATGACATATTACCCCATGGATGATTTGTTTTCGCCATTGTATGATAATCTAATCCAATGGGTAATTGTGTTAATTTGGTATGTTTCGCAATACAGTTTTGCGAATACCAATGAATAATTTTGGGATTTTCAATAAATGATACAAACTCGTCATTTGTTCTAAATAAATCAGTTGGGCAACTTTCATCGCAATCTCCCGATACGAGTACAAATTGGCAATTTATTTGCAGCAACAATTTTGAAAACCCCGGTATAGCAGCGTTGCATATATACAGTGAGCAACCATCTTGTAATTTCGATAAATCATACCCAATAAGTTGTCGAATACTTGAGATTGGATTCGTCGAATGTACATGGCATGATTTTAATAATCCCCTGCTGGATACGTAAAAACAATGATTTTCGTCTTCCATACAAAATTGATTGTTTTATTTATCCTTATTTGTTTATATAATTTCAATAATAATAACAATCTCTTTACAATGGTCAAAATCTGCAATACTCCTTACCCCACCGATTCCGAATACAATGTGCATTTCGAGCAATATCCTTATCCATTGAGTGATTTTCAGAAATATGCAATTGAAGCGGTCGTATCCGGAAATCATACGTTGGTAACTGCCCATACCGGTTCCGGTAAAACTTTACCCGCCGAGTTTGCGATCGGGTTCTTCCACGGTCTTGGGAAAAAGGTCATTTACACCAGTCCTATTAAAGCTTTGTCGAATCAAAAATACTACGAGTTTTCTAGAAAATATCCGCACATTCGTTTTGGATTATTTACCGGTGATATTAAAACCAATCCCGAAGCCGATGTGCTGATTATGACGACGGAAATCTTGATGAATGCATTATTCCGAACAACTGCTTCGACTGGAGCAACCACCCTTGAATCGTCTCTTCAATTCAAAATCGATATTGAAACTGAAGTAGGCTGTGTCGTCTTTGACGAGGTCCATTATATTAATGACGCCGATCGTGGACAAGTCTGGGAAAAAACCATCCTGATGATGCCCAATCATATTCAAATGATCATGTTATCGGCAACCATCGATGCACCAGAACGATTTGCCACTTGGTGCGAACGTGGCGGTGAATCCGGAAAAACCGTCTATTTGGCGTCTACCAATCATCGCGTGGTCCCATTAACACATTATGGGTTCTTGACCACAACCGAATCCATTTTCAAAGGCATGAAAGACAAAGTATTAGAAAAAGAAATCCGCGACAATACCAATACCTTAATCCCATTACAAAAAGACAATGGCCAAGGATATTTACGAATTGCCAAAACTTTGAAAACATTCGAACAAAAACAAACGACCATGAAACGTGCGGCGGTTCTCAACAACTTAGTATTATACTTACGTGATCACGACATGTTACCCGCGATTGGATTCGTATTTTCCAGAAAACACGTGGAACTATGTGCTCACGAAATCACTATTCCGATCTTAGAAGACGACAGTAAAATACCGTATACTGTTCGCCGAGAATGTGAACAAATTGTCCGCAAATTGCCAAATTACCGGGAATATTTGGAATTACCCGAATACAATGATCTAGTAGCACTTTTGGAAAAGGGAATCGGTATTCACCATTCCGGTATGATACCCATTTTACGCGAAATTGTCGAATTGATGATTTCGAAAAGATACATCAAATTATTGTTTGCCACCGAATCCTTTGCCATTGGTTTAGATTGTCCCATCAAAACGGCAATATTCACCGGTTTAACAAAGTTTGACGGGAATACCGAGAGATATTTGATGTCGCACGAATATACCCAAATGGCGGGACGGGCAGGACGGCGAGGTATTGATACCATAGGTCACGTGGTGCATTGCAATAATTTATTCAAATTACCGACGCAAAGCGAATATACGACCATGTTGGGCGGAAAACCGCAATCATTAGTCTCCAAGTTCCGTATTTCCTATTCGATTGTATTGAATCTATTGAAAAAACATGAAGAACCATTGGCACTGCAGAATCTGGTCGACTTTGTCAAGAAATCCATGGTGAACGAAGAAATCGAAAAATCGATGAACGAATCACGTCAACGTGTCCACGAATTGGCGTCAATCATTGAGCAGAAGTGTGCAACATTCGAAGAATTGAAAACCCCCGTCGACGATTGCATCAAATATTTGGATTTAGAACAAAAATTAAAAACCGCCACCAATAAACATAAAAAACAATGCGAACGGGATATTCGGGAAATTATGGACGCTCATCCCAAAATCAAAGATTATGCGAAATCCGTAGGAGAATACCGCACCAAACAAAATGAATGGAAAAAAGAAAAAGATCATTACGAATATTTGGAAAATTATTTGCAGGAACAAGTCCGACGCGTCATTTTCGTGATGGTCAATGAAGGTTTTGTCGAAGAATCGACAGATGGGTATTATACATTATCTGATTCCGGGAAAATGGCGTCTACGCTGGCTGAAGTCCATCCACTCATCTTTGTCAAATTATTGCAACAAAGTCGATTGTTAGCCGATCTTTCACCAAAACAATGCATTGGTCTCTTGTCCACCTTCACGGATGTCAAAGTTCCCGCAGATGAAAAATACACGATTCCGGTCACTGATGATCGAACTGTCAAACAAGTCGTGTCGACTATGGCAACCATGTTCTTGGATCTGGAAAGTGTAGAGCAACGTTATGATATGCGCACCGGAATCCAATATGATGAGTATTTACAATATGATATGATAGACGCCTTTATGCAATGGGCTGATTGTGAAACCGAATCCGATTGCAAATATTTCATCCAACAATCGATCAATATTTCCGTAGGTGATTTCACCAAGGCGATTATGAAAGTCGCGGCGATTGTCAAGGAATTAATGAGTATGTGCGAAGAGTTTGAGGGTAAAGACGGTTTTGTCGAATTATATTACCGCCTTTCCAAAATAGAACCTATGATTTTGAAATACATAACCACTGCCCAGAGTCTTTATGTATAGATTTATTCGTCCGACGAATCGTCGGTTAGATCTTCATCGCTGCCCTCAATGATTTCTTCATCGTCATCACTATCGACTTCTCCTTCTTCTTCATCATCATTTTGAACGCCGACAATAATGGTCATACTGGTAGACCGGCGCATGGAATCGGGACGTTCGTCATCTATTTCCTCTTCCTCCTCCTCTTCTTCACTTGATGAATAAAACTCATTTTCGCGTGATTGGAATAAAGGCATTTGCGGACGCAATTCATAATCATGCATGAAATCATTCATTTCTATTAAATCAGTGTGACTCTTTTGAAAATGATTGCATAATGACAATACATTTTTATGAAATGGTGGACATTTATCATTGAATGTCCATTTTCGACTTCCAAACTCATGATAATAATATTTACGCCCAAACAATCTATTATAATTTGAAAAATAATTCAAACGCAGCGACAATTCGTAATCCGCATTGTTCTGTTTTTGATCTTCTAAGGCATACATACTAATATAATACAAACGCAAATAGGGTCGAAATATTTCGACGAGTTGATCATTCGGAAAGTTTGCATGCACAGTACATTTGAAACGCCTTTTTTTCAACATGGCGCGAACTTGTCTACCTAAGGTTGAAACGGGCGTATTTTTGATATAGGCATCCAATGCATAATCCCGTAATAAATATTCATGTTTATCGCGAAACTCGCGCAAATCGAAATTGCATTTGAAATACATATGATACAAATTGGGCATTAAAAACGTCGATTGTTTCAAGAAAAAATAAATATTGTACAAGGCGCTTTTGGAAAACGGAATATTATTATAAGGATTTTTGATGACCAGTGGTTCGGCGAAAAACATGGGTGCATGTCCCAGTGCGCCATTGGCTATATTAATAATATTTCCCGCAGTGAATATATATTTCTTGCCGTTTTGTAATATATAGATATTGTTGGTCGGATGTGGGGTAATTGGATTCAAATATAAATCGCTGTCGTTATGTAGGGGAGTATGCATGAACCGCCATTTGTTGACAAACCGTGATAATACCCTGTAATGACGCTGGGCTTTTATGAAAACATCATAGATGGCATTTGTTTGTTCTGCTTTATAAAATGGATTTTGACCAAGTCGATATAAAAACTTGATTTTGGATTCATGTTTGTACGGCGGATGGGCAATAAACTCGCAAATTGCATGATGCACTAATGCGGACACTGAATAAGTATTATCGGATTTCATACTGATTTCATGAAAGAGTTTGAAATATAACATTTCGGGGGTGTAATCGATTTTAAATACAGTGCAGTCTTCATAATCAATATTATAGACAATTTCATTATTGAGTATTTTTTGTAGTATTAGGGAAAATGTATGAATGTATAACATCGCTATTTTACATACGACTCGTGTTTTTATTTCATTTCTAAAATGAAATAAATCATCATGTGCGGCGGCGGGGAGTTGGCTTACAATACTACAATCTTGGTATAATAGGCCCATAATCCTAGACCAATGAAACATTTGGCGGTAAAATCTAAAATATTCATCGCAATGTTTTTGTATGATTCTGAGAACATATAAACAATTCCGTATAAACTCCAGACAACCAAGTATACGCCAAACAAGGCATAGTTGGCAAACGAATAAAGCGGTTTGACGAAACTCCTAAATATAATCCAGAACATGGCGAAAAAGGCGACGAAACCAAGTATCATAGCCGTGAACCGATCCAGCCATTTTTCTTCTCCCGCATAACCAGTGTATAACATGATATAGTTCAATCCAATAATAGAGAGAATTGTCCCTAAATGAATACTACGTTTCGAGTTTTGACCCAATACCAAACAAAGGGCTAATAACATCATAGGTGTCGTGATCGCCCAATCAATATACCGTGTTTTGGTAATATCACTCCAATCCATAGGACCTACACCGCGCTCATTCGCTTTTTCAATTTGACTGATGAATACCGAATAAAAATATCCGGCTACAATTGAAATACATGTTTCTAAATTAAGAACATGGCGCACCGCTGGGATTTGTGTTCGCATGGCTTCAACAAAAGTAATCGTGGCGGTAGTTAATAACAATATATAGGTTACAACAAAGGAGAACTTTACATAATAATGGACCGCTGGTTCGTTTTTTTTGTCGGATTCGCTAATTATTTTTTTACCAGTATTTCCCGGAATAACCGATGCTTTTGACACCTCGGGAATAGTATCCTTTTTCGTATCATTCACATGTTTTTGATCTTCGAAATTGGAAAATAGTGCTTGAGACATATATATATTGTATGGCTAGAAAATTGATCGTTTATCGTGTTTTATTATAATACATATAATAAAACATTTCTTATGAAACATGTGCAGTTCTGCATCTACTATGGACGAATATGATACACCACCAATCAATGATGACAGTGATATGTATTGGGATATCATGGATAAAATCGTCGATGAAGAAGAAATGTTTTGGGAACATGAAAAAACACATGGGCATTATTACTTAGGTATTGTCAAAGTAGATCGGCATTATAATGACATATTGATGTCCAATAGCATGTCGGCTCCCACCTTTTACAAATATGATATAAATATATTGACCAATTATTTGCGATTACATAGTCCATTTCGATACAATGTATATCCACGCATTCACATTATGCAACTCCATATTGACAATGGAGTATACAAAGCCGTCATCAAAACCTTTTGGTTGCGTATTATACAACGCACTTGGAAACGGGTTTACAAAGAAAAAATGCGGGTGATTGTTGCTCGTGGTCATCCGAAGGCGCAGTATCATTTTGCGAGTTGTGGGAAATATCCGACTGGACTCCATTGGTTACCTGGATTGTCTGGTATGCTGGTCGGATGTGAATGAACGATTATTTGTCAAACGACAACAAATATAAAAATTGATTGATATCCGCCAACATTTCGGCTAAAATGTTTTCCAAATCGCTGTCTCTTTTTTTATGACACTGTTTGATCAATTGGATAATAGTTGATCGATACCCAAATATTTTGTCTTTGAAATCGTCGGTATTTTTCGAATCATTCATTTTCATCGTTTTGTCAATCATCGTTATACGCGATTGATCTTTACCCAACAACACTTCCACGAATCGATCGACATTAGCCGATAACTTTTCGTGGATTTCATCCGTCGCTTGATGTTGTGAATAGGATTGGGTTTTCCAATGATAGAGTTTGATAGTATTCAATATTTCCAGGAATCTGCGTACCAACGTGGTCTTCGAAACAACAGTATGGAAACTTTTGCGAGTCTTATTTTTGGGGGCGCGATTTTTCACTGATTTAGGCATAATATATATTATACTAAGAATAATACTAACAACATATAAAGATTTGTTCTCTAGGTATAATAATGAAACTATTCTTAATTTTAGCATCACTTTATCAAACTAGCGCTCTTTTGTTCCATGCATTGCAAACCATCCGGCGTAATGCTCCGGAATTAGATTGCAATTATTATTCGTGTGCTCCACGTCCTTCCTGTATGAGTCCGCCATTGAATCAAAGTCTTTTGTCGGAACAAGACAAATATGATTTGGGATGGTATGTGGTCGCCAACAAAAAGGATATTCGATACAACAAACCATTCCAAGCGACCATCTGGAATAAAAATTACGTCATTTGGAAAAACGCGACTTCGGGGGAAATCCACGGTTTAGATGATGTTTGTCCTCACAAAGGTGCGTCATTGGCGGGAGGTAAAATAGTGAAGGGATGTGTGACATGTCCTTATCACGGATATGAATACAATGGCGAAGGAACTCTTTCCAAAATCCCCGGAATCAATTTCACATTGTCGGCGGTCCATAATGTCGCTAAATATCATGTTGTCGAGAAAAATGGGTGGGTATATTTGAATACCAATCCATACAATGCAAGTTTGGACGTAAATATTTTTGAAGAACCGGAGGCGGTAGGAGGCGACTTTTCCCCCGTTTTCTTGGAAATGGATTTCAATTGTTATTCGCGTATATTGAGCGAAAACTCGTTGGATGTCATGCATATTGCGTTTGTACATACGTTTGGGAATGCGGAAAAACCGGCGCCATTACAAGAATATCCGCCTACACAGATATCGCCTTATCATTTCAAAACTTCGTATTTGTATGAATCGGGTAAAGAGTCCATGGTGAAGAAAGTATTCGATATAAAAACATTGAAGATCGAGAATGAGTTTGTGCTACCACATACGACGGTGGCGCGGGTCATATTCGATAAATATATTAGTACCGTCATCACTTTTGCCTTGCCTATTAGCGAAACCCGCAGCAAACTCTTTGTGAAAACCTACCGCAATTTTTGGAATAATGAATTGGGAGACATCATGACGGAAAAAATGATGCGTACTACCATGTTGCAAGACAAAGCGGTGGTTGAAAACATTGATATGCGATACATGGAAGGCAAGTTCAATATGAAATATGATAAATTGCAAAATACCTACAAGACATTTTACAAACGCTTTGTCCATCGGTTTTGCGATGTACCGACTAAAGTAGAGAATAAAACCATTGACAATTGAATAATTACATCCTTTCTATAGATGTAATCATTCTATTAAAACATCACTAATGACTTGTTTGTTCAGTGGGATTTCTTGATTTTGATTATTGCTAGTATGTGATTGATTCTTAACCAATTCAGTAAGGATTTTGTTCTGATTGGCAATTGTATTATACTGTGTAACAACTAAATTACGTATTTCCTGATTTTCGCTGATAAGCACATTTATTATTGTATATAGATCAGGTCGGTCAGTTTGCTTAATAGATGTATTTTCAGCGATTTGTTTCGGTTTGCTGAAATTACATTTTTTTTCATGATACCATAAACTATTACGCGCTCTATATGATTTGCTACATTTTTTACACAAAAAATCTGTATTATGCATTTTTGTGTCTATTGCAGATGAATGATTCGCTATGTGTTTAGATGTTAAAATATGTCGTTCCCAATCACTTTTCTTAATGCATTCAAAATTACATTTTTCGCAAAATAATGATTTTGAACTTTTACGAGTATTTATAGTTTCGGTATGCAAATTAACAATATTGTTTGGAACTACTTCTTTTGGTTTTGGCAAAGGTTCAATGCTGTTCAAGGTAGCATTCAATAATACAAAGTATTCTTGTTCTTTTGATCTTGCTTCGTATTGGTCTTTACATTTACAAAAATGAATTATTTCCATATTCCAATTGTTCCATCCACCATTACTTCGAATCGTTTCATACAACTTGCATTTATAATTAGACTTATTTTCGTTATAACAACTTTGTCTATGTGATTGTTGTCTTTTTACAAAGTTGACTGTATGTCCAACATATACGTCTTTGATATTTGGATCTTTACATGTTATCTTGTAAATAATAGTATTTGAATAGTCGACTTCGGGTTTTTGCATGAAGTATATAGTATACAAGGAAATTATTTTAAGTCATTATATCTAAATATAATAAATTAAGTCATTATATCTAAACTTTCGAAAAAATATACATTGGCGATTTCATCCATTTTTCATTTATTTTGAATTGATAATCTTTACTTTCAATTGTATATTTAGGTTTGACAAGATTCTTGATAATAGATAACCAAGGACGTTTCACTCGATCAGTTTCTCTTACTGCTTTTATATTGTTGCAAGCATACCATTTTCGTATTTCTGGAATAAGTTCCATAATTTTTGTTTGGATTTCTTCATTTTGGTCTAATTCATATAATGTATATGTGTTTTTATTTTCCAAATCTAATATGCGAATAATTTTGTCTGTCATTTCCTCTTGTTCTGTTTTGTACAATTCGCATTTTAATCTCATGGTTGGTATATAATTTACAATAATAATTTTTAAGTAGATTATGTTTTATACTTACAGTGATAGTAATTTTCCAAAATAAAATCCCACATATTATTTCATTCGACCAAAACATCGCTAATAACTTGCTTGTTCAGTGGGATTTCTTTGCTGATATTACGAATGATTTTATCTACTTTATCATCGTCACTGGATTTGTTGGCTTCTTTACAAAGTCGTATTGATCGGGTGATATGATCTTCTCTATCTGATCCTCCATCAGGAACATTTTTTGACCATGCAAGACATTGTTGCAGATTAGCATGACTCACATGGTTAATTGCTTTTTTGGTGTCTTTCAAATTATCATCTTTATTCCAAGTATCATTATTGTGAACATAAAACGTATTGCGTCGTTCATCTGTACAATGAAGTGGTCGTTCGGTTATCTCCATGGAGTTTAATTCCTGAATAAAGAGTTTGGAAATACCATCTACGTAGCCTTTTTCTTCAATCATGAACATATCTACTTTATTTTTGAGAACTTCAATAAAATCACTCATGTTTTGAGCATCTTTGCATTTGTCGGTAAGAAACATATTGATGTTATAACTGTTATTATTATTTGCAATGGTCGTATTGTGACTATTATTAGTAGTAGGTTGTTGATTCTTCACAATTTCAGTTAATGCCTTATTTTGTTCGACAAGGGTATTATTTTGTCCAACTAATGTGTTTGTTTGTGTAATCATGGCATTACGTGTATCTTGGTTTTCTTTAATAAGCATTTGTATAATAGCATACAGTTCTGGACTATTATTATGATACGAATCTGTATGTACATTTTCTACCATAGTGGGGTTATAATTGCATTTTTTCTCATGATACCACAAACTATTCCGAGCTGTGTATGATTTATTACATTTACTACAATTATACTCAGTGCGGCGAACCTTCGGTGTTTTTTTTATTTTCGGTTCAATTGTGTTCTGGATCTTAGTACTATTATGTTTAGCAGTCAAAATATGCCGATCCCATTCACTTTTCTTAATGCATTCAAAGTTGCATTTTTCACAAACTCGTATTTTGGCGTTTTTTGACATTTTGAAATGTTCTAAATGTTCTATACCATAAGTACATATTTTGTTTTTTGGACCTGTCCGCAAAAATCCCCTCGAAAAAATTATGCAGTCATACAAAAATTATAATTATCGATTTCACACTGAGTCAGTCACAACCACTTTTTTCTCAAAAACAAAACCTCCTATATTTCAAATTTGACATTTTCCTTGCCAAAAAAAAATGTCAAATTCGTCCAGTAGCCTACCATTACTTTTCCCTTTTTGAAAAAGGACTGACCCCCCATATTTTTCGAATAAATATAATATTTTTCATATACCCACACCTAAAATGATGTTGTGGTTAAACCATATAGACAAAATCCGTTATAATAGATAGCCATGGCAACTATTCCAAACAGTATACGCCGATTTTTTATTGGAACTACTTCTTTTTGGGCAGCATTAGGATTTTATCGCGGTTTAGATCACTATGATTATGATCATACAAAGGATATGCATGATTATAACAGTAAAATGAAAAAATGGGAAAAAAATAACATAGACTATGCAAAATATGGTCTTGATCCAATGGATCCACCAAAAAAACCAACCAAATATTATTTAACGGGGATTGGATATGGATTCTTAGGAATAGCATGTTATTTCAATATGTTCCTTGGATTCAATATTCCCAAAGAATTGTATCGCATTGAAGTGAATATGCGCGGTCTAGAGGATGAAAAAAACAAGCCATATTATCGAAGGGTACTTTGATCCCTTGGATCTTTCCAGTCGATCCCTTGGATCTTTCCAGTCGATCGCACAAAAGCGATCTTACAAAATTGAAGAAACTCGCAAACACTTGATAATTTGTATATTACAACTTATCAACTATGGAAAACATTACTATTGAAATCGAACACTCCCAAGATCCACGTGAAGCCATCCAACTTACGCGCTATTTGTATATTGTAAATGATGTAAAATCCTCACTCTTACTTGCACTATTAGAAAAACGTCGCGACGAAGCACTCTTTTGGGCATACGAACTCTACATGTCTGGTCTCGAAGAAGAAGCATTTAATTTCGTATTATCGATTCTCTGTGAAAAATATAGTCATTACAAACGATTAACACGATTTATAAACAAAAAATATCAAGAATGGCAAACCACATCTGATCCCATTATTTTGGGAACATGTATAATAAATATGGCAATCAAAACCCCTTATGTAGCCGGATTCGTAAAAAAATATTGCACCGACGAAGAACTCAAATCTAGTATTGTAGAAAAACGTCCACCAGTTGTCGAAAATAACATATTCATAATTATGTATGATATTTCCCCCTATTTGACCATTGATCGCGATCGTAAATGGCAGATATTACGAGAAGCCATCAAGTATCCAGTTCGCACCGAAACCCGTGCAATCTTTGAACATGATTATCATACATGTCGATACGATGAAATCTTGCAAATCTATTTATGTGATTGGTTACAATATGCTTCATCCACGCCCATTTGGGCAACCCGAATCGTGGAATGCGGTGGAACTACCGGAAATCTGTTTGAAAACGAGGACCACGAAGAAACATTTTATACCAAGTATGGTTTAGAACCAGACGAACAACCTGCCGAAATAGCCATCAAAACACTTGGTCGTCCGGGTACCAAACAATTGACGTGGTCCGAGTTTTATGCAAAATATTGTTAGATGACGCTTTTATTTCTTTATACATTTTTGTTTTTCGTCTGACCATTTTTGTCTCGGTTTGCAAGATAGACATGTACGGTCTTTTGTAGACCAATGTTGATCTTTTTTACATGTAACGCATTTACCACTTGCTTTAGTAGAATGTGATGCACCAGAACAAGCAGCACAGGTTTGTTTTTTCTGGTCGAAAATCTCATTTTCTTTACATGTTATACATTTGTCGTTGAACCAAATATTATTTTTTCCTGCACAACTAATACATTCAGAACCATTCCAATGATTTGTGCCCTTGCATATGATGCATTTTTTGGTAGAAGCATTCCAATATTCCTTTTTTTTAGCATCACATGATTTACATGATTTTGCGTTTGCACCTGATGTTTTTTTATCTGGACAAGTTACGCAACTTGTTCCATTCCAATATGTACCAGCAGCACAACGCACACATTTGGTTCCGTCCCAAAATGGATTATATTTATTGCACAACACACATTTGGTTCCGTCCCACCTGAATCCTTTAAGACACTTGGTACTCGTCGTGGACGATGTAGCACTTGTTGTAGAATTGGCTGGAACAGGTTCACCTGATTCATCTTGAACAACTTCTGAATTGGCTGGAACAGGACCATCTGAAGGTGGACCTTCTGGACGATCTTCTCCGGCTGGCGGTGGACCTTCTTGACGATCTTCCCCAGCTGGTGGTGGACCTTCTGGTCTATCTTCTCCAGCTGGCGGTGGGCCTTCTGGTGGGCCTTCTGGTGGGCCTTCTGGTGGGCCTTCTGGTGGGCCCTCTGGTGGGCCTTCTT
>JACCDL010763143.1_pt1 | contig 25389 bp, 29 predicted proteins | sample 7441931 | NCBI WGS metagenome assembly JACCDL01 (sample SAMN15323437, study PRJNA562643) | freshwater metagenome | isolation source: river surface water | place: USA:Blue River Watershed | collected 2017-08-16 | reverse complement strand
GGGCCTTCGGATCTCGAAACATCTACCACATGTGGGTAAGAGGCACCTATCTGATTTCGAAGGTGCCTCGGGTGCCTACCCTCGAAAGGTAAATGCCCAGCCGTACCCCCGATGGAAAACGTCTTTCAGGTGCCGCACAACGCAAGCGGAAGCAACAACTTACACCTTCGCAGGTGGTTGCCGCTGTAGCTGAGATGACGCCAAGTGCCGATGCGATCAACGCTGCACTTGAAAACAGAGCTGAAGCCATTGCTGTCGTTGATGAAGCCGCAGTCGAGATACGGCCTTCACCGCTGCGGCAGCTCGCCGCACCGCCACTAGCTGCGGGTGTCGCGGCTGTCAACGAGTGGCTGGTCACTGTACTAGTCATGTGTGGACGCAGCCTACAGCGTAACCTAGATCCTGGTCGTGCGTCGTTGGCGTGTGAGCTGGCGCGGTTCACGATGGGGCTAGCGCAGCGGGCAGCGGAAGCCGAGGCAATAGTCACGCTGCGCCAACTACACGACCCTTACTACGTCCCGGCACAGCTCGACACAGACGAACCAACTACGGACCCCGTTTACCTTCATCTGTGGACGTTCCGGGTGATGGCACAACATTTGCATGCGACGGCAACGCTAGACCAAGCCGATCCGGCGGTTTGTCATCGCGCGGTGCAGGCCGCGAAGGCTTTTGGCCTGATTGGCAAAATCGAGCGTGGCGAGCAGATCGAAGCTGAGCGGCAGCGACTCAAAGAGCTAGTCGAGCGACGACGACGAGAGGCGAAGGTCTAACCATGGCGGCGAAGCTGCTCGCAAACCTGCGGAAGGACATCAAAGCGGCTGCGTCCGTCGGGCGCTACGTCGATATGGGCTTGCGCGTGCGTCGGCTCACCCTTGCGACCGACGACAACAAACGTCCCGAGCCTGGGCCTTGTGTATCTGCGGACGGTCAAGAGTGGCGCATTCCCGGTGCAAGCTGCGACGACAAGGTTCCAATCTCGACGCGACCGATTCAGGCTGCCCGCAAGTATGAGACGGGAACCGAGATTTTTCGCGACGGTAAGCGTCTTGGTGTGCTCGTTGTCGAGGACATCGCGACGGGCGGCGGTGTTTGGGACTCGCTCTACAACCAGTGGCAGGGCAGCGATGGCAAGCGACTACCGCCACAACGTCCCGTTGTCTTCGACTTGCGGGAATCCCAAGTCCCCGCTTTTCGATGCTTTGCCGCATGGCTTGCGAAGTGGCGACGGAAGGAAGCAACACAAGAGGACGGTTTGATCGCGTTTGGCGGTCGGCGGTCGGGAAAAACGCTGGTCGGTGTCCTCGGCTGTCTTTTCGCTGCCGTCGATGTTGGCCGCATTGATGGAACACCGCTTATCGCATGGCTTGTGAGCTGCAATCACCCGAGCCGGGAGGAACTTGATCGCGAGCTTCGGGCGCTGCTTCAGCCGGGCTGGGCCGTCTATCGCGAGATGGCTAGTGCTTCGTCGCCCGCGCATACCTACACCTTGCTAAACGGAGCCCAGATCACGCACCGCACAGCGGAGGATCCCGAGGCTTTACGGGTCGGGCGCTGTGATATCGCGCTTCAGAATGAGGCTGGGAAGCAAACACTGCTTGCCTTCGCGAACATTATCAACGCGATGGCCGACAAGTCGGGCTTCTGGATCGGGGCCTCGAATCGCCCGAGGAGATCCAAGGCTAACTGGATCGCCCTCTTGGCCAAAGAGAGCAAGAAACTCGGCCCAGAGGCCAGCTTCCCGTTCTTCGAGCTTGATCCAAAATTGAATGACGCGATCGACCAGGGCAAGCGACAGCGCGTGCTCGACACCCTGCGACGACTTGACCCCGACGACGCCGACGAGGGGGCGCTGCTAGAGGCTGGCAACTACGTCTATGCGCCGCCCTTCGACGAGATGGAACACGTCAAGCCGATGCCGCAAGTGGGGCTGCCGGACTTGACACGCGAGGTCACGCGCAAGATCACGGGCGTCGAGCGTGATTACATCATCGGCTGCGACTTTCAGGGCAGGCCCGCAATGGTCGCCTCGGTTTGGAAAGTCGTCGGTAAGCTGCCGGGTGAGTGGCAATTGTGGTGTGTGCAGTCGTACTTCATTGAAGCGACAGACGAGGAGGGTCTGATCGACGAGCTAGCAGGCGACGGATACAGCCCCGATAACAGCTTGATCATTGGTGACGCTTCGGGACAGTGGCAGAAAGGCGACCACGGCAGAGGCCCCGTTTCGTTCAAATCTTTTAAAGATCGGCGCTACGTTATCATTGGAGCGCAGCGCAAAAAGGGCAGCTCGGGCATGTATAGCTGCAACCCAAGACCGAAGGAAGCCGCTGTAGGTCGTGTAGTCGGGCTGCTCACAAAGAAACGGGCCAACGGTTACCCAGCGCTCCTAGTTGACCCCGAGGCGTTAACGATGGGCGAGAGCTTCGCCAAGTGCAAGGCCGGGCGCGGGCGCTTTGGCATCATCCCCGTCGGCGACCACTCGCACTTGACCGACACAGCGACATACGTGACTTGGGCTGTGTTGACGGAGCTTCAGACGGCAGAGACGAAGGCCAAGGCGGGCACCGCGCAGCCTCGACAATCGCTCCGTGAGATGAGAGCGGCGATGGGTCGTCGCTAACCAGCGGGCTAAATATTCAGCTACAGCCACGAGCATAAGCACCGCGCACCTGGCCTACGTCCACTGAGAGAGCACAGAACGATCCCTACCCTACGAGGTATGAACAGTAATCTGCAACGGGCGCTCGACGGCATCATCGGCAAGGTCAAGCAAGCACTGCCATCGACCAAGCGGAAGCAGCAGACCGAGCGGGCTGCGTGGCAGACGTTCCAAGCAGCGCGGCAGCGAGGTGAGCAGCGGCGGTCAGCGCCTATCCCGCCCCAGGACATGGAAGAGGCCGGAAACCCGGCGCTGCGGGCGGCATATCACGGCCACATCATCATCGACGAGCGGCAGCAATCTCTCGTCTCAAGCCAGATGGCCGAGTATAGCCGCGTCACATCAGCTGCGGGGTGGACGCCGCTCGGAACCGAGCCGCTTCCCGAACTGAGCCCGATGTATATTGGCTCGGTTCACGGACGCACCGATCGCACGGGATGGTGTGACAATCTCGACGATCTGACCCGTCGGTGTCTGCGGTACGACGAGCACTTGCAGTCGGTGGACCGTATCCGACGCACCGCCGTTTTTGATGCCCCCGTTCGGGTGAAGCCCTGCAACAGCACACAGCTTGCTGTGCTTGTGGCAAACGCTGTCCGAGCGATTGTTGACGATGTGGATGGTTTCACCAGCACGCTGGGCGAGCTGGGCTATGCGAATGCGAGCGGCTTTGCTGTCAGTGAGATCGTTTATCGACCCCGGCGCATTCGAGTCGCGATTGATGCCCGGACGGCGGTGACGATTGACGCCAAGTGCATCGCCAGCATGGAGCCGGTGAGCAATCACAACGTCGTTTTCGACATCGTTAGCGACAGGCCCTACCTGCGCATGGGGACGGCGGGCATGATCGACCTACAACGTGCCGTCGATGGTCGGTCTTTGCGAAAGTTCGTGGTTCACAAGGGTTTTGGCGACGGGCCGACGCGCAGCCGTGGCTACCAGTATGCGGCGCACTATCTAACGCAGCTTACCGGCATGACCGTAGGCAAGTGGGCGGTCATCTTGTCCACGTATGGGCTTAGCACCCCGTATTTTTCCTTCGACGAGGAAAACGGCGCGGACTTACTGCCCGAAGACGTTGCCGAAGCTGAAGACACTCTTAGCGACCTCGGTAAGGGCGTTGGGCGCATCCTGCGAGGGGCGTGGGGCGAGGTCAAGACGACCCCAGTACCGACGGGGATGTATGACCTACATCAAGCCATACTTGGCTACCTGAACTCCCAAAAGTCAAAGCTCGTTGTTTCCAACACGCTGACACAGGAAATGGGCGGGCAAGGTAGCTACAACGCTTCATCTACGCACTCAGATCAGCAGCTCGCGACTCAGCGTATGGACGCGGCGATGCTGTCCGAGACGCTGCGGACACAGCTTGTTCGCTTCCTCGTCGACAAGAACGCGGAAGCTTTCGCCCGCGCCTTTAGTCCCTACATTGTCGGCGGCTGCACACCGGCGGACGTTCGCGCATGTGCCCCACGCATTCTCGTCGAGGTCAACCCGAAGCTGTCGCAACCTGAGCGGCTGAAAATGTTCCTCGACGTGAGAGGAGCAGGCATTGAAATTGACCCTGATCAGCTACGTGAAGAGACGGGCATCAGACCAGCAGCTAACCCGACGCTTGCAGCTGAGGAACCACCCAACCTGGCCTACCACAGACGCGCAGCGTGCAGCACCGTAGCTCGTGAATATTCACCAGCTAGCGAGGAACGCATCAGCGTAGCAGTTCTCTTACCGCTCCCGCTCGACTTGGCCAAGCAGATCGCGATTCCTGGCTTTGAGCAGCCTGAAGACCTGCACATCACCGTCGCTACTGTCGAGATATCCCCCGACAACGTCCCGGCGATGTGTGCAGAGCTAGAACCGCTGCTGTCCCGCACAAGCGTCGTCAAGCTGACCAAGCATATTGTGTTCGACGTTGTGGGCGATGACGATCAAGCGGGCGAAGCGTGGTGCATGGCCGTAGATGGTGTTGACGACTTGCATCACGCTGTTTCATCGGTCCTTGCAAAGTACGGCGAGCTTGACCATCGTGGCTACGTCGCGCACTGCACCTTGGCTTACCGTTTCGACACCGCCGAGGATCACACGTTCCGTGCCCCCGATATCGCGTCAAAGATGCCGCGGCCGGTCGCATGCGAGATCACCGGGGCTGCTGTGTCGCTGTCACCAAAATCGCACCCTCGCGATTGGATTCGGTTCGGCGTTGGGGCCGACTCCCTACCCTAACTTTCGATGGCTACACAAATCGGCAACATCGGCGGCATTGATGTCGCGTCGCGACGAGCGAGCTTCGCCGTCCTACCCGCTCTCGATGCTCACGGAACGGTTGTCCCTGCTTCGGGATTGCGGCTAGAGCGCTTCCTTGCGAATCCGGTGTTTTGCTGGATGCACCGCACTGGCGACACCGAAGCCCGCAGCGCCGATCCCGATGACGTGATCGGGACAGTGACGGATCTCCGCGTCGAGGGCGATCGACTTCTGTTTTCCGTGGTCTTCGGAACGCATGATCTCGCCGATCGCTGTTTTCGCGCTGTCGTCGAGAAACGCATCAACGCTTGCTCGATCAGTTTCAACCCGATCCGTCAGCTCGTCGAAGGTGACGCCGTCATCGTCGACGAGGCAGAGCTGATCGAAATCAGCCTGGTCATCATCGGCAGCAATCCCGAGGCGCTCGCGCTTCGCTCATTCATCGAGGCAAACAACCTAATGAACCCTGAAATCCTGAAAAAGCTGGGACTCGAAGTTTCCGCTGGTGCTGGCGACATCCTGATCGCGCTGGCTCAGTATCTCGCCAAGACAGACGAGGACAAAGCCCTTGTCGACGAAGTTGTCAAGATGCTGCCCGAGCACAGCAAGGCCAGCGAAGGCGCTGAAGCCGCTGCACAGGAAGCAGCCGACGCGGAACGCACGAAGCGTGACGGTGACGTGCTCGCGGAAGTCAAGAAGCTCGCCGCGCGCATGGATGAGATCGAAAAGCGCACCGCCCCGGCAAGCATCGCCGCTGCTGTCCGTGCTGTTCAGGCTGCGGCGAGTCTGAATCGCGCACAGACCCGATCGGCTTCTCTCGGTGCTCCCGCACTGCCGGTGCCCCAGGCGAACACCACGAAGACCCAAGCAAAGTCGATTCTCGATCGCGCTGAGGCTGCGATCAAGTCGAAACACTAACCCTCTCTCTCGGAGATTTGAACAAATGGCTACCACTGTAGACCTTCAGCAGCCCATCTACGACAGCGCGATCCAGCAGGTCGTATGTCCAACGCTGGCTGCGTCCACCACCATCCCGATGGGCGCAATTGCGATGTGTGATTCGTCGGGCCGCGCCGTCAACTTCGTCGACAGCACCTACGCCGGAGGCGGAATCGGCTGTCTCGGTGTTGCTGTGTCGCGCTACGCCAACAGCACCGCGTCAGCAGCAACCAAACGCATGCTGTTTGTGCGCAACTGCCCCGCGATTCTGGTCGGAAAGAGCGGTGACGCTCCGACGGCGACGAACCTTGGCGAAAAGATCGCACTCTCGGACAACGGGACGTGCAAGGCAACCATCGCCAGCGGTGACTTCGAGGTGACTCTGCTCGAAGTCCTCGGCGGAAACCGTTTCCGGGTTTGGATTCCGTAGTCCAACCCATTTGAGAAAAGGCAACCAACTATGGAAACCGGATACCTCAGTTTTCAAGACATCTCGGCGCTTCGCACCGAGGTTGACACGTCCCTGATCCAGCGACCCGTCTCGCCCTCGACGGTCGTAAATGCGCTCGCGTGGATGCGCAAGCAGGGCAGCGCAGTGGCGGGCATGGAAGTCAAGTTCCCGCTCCCGACCTGGGGCAATCGCGCGCAAAAGCGTTCGCCTTATGAGAATCTGCCCGCGACGAAGCCCGAGAGCGTGAACTTTAGCGTCACCCACGATGAGTGGGCACCAGACGGTGAAGTGATCGCCCGTGGTACGCAGCTCACCGACCTTTACGGCATCTTCAGCGAGAACTTGCCGATGATCGTCGCGAACGCGCAGCTTGAATACGATGCGCTGCTCGCTGACGTGCTCGCAGACGGTCACACGACCACCACGTCATATGACGACAAGCCGTTCTTCACCCACGCAGCGGGCTCGGGAAGCCACCAAGCGAACCCCAACCGTCCCGGCCTTGCGACGTTTGACAACTACAACCCCAGTGCGGCGCTGAATCGCACCAACATTGTCGCTGGTCTTCAAGCCCTCGCCACCGTTCCAGGCTTTAACGGCCTCCCGATGTCGATGCCTGGTCGGATCGTGATTGTCGTCTCCAGCAAAGATCAAGAGCTGAAGGCGCGGACCGAGCTGAACGCGGCGCTTGTCGCCTCTGCTGCTGGCACTGCCACCCAGAGCAACGAGATGCCCATCGTGTCTGGCCCTGCCGACGTGCTGTTCCTGCCGACTCTGGCTGCGAAAGACTCGGGTAAGGGCTGGTATATGTTCAAGAGCGTGTCGGAGAAGCACCGCCCGATCGTGCTTAGCATCGTCGAGCCCTGGCAGACTTATGTCGAAGGTTTGGGCGATCCGAACGCACACAGCCGCACCACTCGGAACGTGATCAACTACGGTGTGCGTGGTTTCCATGGTTGTGGCTACCTGTTCCCTCAGCTCGCCTACAAGTTCATCGAGCCGTAATCGAGGCAGCCGCTAGCGCTCACTGGGCCCTGACGGCTGTCCCGATTCAAGTGTTCTCCAGGTATTAACGCCGGGCTGAATATTCACCAAGGCTTTGAGATTTGAGCCGCGAAGCAGATCACCCCTGGTCTGCCATAGACTCGCAGCGTTGCACATCAACCCGTCGCGTTTTCGTCGCTGCCTACCCTGTTCCGTATGGCAGCAATTCTCGTTTGTACCGACCAAGACGTGATTGACCGTTTCGGCGGTCAAGATCAGCTCAATCAGGCGCTAGACCCGAACAAGACCGGCGTATATGACACGACGACTCTTCTGAAGGCGCGACAAGACGCCAGCGCCGATGTTGAAAGCTACGTTGGCGAACGCATGGTCGTTTGGGGAGCATCGAGCTTCCCACAAAAAGTGATTCGTCTCGCTGCGTCGCTCGCTGTTTACTATGTCTGGCAATACGCGACAGGCGGTCAAGCTATCCCCGACGGCATTCGCAAGCTCAAGGAAGATTGCGTTGACGAGCTGGAAAAGATTGGCCAAGGCAAAGCGGGGACCGGAACGCCAACGCCTCCCGCTCGCTTCGCCGGTCGCGGTGGTGTGGATATGTCGCGCGGTGGGGTCAAAGTCTCGACGGCGACCATGCGATATAGCGGCGGAATCCTCGGGGGTCGCTAAGTGCTGCGCTTCCGCTGGATCGAGGAGCGCAAGCCGCTAGCCGAGCTTGTGACCAGGGCAAAAGACCCGAAAGACGCGCTGAAGCGAATCGCGGGCTTTCTGAAGGCCAAGGCCAAGCAGCGCATGGAAAAGGGCGAAGGCTTTGCACCGCTCGCGCCAAGCACGCAGAAGAAGTACGCAGCGACGACGATGTCATCGACAACGAAACGCGGCACGGTCAAGGCTGGCGTCCGGCGGAAAATCTTCGGCAACCTGAAGAAAAAGGGCGGATCTATCGACGACGCCAGGGCGGCAGCGGCGAAGAAGTACAAGGCGATCATCGCGAGAGCTGCGCGGCGCAAAAAACGCGGCGTCGCTGAGAAGCGTAAATCTGACGTAGCGACACCTCTCGGCAAACTGATCGGCGCTTTCGTTGCGAAGGTCGTCGGCAAGCGCCGCGTCACCGTCGAAAACAAGGTGCCGTGGTCGGGTGTTCACAACGAAGGCGGGACGGTCGGGCACGGCGCAAAAGTTCCAAAGCGCCAATACCTCTTTATCACCAGCGACGATCTCGACGAAGCAAAGCAAATCGTCCTCGACGCCCTTTTCGGAAAGGCCAAGTAAATGCCAGCGCTGACGATGAAAAACCATCTAGGTGTAGTCACGGCGACGATAGCGCGGGCGCTGCGGCTCGCCTTCCTAAAGCGATACACCCCCGTCGCGAATCTGGCCACCCTTGCCCTGCCCGCGACGCTGACGGCAAGGGCTGACGGCGGGCTTGTCTATGTGACGGGGGAAGGCTGCTGCTTTGAGTGGGTGCTAGCCTCGACGGTAGCACATGACGGCGTTGACGTGATACAGGTTACGGGCGTAACACAAGGTCGCTGGCACCGCGTCACAAGTGCGATGACTTACGGCCCCAACATCAACGCGATGCTGGCCAGCAAGCAAACAGGCTGGGCTAAGGCTGTGCTTGTCCACGAAGGCCAGACGACGATCGAAAAGCTGACCGAGCAGACCATGGCGCAAGCGCCAGCGCTTCAGCTTGAGTTTACCGGCGACCAGCTTAACCGTGATAAGGCTGCTGCTCGTCCTGGTCGGTACTACTGGAACTACCTATCCTACACGCTGTTTGTCACGTCGAAAAACCTGCGACTGCCGAAGCTGTTTCCCTGGGCGCTGCTGCAATCGCCCTTTGCTGCCGACGATCCTTCGCTGACCGACATGATTGGCGATTTGCGCTACTTTCTCGCCGGGCTCGATACCTATGTCGATGGGATTGAGTACGTAGAGGTAGGTGATTTTGACATCGTAGAGGAAGACCTCGACGAGCGGATCATCTGCGGAACGCTTGTCTTTCGCGTGAAGGTCAGCGTCGGAATCCCTGACGAAGACTTGGAACCCATCCGGGTGGACGTGCAGCCAAAGCTGACGCAATCTGCGCAGGTTGCCATCTATGACAACGTCCCGTTTGACCCTCTTAACTTCGTTGCCAAAGGCTTCGCGTGCGCTGTGGGAGCGGGCTTCGTTCGCAGCTTCGGGCCAAGCACTGACCTTGTGACGGTTGAAGGTGTGGCTGTAGCGGCGCAGTCGGCGACCGTCACGCTCGCGGCTGACAAGGACATTTGGCGCGATGTTGACGATACAGGGGCACTGTACTTTACCACCGTCGCCCATGATGAAGCACCGACCGCAGTAGCAGCCGGAAGGCTACGCATAGGCCGTACCGTGACTGACGCGACGGGCGTTGTGCGCGATGACTTTGTCTGCTCACGTAGCGTCGATTTAGGCGCAGCTTTCACTGTGCCGTAGGCGTCCCGATCCCTACCCTACCCCTTAGAACCAACCCTCCGAGGTGTAGCTACATGGCAACCTTTCCGCTCGTCTCGCTCCCGGCGGGGCTCAAACTTCCGGGTGTTTACACACAGGTCAATCTAAACGGTGCTGGCTTGACGGCATCGCCGAACAACAAAATCCTCATGTGGCACTACGTCGGCGCAAGTGCACCAGCTGACTTGTTCACGGCTCGTCAGGTGATCAGTCAAGCGCAAGTCGATGCGCTTTGCAAGTCGTGGTCGCCGCTCGCCCACATGTTCGCGGCTGCCGTCTCGCAGCTTCCGCAGGGCATCGGTGCTGAGTTCTGGATCGTCCCGCTTCCCGAACCGTCGAGCGGCAGCCTTCGCTCGGCCAAGATCAAGATCCTCGGCAAAGCCTCGTCGGGAACGGTCAGCACTGGCACGGCTGCCGTTGCTGCTGACACCCTGACGTTTTCCTATCGCGGTCGCTCGGTCAAAGTCGGCGTGTCCGTCGGTGATACGTGGGCACAGATTGCCGCCAAGCTCAACACCGCAATCAACGCTGTGGCATCGTTCCCCGTCACCAGCTCTGTCGCCACCGACACTGTCACCGTCGTCGAGCGGGTAAAGGGTGCTTTCGATCCCGGTTCGATCTCCGTAGATTTCGAGAACCAGGAAGCCAGCCTTTGCGCGGCGTCGCCTGGGACTCTGACCTTTACCTCGGCTGCTACCGCCTCGGGGACGTGCTCCCTCAAGCTCGGCGTCGGCCTCGTCAGCTACAGCATCACCAATGCCGACACCGCCATCGCGTCGGCGGCGGGCCTTTCGGCTGCGATTCGTGCGGATTCCTACCAGTGCGACAGCGCCGTACCAGGAACCCCGGACGGCAGCATCACCCTCTACTACCGTAACGGTCGCCCCTACCGTCCCGTTTCGGCTTCGCTGTCCGGTGTGACTGGACAGACGATCACCGTCGCCTGCGATACGCCGGGCACCGGAACACCGACCATTGCCGCTGCTTTGACCCGTCTGTCCTCGGACGAAACGGCCTTCAAAGCTTGGGCTGTGAGCTTCGACGACACTACGAACCTGTCAGCGGTGGTTTCGCACGTCGAGGCCAACGAAGCGGCGGGCACCTACGAGAAAGGGCAGATGGTGGTTCTTGCTCAGTGCAACAGTGCGACCGACGCCGGGACGGTGAACCTGCCCGATGCGACCAGCCCGAAAATGACCGCATCGAGCCGGTACGTTGTGCTGCATCAGGCTGGAAGCCCCCAGGCATCTTGGGAGCTTGCCGCCCGCGTGGCCACTGAAGTCGCTGCGACCTCCTTCCCTGCGCAGAACTTCAACGGTGTGAAGCTGCGCACCAACGAAGTAACGCCGCTCGGTGTGCCCCACAAAGCAGACCGCTCGACGCGAACCGAGTGCAACACGCTGATCAGCACCTTCAAGCTGGCCCCGCTAGTCGTAGATAGCTCGGGATCAAACGCCGTGCTGCGAAGCAACAGCACCTATGCGGCGCAAGGCGCAGCCGACGAGATGGCCGAAAAGTGGTCATGGCGTATCAGCGCTGACTACATCCGTCAGTCGATTCGCGTGTTTTTGGCCTCGCGTTTTGGTGACAAGTCGCTGAAGCGCTACGGAACTGCTCGCACTTCCCGCGTCGTCACGCTCGAAGGCGTGCGCTCGGCTCTCGTCGAAGTTCTGAAGAAGATCGACGATGAAGACGTTTACGATGACATCGAGTCGTTGAAAGCTGCTGTTCTCGCTGGCGTGAAGGTCGGACCGAATCGAATCGATCTAGCCGCACCTCTACGCACCGTGAACGATATCGACCAGATTGCTGTCACGCTGGTCCAGCAATAACCCCTTTAAGACCGAGCTGAATATTCAGCTCGGTCTTTGGAGCACACAACATGGCCGAGCTTGTAGGACAAATCCCACTGTTTGCGAACGACATCGAGGTTGGCAACGTGACCTCGGTGACGGTGACGCCTCAGAAGCCGCAAAAAACCGTCAAGTACATGAACAAACGCGCCGAGCGTGTCAGCGGCGTCGCCGATTTCGCTTGGAACATCACCACGTCTACGCGCGCCCAGCGCCAGGAAATCCTCGACATTATCGGCGGACCCCTGGCCGAGGGTTTCTCTCTGACCTTCGTAATCGGTGAGCAACGGTACAAGCTGCTTGACTGCGGCCTGGCTTCGACTGCATTTTCGTCTGGCACCGACGATGCGACTATCACGCTAGCCGGTGTCTCGCCTGAGCTAATCGAAGTCTAGCTCTAGCTGTAGCTGTCGCCGGGGGAGTGCGACTGCACCTAGCCTACGTCAGTCGCGCAGCTTGCCCGACTCCGTCTGCGTGAATTTCCTACCCTCCCTTTCCATGGACCTCGGAAACATCCTTGCCCGCGAGGGCAATACCTCACTCACAGGCCGCATCGTAAAGCTCACGATTCAGGGTCAATCGGAAGGCGTCATTGTTTCAGCGCTGGCAACGGCTCGTCTCATCCCCATCACATGGGAAGAACAGCGCACGGTGCGATCTGAGGCTACCGCGTTCGTCTTTGCCGTTGATGAAAATGGAAAGCGCCTGCGTCCGAAGCTGAACGCCGAGGATATCGAAGAGGAATTTGTGTGGCGGTGGCTGGCCAGGGTGCTACGCGACGAAGAGGACGTAAAAAAGCCCTTCGCGACAGCGATAAGGCTGCGTCAGTGTCTCATCGTCAAGCAGGCTGAGTTTTTGCAGCGTGAGTACTATGCGATGCTCGCCGATCATTACCCCGAGCTGCTTGGCCTGATCCCGACAGGAAACCGGGATGAAATCGTTAGAGCTGCGACTCGGTCTTTTTAGGCAGGCCAGGGCTAGTGCTCAAAGTCTTGGCCATCGCAACCCGCCCTGAGCTGTGGTTCGGTGTGACCTCACCTGTCGAGATCCACGAAGCGGATCTTTTGCGCTGGGACTGCGTTGTAGAGGCTGCGAAGCGAATCGTCGCGGGTAAGCCTGCAACCGATAAGAGTGACGCGAAGAAGGCTCGCGAGGCTTTCAGCGCACTTGCGAAAGGCAAATAATGCAAGCCTTTGAATTTACAACCCGTTCCGGTACAAGGCTCACCCTCTTTGGCGAGTCTACAAACTACAGTGTCGATATTCAGACGGGTGTTGCCGAGCGGCAATTCCTGAAGCAGTCGGGCGCTGTCCATCAGTGGACCGGGGCACCGCCGAGAAAGTTTACGTTTTCATGTGTCTGCATCGGGCATGGCTCGACAGCAGATGAGCGCACAGCCGACGCAGAGAGACGGATCAGGCTCATCGCTGACACTATCCTGGCCGACCCTTTCGGAACACTCATCCATCCTCGGCTTGGCAGTCTCGATGCCGTAGTCGAAAGTCTCACATTCAACGAGAACACAGGCGAAGCGACCGACGCGATCGACTATCAAATACGTTTTGCTGACGATGCGGTCAGGAACGTCCCGGCCAGCAGCTCCATAGCTGCAGCTACCGCTGCGGTAGAGAAATCGAAACAGGCCACGCTAGGAGCAGGGCCGGTAGTGCTAGGACATGCCCAGACCCTTGAAACGGCTTGTAGCGCGATTCTGAGCGCATCAAGCGCGGTGCAAAGCGAAATGGCACCGCTCACCAAGCTGCAAGCGGCGGTGGCGAATGCTTACACCGCTTCCGAAGCCGTGATCCGGTCGCCTGCTGCGCCGCTGTCGGTTCGTATCGCTGCGCTCCTCGCGTACCGATACGCCCGTCAAGCTTACGATCGCGCTGTCGCCGGGACGCCGACAACCATTGCTTACAGCGTGCAGAGCCGCACGTCGCTTTCTCGTCTCATTGCAACGGTCTACGGTGGTGGCAGCCGAGCGCTCGACGCGCAGATCCTAGCCCTAAACCGCATCCCGACGCCTCATGCCATCCCGCAAGGGGTCGTGCTGCGCCTGCCATCACCTGACTTGATCAAGCAACAGCTTCGGAGCGTGACCTAATGGCCGACAAGACCGCTATCATCGCTGTTGACTTCGACGCAAACGGCGTCGTTGTCGGGGCAAAACAGGTACAGAACAGCCTCGACGATATCAAAAAGAAGTCCGAGGACACCGGCAACAGCAGCGCCCAAGGCTTTGGCAAGATGTCTGCCGCACTCGGGCGCGTTGCGTGGTCCGTCGGTGAGACAATCAACCTGATCCCCAAAATGAACTTTGCGAAGTCAGTGGATCAGGTCAAGTATCTCGACGCGACGGCGCAGCGCATGGCCCAGACTTTCGGTGCCGCTGGCGACGACGTGAAAAAACGCTTCATGGACATCGAGAAGGCAACGGGTGTGTCAGCCTCGACTGTAGCGCAACTAGCAAGTACGCTTGGCGATGTAACCTACGATGCGGCGGGCAGCGCCGACGCTATCGAAGGGCTCGTCAAGGCGACGAAAGCATGGGGCGCTGACACGAACAAGGCGCTGATGTGGGGTGAGACGCTCCGAAATAACCTTGGCTATGTCGGCGACACTACGGCAGCTCTCGGGAAGGTTGAGGACATCGCAAACGAGCTTGGCATGGTCGGCGGACCGACGGCACTGCTTGACACTTTGTCGGCGCTTGGGCCTCAGCTCGGCGAAATCAGCACGGAATCCGAGGAAGCCCGGACGCGGTTGATCGCCCTCGTTGCTGCCGCCGGTAAGGGCCTATCGCCTGCCCGCGCTCGCGAGGCTGCGTCAATGGCGCTCGGCGAAGTGCAGTCACACAGCCAGGACATAGAGCGGCTTCTAGGTCGCAAAATCACCGACGACAAGACGGGCAAGATCGTAGATCCTCTAGCTGTCTTGCGGGACGTGCAAGCAGCAAGCAAGGCGAAGTGGTCTGACCCCGATACGCGCCGACGGAACATGCAATTCAGCTTTGGCACCAAGCTCGGTGATCTGCTCGGTCGCACGGACTTTGCAGAAGCGGAAGCTACAGCCCAAGGCGCACGTAACCAAGGCTCTTTGGGCGTCGCGTTCGGCGACTATCAGCGGACGAAGGTGGGTCAGCGTGAGATTCGCGACCTAGATACCGAGGCTGCGGGCCGTGACATCGCGGAGAAGGGCTTGGCCGTGAGCGATGCGGCAGTCGCGGGGCTCGGTGCAAAGGGTGCAGCTCAAACGGGACGTGTTGCAGCCTACAGCAAGATGGCCTACGACTTCGCGAATGAGATCGACCCTCGCGCGGGGAAGGTCGTCGGTTTGCTGGGTGCTGGGGCTACAGCTGGTGTAGGCATCGGCCACGCTGTCGCTGAAAAGGGGATCAACGTCTGGGAACACATGCCGAAATGGCTAGGCGGCGTAGACAAGGCGCAACCGGCTGCGGCAGCCCAGGCGACGGCGACGAGCAACAAAGATGTTGTTGCGGCTCTGGAGAAACAGCCCAAAGAGATCGCTAGCGCCATCGCTGCCGAGCTGAGCAAGCCGACCTACCGCGACACGAACCAGTCAGGAAGCTGGTAGCGCTGCCGTCTCTACCCTACCACTTATGACAGACAGAATCGGCGCAGTAGTTCGCTTGGTCATCGACGGCAAGGACGTGACCGAGGTGTCAGCACTCGACTATTCTAGCGACGTAAATCAGTGCCCTGATGTGTGCAATGCTACACTATCGCCGCGCAATCCGGCGGCGATGATCGCTTGGCTTCGGCCCGGTCAAGAGGTGAGCGTCTATACGGCTCACCCGGTGGTGAATGGCGGCGCTGAAGCTTGTAGGTTTTCGGGTTACATCAAAGACATCAAAACATCCGGCAGTCGTGGCGGCGTCGATATCAAGCTGACCATTGCCGATCGGGGTTATCGTCTCACCGACTGTGCCCCGCTTTGGTACACGCTCAAGTCTGGCACGTACCGGGATCTGTTCGATGTCACGTCGGGTAAGTTCATCCCGAAGGGGATTTTCAAAGGACTGCGCTTCGACAACAACAGCAATCGACGCCTGAAGCTCGGCATGGCAGGCTTTCAGGCCGCAGGTGGCGCGGCACAGGGGCAAGCCCTTTACACGCCGATCATGCCGATACAGGTGCAGCCGGGCGAGAGCTACCTCGACATTCTGACGCAATATGCCAGACGGTTGAACCTGCTCGTAGGCACGTCGGTTGACGGCTATTTACAGGCTTGGCTACCCGACTACAACCGCAAGCCCTCTTACACGATCCGTCTGACAGCCCGAGAGAGCAACGTGATGTCTTTCGAGTCATCACAGACGGCGGATAAGGTCTATACCGACGTGATTTGCGTCGGGGAGGCCATCGGGACTCCGTTGCTAAATTCGACGAATCCGAACCAGCAGAAGCGTCGGGGTACGGTGCGCAAACCGGACGCGCTACCGTTTCAGCGACGACTGACATTTGCCGACAGCGAGATGCAAACCCAAGAGTTCGCGCAAAAAATGGCCGATTGGCGGGCGAAGAAGGAACTGTACGACGGCTGGACGGTCACGTACGAAGTTGACGACTGGCATCAAAACGGGACGTGGTGGGAGTCCGACCAGCTCGTGGACGTTGTAGACGAGATCAACGGCATCTCACAGACGCTCTACGTCAGCGCCGTAAATGCTGTGACGGCCAAGGACAAGGATGATACGTGCCGCATAACGTGTCGCTTGCCGGGGCTGCTATCGGCGTCGTGGGGTGAGATTCCTTCACCTCGTAGCTTTGCGGCTGCGACTAAGCCGCCGGTTGGTTCAAAATAGCTGCGCTGACAAGACCAGTGCAGGCCAGGAGCGACCGCACTACTGGCCTGCGTTTGAAGCACAAAGCGCAAGCGCAGCAAGCTGAATAATCACCTACCCTCGTTCAGTATGCTGCCCCGTCGAGCCCTCGTCGATTTACTTCGCAACTATCTAGCCGGTCTGATCCGTCGCACCCTCATCGCTACGCCATCGGCTGACGGTCACATCGAGGTCGAAGGTTGGGGCAGCGAGGCAGGCGAGGAGGAGGGCAGCTATACGGCGCGGATTTTTCAGCACTATGGTATCGCCTCCCACGTGCCGGAAGGCGCAGAAGCCGTCGTCGTCGCTGTCAACGGCGGCAGCGCGAATGGGGCAGTTGTGGCGACCGAGCTGCCTGGGGCACGGCCAGCGCTCGAAAAGGGTGAGGTGGCGGTCTATTCCAAGTTCGGGCAGGTCGTGAGGCTGACGAAAGACGGTGATGTCGTGCTGATTCCGAAGGCTGGACGTAAGATCCTGATCGGCTCAGCGACGGGAACCGATCCAGTGGTTTTGAAAAGCGAGCTAAACAGCCTCTTATCGACGGTGCGGGCGTGGCTGAACAGCCACACGCACCCTACCCCGAGCGGGGCTAGCTCTGCGCCGACGACGGCGATGGCGACGATGTCAGTCAGCGGCTCATCGAACACCGAGGCCAAGACCTAGCCATCCCTACCCTACCCCTTGAATGCTCGACCACACCCTAGCCCGCGACGCTGCTACAGGTCTTTACGACTTTGCAATCGGCCCTGACGGCGACTTGGCGCTTGACGAGGGGGCAGCTTATCCGGTGATTAGCTGCCTCGTCGCCAAGCGCGGAGAATGGCGTTGGGACGCTGGCTATGGCACGACACTTTTGCAGACGCGCAACAGCAGCTATGCGACGGCTTCACAGTTTGTGGCGGCGGGGAATCAGGCCCTAACTACGGCGAAGGCCGAGGGCTACGTCACAGGTGGTAGCGTGGATGCTCGGCGGTACGGGTCGCGCTGGGGCTTGACCCTCAACTATCAGACAGCTACGGGCAGCAAGTCCGCAACCTTCAGCTTTTAGGCGTGCAAAATGGCACTTACCGAAGACGATATTTTAGAAATCTGCATCGCCAGCTTCGCACGCCAACCTAAGCTAGCTGTGCTACCTGTCGGTCAGTCGTCATACGCGGGACAGCGTGCGCGGGCTTTGGCGCAGCTTTTGGCGCAAGTGCTGGCCAGTGCCGAGCAATACCGGCGCGATAGCTTGCCCGTTGTCACCTACGTTGACGGTGTTCCCACGACTCAGACCAGCTCGGCGGCTCTTGAAAATTGGGCCTACGTGCTCGGTGTTCCCTCGAATCTGGGTGGCTTCGGTCGAAATGGTGCGGTTCCTGCAACGGGCGGGACAGCGACAGGGACCGGCAGCGTTCCGGGTACGCCGATCACCAGCGGTGCTGTGCTGTCTGACCCTTCCGGTCAAGTGCTTTTGCAGCTTCGCACAGGCGTTGTCGCCGACATCAGTGGCAACATCTCGATCATCGTTGACGCGGCGACCACCGGAAGCGCCGGTAATCTTGCGGTCGGTACGCGGCTCAAGTGGCAGTCGCCGCCCGTTGGTATTGCGCCCTATGTCTACATGACCGGGGCAACGTCCGGCGGTTACGATGTGGAATCAGACATTGACTTAGCCCAGCGTATCCTTGACTACCTGCGCTATCCCGTGCAGGGCGGAACGCCTGCGGATATTCGCCGATGGGCCGAAGAGTCCACCGACATCGAAGGACGTAGCATCGGTGTTGCTCGTGCCTACGCCCTGCCTTTGCGTGATGGCCTCGGGACGTGTGGTGTAGTAGCCCTGCTCGCGGGCAGCGGAAGCGGTCGCGATCCTGGTGCCACGAAAGCGGCGCAAATCCAGACCTATATCGACGGCAAGCGGATCGCTACCGACACGATTACGGTTTACCGGCCTTACATGCCGAGCGGTGAAAAACTGTCCATCGTTGTGCGGATACGTCCCGGTGTGGCCTTCATCTGGGATTGGTGGGGCTTCAATTTAGCATCGGCAGTCGCTTCCGCAGCCTCGACAACCCTTGTGCTCAACACGACTACACCGCTTAATTTAGCTGCCGCTGTTGACAACGGCAAAAAGCCGCGTGTGCAGCTCGTCGGCGCTACGCCTGTTCCTCAAGTTGTGCGTTGCTTGTCTTATGCTGACAATTCGCCATCGCCTGGCCAGGCGACCTTGACCGTTGACACGGCAATCAGTGGCACACCTACAGACATGTATCAGGCTGGCGGCGCAGTGCTGCCCGTCGCACTGGCGATCCAGGCGTATATCGACAGCGTGGGGCCGTCTCGACTTGCTGGATACCTCGATCCATCTGACACTTGGGTAGATGTAGTTTCGGTCGCTGGTATCAGTCACGCCGCACTAAATGCGACCGCATCCGATGGTCGCCGTGTGCTCAATGTAGTGCCGAATGCCGGTGCAGACCCGTCTGCTTTGCTCGGTGTCACTATCGCGGTCGGCGCTAACCCGGCTGCAACCGCAGACGTTCCGATGCTCGATGCGACGCCCGGTCAAGGTCCACAAATCCCCGAGCTGGCATCCGTTCTTATCCTCGGAGGCTAACCCATGGCAAGCCTTACCAAGCAAGATGTCCGAGACGAGCTTGCATCAGCATTCCCGCCCGGCCTAGAGGCTGTTGTCAACGTCGATGGCAGCATCTTCGGTGGGCTCATCGATCATGACGCTGAGGTGATCGCTGATACGGTGATCGCTTCGGTCGATCAGCTTTCTCTTGACTCTTGCCCGCTGACCTGTGGTGCCGGTCGGCTCGTGGAATGGGAAAGCAATCTCAGTCTTTCAGCGACGAAAACGGCCCTAACAGGAACGCAAGACCAGCGACGTAATCAAGTCATTTCGCGTCTGCGCCTGCGTGGCGCGATGACGCTGGCCAAGATCCGTGCCGTTGTTGCACCTTGCCTTGATATGCCATCGAGCGACGTGGAAGTCATCGAGCCGGACGCGGCGGAACAGCGCACGCTCCACACGTACCGGCAAGGAAGCCTTGGCAGCGGCTCTTTTGCCGCTGTCGTGATTCAGACGGTTGATTTTTGGGTCAACGATGATGGCCCCGTTAGCCCAGCCGGGGCACAAGTTGACGTGCAGGTCACTTGCGCTGACCTTTCCAAGCTCATCGGGCGGCTTTATACTCCTGACGGGACGTATGTGACGCTGCCGTCTGGCCGCTTCGGTCGCGGTGCTGCTGTAGCTCAGACCGTGCGGCTTCACTTCCCGACGATTCGCGCCCCACGGGTCATGGGTAAATGGTCGCTCTCGGTGTGGTCGGAAGCGGGAACCGGGAGTGTAGACGATGCTTGGCTTTTTGTCGAAGGAACTGGGCGATCGTCGTCACTGGCAAAGTTTGAATATGGCGTAATTGCTGACGCTGCGAAGGTCGGCCCCGCTGCTGACGTTCCGGCTGCATTGGACGCGATGCTCTCGATCCGGTATGCGACGCGGATTGATGGGGTGATCTATCAGTCGGCACTACTTGGCCCAACGGATCATGGGGCGATTCCCGAGGACAACGCAATCCCTGACGCCTGCATTCCTGCCGCATAGCTGACACCTACCCTATCGGTTATGACGACCCCATTTACGCCTTGGCGCACATATGCGCCGTCGGCGACCCCGAAGATCAAAGCCTCCGATTTGAACGAATGGCAAGCCTCGATCGGAGCGAATAGCTGGGTGACTGCGCTCTCGCGGCCCTGCTTTTCGCTCTACTGTCAGGACCGAGCGAACATTTACGGCACCATTGCGCCGCTGCACATCCTCGATTCAGCGACGAACAAATGGACGTATGTGGCGTTTCCGTACCTGACGATCAACACATCGAACATCAGCGGCGGCAGCTTTACGAACAGCGCTTGGCACGTCATCTACGCTCGATGCACGAATGGCGTACAGTCGATCGTGGTCGAAGCAGCGACCAATCCGGCGATCATGACGCCGGATGGTGTCTCGTCGCTGCCATTCTCGAACGTCAAAAGCGGTGACTTCACACACCGCTATGTGACGGCTTTTTACGTCGATGGTGCAGGTTACATCCAGCGTTTTGCCGCGCGTGACAGTGTGGTGACATGGCTGGATGACATCTACATTGTCGGCAGTGCTGGCGGTGGACAGGCAGGGGCAACAAGCTGGCAATCGGCAGCCACCCATGCGGTCGGGGCGGCTCCGTGGTGGTGTAACGAGCTGGACGCTCATGGACTGGTCTACAACACCAGTGCGGGCGCAGATTGCGACCTTGCGATCAGCTACAGCGGCGATTCTTCGACGATCCCCCGAGTGATCACAGCATCGCGCGATGCATCCGGTGGGCCTGAGACGTGCGGCGGTGAGCTGACGATTTTCACGCCGCAGTATTCGATCCAGTGGAAAACAGCGACGACTTCGTGCGTCGTCAAGGTCAAGGCGCGGAAGTGGAGGGACTAGCTATGCTTTTCGTTGAGCCTTCCACCATCGAAACGGTGCGGGCTGCTGTTGAGCAGCATACGAATGTTTGGCTCGCCGTCGGTGTTGCCGTCGGTCCCGTCGCTACTGCCGTGCTTATCGGCTGGGGTGTGATTAGGCACCTATTACCCTACATCCGAGACGAGCTAGCAGCTAGCCGGGCGCATATGTCCGACGCGCTAAACAAGCGTGGTGCTGAAGCGGCGGAAGACATCCAAGCGGCTCGCGAGCTGGCCCGCGTCCAACACGAAGCGATCGTCGAGCGAATCGAGGGGAAGATCGACCACCTCGACGAACGCAGCAAGACGCAAGAGACGCTTTTGCGGTCAATCGCCGCCAAGATTGGCGTAGTTGCGCTGGTGCTGCTGCTGGCTTTCGGCATCGGTGTCGGCGGGGCGACGGTGGTGGCGCGACTACAACGTCCCGTGGTGGTGCCGTCGGTGCAGCGGGGCGAATGCAGCGAGGTCAAGTGTAGTGAAGAGGAGGTATGTTGCGGCAACGAAAAATGCTGCCCTGTTTCCCGGCGAGCGGTCGATGCAGAGATCGCGCGTAAGCCGCTGTCGTCGTCGGGGCTAGACCGCTACGCGACTACGGCAATTGTGCCGTGTGACTCGCCTCGTCGTGATCTCTGTTCGGGGGGCCGATAATGCGTTTTCCAAGCGTCGTTCTGTGCTTCGCTGTCGCGGCGTGTGGCCCTGGTCTGAATGACATCGTGCGTATGCGTTCGCTTGCCGACCGGGCGAAGGCATCATGCTTGAATGCACCGGCATCAGGACGTGATGCGGTGTGCCGTAAGGCTCTGGACTGTGCCCAGGCTGCCCAGGATGCCGCAAAGGCCATCCAATCGCACCAGGAAGCCGTAAAAGCTGGCACCAATACACCGGCAAGCGGGGCGGTAGCCAAAGGGCTTGCAGCCGTTTCTGATGCGATTTGCGCGGGGGTGAAGTAATGTCGTCGCTGATTACGTTGATCGTTGAGTTTCTGGCGTCGGTGGGGGCTACGATCAAGGCACGACAACAGGCGCGGGCGACTGAGGAATTGCCGCGTGGTGAGGCTGAGATCAAGGCCATCGGTGACGACGTGGCGGCGATCAAGGCGGAGCTTGCCAAGACCGCCCCGAAACAGCCGAGCTGAATATTCACCTGGCTAGCTGTGCTCGGGCGTCTATGGCAGGCCAGGTGTCCTTGAGAGGGCGATGATGACCGCAGAATACCCTAGCGCTTCTTTTGTTGCTTCACCGAACCACTCCAGCAGAAATGGTGTGAGCGTCGATAAAGTTGTGATTCACATCACTGATGGTGGGCCAGTGTTGGAGCGCTGCGTGGAGCGTTTTTGCAAGCCCGAAACGAAGGCATCACCTCATTTTGTGATTGGTCGAGGTGGCGAGGTCGTGCAGCTCGTCCAGCTAGACCGGGCCGCTTGGCATGCGTCAGGGTGGAATCGTGAGAGTGTAGGTATCGAGCACATCGCGCGGACGCCCGGCGAGCTGAAGGGCTGGGCGAAGCTGTCGAGGGAGACACGGCGGAAGCTTGTCGAGTGTGACGAAGACGCCGACACGGAGACTGATCCGGGGCTGATGCCGACCGAGGCGCAGATCGTGGCGTCGGTGGCGCTTGTGCGGTGGTTGTGCGCGAAGCTCGGGCTGCCGATGGATAGAGCGCATGTTGTCGGGCATTACGAGTGTCCTGGCACTACGCACGAGGACTGTGGGCTAGATGAAGCTGCGGGAGGGATTTGGCCGTGGGCCAGGTTTTTGACGAGCCGCTAGCCAACCCGATCCCGTCCCTTGATGGCTCGTCTTACCCAACCGCGAACGGACTGCCGCAGCTTCCGCACTTGATATCCGTCCGCTCGATCGTTGCTTTCGCTACTCGGATCAGGAATCCGCATGCGCAGCTCGCCCGCAGGTTCCGCGTTTTCGGTGTTTGAACGCTGACACTCCTTCCGTGGCTTGTCGTCCGACGGAACACTTGGATCCCCTTTCCTAGCTGCTCGATCTGCTCCGCCCACCGCTTTTCCGTCTCTTCCGTCAGCTCCGTCCGCGCCCACCCGTAGTGGGCCATCTGCTTGACCTTCAATCCCAGCTCGTGCGCCGTCTTCCGAAACTCCGCGTTGTGATAGTGGCTCGCTGAACAGTCCTTCACCTTCCGCACGAAGTTGCAGGCGTGCGCGGCCTCGTGCAGCAGCGTCCCAAACACTTCCGCAGGCGTTCGGTTCAGATACTCCGCAAACAGGATCACTTCGTGCAGATCTCCCTCGGTCCGGTGCTGCCACTTCATTGGACAGAAGTGACCGATCGCCCTTCTGTCCCCGCAGCTCGGAGCCGTCATCAGCAGCACAGCCGGAACATCGGGATGCGCCGCTCGAATCGCCGTCCACACTGCATCCACCGTCGCGATCAATCGCACCGATTCACTTGCTTGGGTCGTCATGGGAAGTAGTCTAATCACGCACTAAAGATCGTGCAAGCAAATCAGTGTTTGAACACCGAGACGGACCGATCGGTGTTTGAACGCTCACGACGATTCCAGTTACCTCTTCTGAAGCAGCATCAGGGCCATGTGTGCGGGATCTGGGCCATAGAGGTTGCTGAAGACGCAGTTCGGTTGGGGCGGGCAGCGACGGAATCAAGAGTCTGTATTGACTGCAAAACCGATCGAAACGATGCTGTCACTTGTAACAAGGAGTCACCACATGCACAAAGACGCCGCAATCATCGCCACCCATCGCCGCATCGCCTTGGTCGCCTTGCTTACCGCTGCCACGCTCATAGGCTGTCAGGAAGGGGTTACGGTTACCGTCGTGGGCATCCCGGCTGACACCACCGTCAGCGTGGATACGCTGAACCTAGGGATCGCCCGCTCGTCGAAGGTTTATCGTTACAAGGGTGTGGGCTATGCTCGCGTTCTCGGAGTTTCCCCTGCCCCGAGCTACACTGCCTCGGCCCGTCGGCCAGACGGCTGCATAGTTGGTGTCGGGACGGCTGACGACAATGGCGAAGACGAAGTTCGGATTGCACTGAAGGCTGTCAATGGATGCAAGTCAGTTCCGGTGCCAGATCCAACCCCCACACCTAGCGATCTTGCGCGTCCTGACATGTCCCCTAGCGACATGGCTCCTAGTGATATGTCAGCGCCAGCAGCACCTCGGGATATGGTGGCACCTCAGGATATGGCGACACCTCAGCCCGCTACCTGCTCGCCCCTTCCCCCCCTACCGCCTGCGATCACCGTGAACCGTGCGCCTGCGAGCTGTACCACACCGACCCGATGGGCCGTGGACTGCCAGCTCCACTGCCCGCCGGTTGGCGCAGAGCGCATATATGTCGCTTACTCTTGGGTACTGGCCACCGATCCGCTCGGATACAAGATGTCTCGCACATTTTACGCAACAAGCACCGAGAAGGATGTCAGCAATCTATCTGTGGGTGATGTGTTGGAATACGGGAAGTGTGGGGGATTTTCGAGTCACACATACTACAATGTGGTCAAGCAACCGCTCACAAGTGACGTGTATGGTGTAACGCCCACCGCTGCCCCGCTGCTATGTCCCGGCATAAAGAATGGCCGACTTGCACCGTGGGAGTCCAGCTTTCACTTCTACACGGTGCAATAACTTATCGCTCGGACTTCAGAATCAGCATGAGCCCGGCACAGACCAGGGTGATACCGATGGCAGCGAGCGATGCAGAAAAGCAAACGATAAAGAGAATTTGAGCGTTCATGTGTCTCCTTCGGCCTGCGTTTTGTGCTCCAGTGGCAGGCCAGGTGCGTTTTCAAGCTGGCTATTCACCAACCAGCAAAGCCGGTGGGGGTGGTTCACTATCGTTCCAAAAGTAGGCGGCGATTAGAAGGCAGCCAATTGCTGTGAGTAGCATTAGCACACTCTCCAGAGTGCGACCGATATCTTGACCCACCCGCCCGTAATCTTCATGCGGTGCTGTTCTAGCTCCCCAATGAGAATGATCCTGTCTGCATGCGGGCTTGGGTACTTCTCAAGGATAGCATCTAACGTCATCCCGAAATCTTCAATTTCTAGTGGCCCGTGCTTGGCCCGGATATCGCGAGCTACACCGCTAGCCCAAGCTACAGCATCAGGTCGATCAGCACGATACTTGATGCGAGCTGCTTGTCGTTCGAGATAGTCACTCCGCTCGAAGCTGGGCTTCTTATGCTGCGGCGAGCAGATCGTACACTGGCAAGCAGCATTCATCTCGCGCAGTCTCAATCTGGCTGTATCCCGTTCGCCGGGTGTTGCCCCAGGGCAGTGAACAAGGGCGAGCAGCTTTTCAACACGGTTGGGCTTGGTGGTAGTGGTAGTGGTCATCGGTCTGTCCTTTTATTCGGACAGAATGCAGCAGGGCCATGGTTTGCCTGATGTTGACACTGATAACGACAGTGCGGGCGGGCGGTCAGGGCGGTCAGGGCGGGC
>JACCDL010354748.1_pt1 | contig 25398 bp, 26 predicted proteins | sample 7441931 | NCBI WGS metagenome assembly JACCDL01 (sample SAMN15323437, study PRJNA562643) | freshwater metagenome | isolation source: river surface water | place: USA:Blue River Watershed | collected 2017-08-16 | reverse complement strand
GGATAGACATGGGCCCGGGTCAGGGTACCTCGACACAATTCCTCGCAGGCGATCAAGCGACCCTGCACATCGAGAAATAAACCAAGGAAAGTCTCCGAGGGCTGGCCGTGCAGGCGTAGCCGGAGAAACTGCGAGACGGCTTGTGGGGATTGCAGCAGGGGGCCGCAGCGCAGTTCCTCTGCCAGTCCGCGCCTTGCCAGTTCGACCACCGCTTGCAGCAGACTGCATTTGGATGGTCCCATGCCCTTGATTTCGGCGAGTTCAAGCGATGTGGCGCTCAGCAGTCGTGATACCGAGCCAAAGTGATCCAGCAAGTCGTGGCCAAGCTCAATCGCGTTCTTGCCCTGAATGCCTGTGCGCAGGATGATGGCAAGCAGTTCGGCATCGGTAAGGGCATGCACGCCTTTGGACTGGAGGCGCTCTCGGGGGCGTTGGTCGGCGGGCAGGTCGGTAATGAGCATGAGAGACCTCAGGCGGGGGAGAGGGGCCCACTGTATCGCGCCTCGAACCGTGCCGCGTTAGGATGGTGCCTTGGGCTGGACTACAATAGCGCGACTTGTTTTTTTACCCATTTTTATGTCGAATACGCCACAGCCCGTCGTAACAGAAAGCACTTTTCTGACCTTGCACTACCGGCTCTCGACCATGGGTGGTAGTGACATCGTGAGTACATTTGACGAAAATCCGGCCACCCTGCAGGTGGGATCGGGCCAGTTGGCACCGTTTCTCGAATCTTGCCTGATCGGGCTGCCTGAGGGCGCGCATCAGAGTTTCGAGCTGACGGCAGAACAGGCATTCGGCCCCCGCAATCCCGAGTTGCTGCAAAAAGTGTCCCTATCGACGCTGCATGAAAATTCGGATCCGGACCATACCTATGCGATCGGCGATCTGGTGGATTTTGCAGCACCCGGTGGTGGACAGTTTGCGGGCGTTTTGCTCGAGATAGGAGAGCGAGATGCCTTGTTTGACTTTAATCATCCGCTGGCGGGTCAGGCCGTAAAATTTGAAGTTCGCATCATCGGTGTGCTTTAGTCTCGGCAGCACCTGAAGGGAAAAATCATGGAAAAAGAAATTCTGCTGGCCCAGCCGCGAGGCTTTTGTGCAGGTGTCGATCGTGCGATCGAAATCGTGGAGCGCGCACTGGCGCAATTCGGTGCGCCCGTCTACGTCAGACACGAGATCGTGCATAACGCCTACGTCGTCGAAGATTTGCGCGCCAAGGGAGCGATCTTCATTGAAGATCTGGCTGATGCGCCACCGGGTAGTCATCTGGTGTTCTCAGCCCATGGTGTTTCGCGTGCGATCAAAGCCGAGGCCGAAGAACGCGGACTGCGCGTATTTGATGCGACCTGTCCGCTGGTGACCAAGGTGCATGTCGAGGTAGCCAAGATGCGCGAAGAGGATCGCGAGATCATCATGATTGGACATCAGGGGCATCCTGAGGTTGAAGGCACGATGGGGCAAAGTGAGGCCGGCATGTATCTGGTCGAAACCGTCGAGGATGTGCAAAAGCTGGAAGTCAAAGCCCCACACCGGCTGGCCTATGTCTCTCAGACCACGCTGTCAGTTGACGACACCGCAGAGATCATTTCGGCACTGCGCGCCAGATTTCCCGACATCGCGGAACCGAAGAAAGGTGATATCTGCTACGCAACGACCAATCGCCAGCATGCGGTCAAGATGATGGCGCCGCAGGTGGATCTGGTGATCGTGGTGGGCAGCCCCAGCAGTTCCAATTCCAACCGTTTACGTGAGGTTGCACAGAAAAACGGTGTTGAATCCTACATGGTCGATAACGCGTCACAAATCGATCCGGCCTGGCTTGCGGGCAAGCAGCGCATTGGTGTAACAGCCGGTGCATCGGCGCCTGAAATTCTGGTCGAAGACGTGGTCGCCACATTGAAATCGCTGGGCGTCAAAAGCGTGCGCGAACTCGACGGTGTGGAAGAGCATGTGACTTTCCCCTTACCCAAAGGCTTGTCGGCGCGTCCGGCATAAGCATGGATATCCTCGCGCAGCAGCTGATCAATGGGCTGGTATTGGGCTCCATGTATGCGCTGGTTGCGTTGGGCTACACCATGGTCTATGGCGTGCTGAATCTGATTAATTTCGCCCACGGCGATGTGCTGATGATAGGTGCGATGGTTGGCTGGTCGCTGCTGCAAGTCATTCAATACCTCAGTCCGGAACTTCCCGGCTATCTTGCGCTGATGCTGGCGATCGTCGGTGCGATTCCGGTGTGCGTGATCGTGAGCGTGCTCATTGAACGTGTCGCGTATCGTCGCTTGCGCGATGCGCCACGGCTTGCGCCACTGATCACCGCCATTGGCATATCGATTCTGTTGCAGACGCTGGCGATGATGATCTGGGGTCGTAATCCTCTGCCGTTTCCTCAGGTGTTGCCGTCGGACCCCTTCCATGTGATGGGTGCTCTGATCACGCCCACCCAAGTGCTGCTGCTCCTGCTCGCTGCTGTATCCATGATTGGCCTGTCGCTGCTGGTCGAGCGCACGCGCATGGGTCGGGCCATGCGTGCAGTTGCCGAAAATCCCCGCGTCGCAGCGCTCATGGGCGTCAATGCCAATCGGGTCATCGTGTTCACCTTTGCGATTGGTGCAGCACTTGCTGCTGTTGCGGGTGTGATGTGGGGTGCTAACTACGCATCAGCCCAGTTTGCGATGGGCTTCACGCCGGGGCTCAAGGCTTTTTCGGCAGCCGTGCTTGGCGGCATCGGCAATATCTACGGCGCGATGCTCGGTGGGATTTTGTTGGGCTTGATCGAGAGCTTGGGTGCCGGGTACATCGGAGACCTGACCGCGGGTGTGCTGGGCAGCCACTATCAGGACATCTTTGCCTTCATCGTGCTGATCCTCGTGCTGACGCTCAGGCCTTCGGGCATCATGGGTGAGCGCGTCGTGGATCGTTCCTGATTATCGGCAGCTAGTCTCGTGAACACTCATCATTCCCTGCTGCGAATTATCTTGTTTGCGCTATTGCTGCTGGCGTTCCCTATCGCGGCATCCCAGTTCGGTAATTCATGGGTACGCATCCTTGACATCGCATTGCTTTACATCATGCTCGCGCTGGGCTTGAATATTGTGGTGGGTTTCGCAGGCTTGCTGGATCTGGGCTATATCGCTTTTTTCGCTATCGGTGCTTATCTCGCGGGTTTACTTGCTTCTCCCCAGTTTGCGGTCATCATCGAATCACTGCAAATGGAGTATCCCGCTGCAGGTGACTGGTTGCTTCATGTTGCAGGTGATGCCATTGCAGCGCAAGGAATACACTGGTCCGTGTGGGTGATCATTCCGCTGGCGGCGCTGGTGGCAGGAATTTTCGGTGCATTACTTGGTGCACCCACACTGAAGCTGCGCGGTGATTATATGGCGATTGTGACGATGGGTTTTGGTGAAATCATTCGCATCTTCATGAACAACCTCAATGGCCCGGTCAATATCACCAACGGTCCTCAGGGCATCAATCTGATTGATCCGGTGCGCATCGGCGGCGTGTCGCTCGCTGGAGAGGCGGGTTCAGGTGGCGTGGTCTATTTGGCTGGCTTCTCCATGCCCTCGGTAAACGCCTACTATTACCTGTTCCTATTGCTTTGCATTCTCACGGTATTCATTTCGCAGCGATTGCAGCACTCTCGTTTAGGGCGCGCGTGGATCGCGATTCGCGAAGATGAGATCGCAGCCAAAGCTATGGGCATCCATGTACGCAATGTGAAGCTGCTGGCCTTTGCGATGGGGGCGGCGTTCGGGGGTGTAGCGGGCGCGATGTTTGGCGCGTTTCAGGGATTCATTTCGCCTGAATCGTTCACGCTGACAGAATCGATTGCAGTATTGGCGATGGTGGTGCTGGGAGGCATAGGCCACATACCCGGTGTCATTCTGGGTGCTGTGCTGCTGGCAGCACTACCGGAGATTTTGCGTCATACCGTTGAACCGATACAGATGGCTTTGTTCGGCCATATTTGGATAGAGGCCGAGGTATTGCGTCAACTCTTGTACGGACTGGCACTGGTGCTGATCATGCTCGCGCGTCCTGCAGGTCTATGGCCCTCGCCACGACAGGAAGATAGACCCATACCCGCGTCGAATACGCAAACGGGTGCTGCATGAGTCGCGATACTTTGCTTCGTGTGGCAGGCGTGGGCAAGCGATTCGGTGGCTTGCAGGCCCTGACCGATGTGAATCTTGCTATCACGCGCGGCGACATCCACGGTCTAATTGGTCCGAATGGCGCTGGCAAAACGACCTGCTTCAATGTAATCACCGGCCTCTATCAGCCCGATAGTGGTCAATTTGAGCTTGTTGGAAAACCTTACACGCCTTCTGCGCCGCATGCGGTGGCTCGTGCGGGCATTGCGCGCACATTTCAGAACATTCGTTTGTTTGGTGAGATGAGTGCACTCGAAAATGTGATGGTGGGACGGCATGTGCGCACGCATCAGGGCGTACTCGGTGCGATTTTCCGGCATCCGGCCGCGCGTGCTGAAGAGGCGCAGATTGTCGCTCATGCAGAGGCGCTCCTTGAGTTTGTTGGGATTGCACACCTTGCACAACGCACCGCACGACATTTGTCTTACGGAGATCAACGCCGGGTTGAAATTGCACGCGCACTCGCCACCGAACCTTTGTTGCTGGCGCTGGATGAACCGGCAGCCGGCATGAACGCGACAGAAAAATCCGAGTTGCGCGATCTGCTGATGCGAATTCGCGACAAAGGTACCAGCCTCTTGCTGATCGAACATGACGTTAAATTGATGATGGGTTTATGTGACCGCATCACCGTGCTCGATTACGGCAAAGTGATCGCCGAAGGAACGCCTGCTGAAGTCCAGCAGAATCCGGCGGTGATTGCCGCTTATCTCGGCGTGGAGGTTGCATGAGCGAGACCGTGCAGCCCTTGCTCGAGGTTCGCTCCCTTGCCGTCGCTTTCGGCGGTATCGAAGCGGTGAAAAATATTTCATTCACGGTCGTGCCCGGTGAACTGGTGACGCTGATCGGTGCCAATGGCGCCGGCAAGACCACAACACTCAAAGCGATCACAGGCACTTTGCCGTCATCGCAGCGCAGTGGCGAGGTGCTCTATGCCGGTCAGCGTATCGATAGTCAGCAGGCTTTTGCCTTACCCGGGCTGGGACTGGTGATGGTGCCCGAGGGACGTGGCGTTTTTTCGCGCATGACCCTGCGTGAAAATTTGCTGATGGGAGCCTACACCCGCGACGACACTGTGCAGATCGAAGAGGATATAGATCGCTGGTTTTCCGTATTCCCGCGATTGAATGAACGTCAGACACAACTGGCGGGGACACTCTCGGGTGGTGAGCAGCAGATGCTGGCAATGGCGCGCGCCTTGATGGGTCGGCCCAAGCTTCTTTTGCTGGATGAACCCTCCATGGGTCTGGCGCCAATGATGGTCGCGCAGATTTTTGATGTGATCAGAGATATTGCGCAGCAGGGCGTAACGATACTGCTGGTAGAACAAAATGTGCGACAGGCTTTGGCGGTTGCGCATCGTGGCTATGTGATGGAGAGCGGCCGTATCGTTTTGCAGGATACGGCCGATCAGCTTTTGAACGATGAGCGTGTCAGGGAAGCGTATCTGGGTGGCTAAGTTGCCGTGCTGAGCTGATATCGCGAGCCACCACCGCTTCATAATGACCAGCCCCATCAAGGATGGCAGCTGCACGCTGACCTTCGCCGATGGATCGCACCGCCGGCTTGCCATCAAGATCTGCGGTCACCATCCAAAAACAAAAATAACGATCTTTCTGCTGCCCGAAATAATCATGATTGATCTGATCGATCAGCCAGGAGGTGAGTGCTGTATCTGAATGCAGTGCGTGACTGGTCTTGATTTCGTGGCCGCTTTGTTGCGCCAACTGCTTTTTGTAATGACTGGCGCTATCCACATGGTCACTATGGTAGTCGCCCGTCACATGCTGGAGCATGGAGATAATCAGGCAGTTATTGCTGTTGCCTGAATTCGGCTTGACATCAAAGCCGTTCGTGCCGAACCAGTGCCTGAGTTGGTCATTCAGCTTTTGCTGTGCCTCACGTTCGGCATGTAGTGAGTCGTTTTCAAGTGACAAACTGGCGGCAATCGCCATTTGTAGTGCTTCTTCATCAGCGTAGGCAATTGCTTCATCGGAGCCACTCCGTAGGGCTGCGCGCTGACCGACGGTCAGGTAAGGGGCTAACGGCGTTTCTAGTGTGTCGGTCAATGAAGCGGTCAACGGCGGGGCAGGGGAGTGCATGGCAGAGGATGGTGGCAACATGGGTATCTCCAAAAAATAGCTGGCGGAGATGGGTGGAGATCATCGTTGTTCAGTTCCCTTTTATGCCGCACCTTCACATAACAGCCCCATTGTGATCTGTACCGCTTTGTCCGAATTTCCGCACAGAAATTCACCGCGTGGGCAAGTGGCATAATCGAGCTATATTCCAGCCAAATTACAGCGCCCGACCTGATATGAAACTCTATAGCTACTTTCGCAGTTCCGCCTCCTATCGTGTGCGTATCGCCCTCAATCTGAAGGGTTTGCCGTATACCGTTGTGCCGGTGCATTTGCTGAAAAATGGCGGTGAACAACTGACGCCCGCCTATCGACAGTTGAGCCCCGATGCGCTGGTGCCCGCGCTGCAACTGGAAGAAAACCCCGCGACCCTGACGCAGTCGCTGGCCATCATCGAATATCTGGAAGAAGTTCATCCGGTTCCAGCATTACTGCCAAAGGATGCGCTGGATCGCGCCTGGCTGCGCAGTCTCGCGCTCTCGATCGCCTGTGACATACACCCGCTCAATAATCTGCGGGTACTGCGTTATCTGGTCAATGAGATGAAGCTCTCCGAAGCCGACAAAGATCGATGGTACAAACACTGGGTTGAGCAGGGTCTCGCGAGCGTGGAGAAAATTCTGGCTAGCGATAGCCGAGTGGGGCGTTATTGTTTTGGCGATACGCCGGGATACGCCGATTGCTTTCTGGTGCCACAAGTCGCGAATGCGCAGCGTATGCAATGTGATTTGTCGGCCATGCCGACGATTATGCGCATCAATGCCGCCTGCCTCGAGCTTGAGCCATTTGCCGCGGCATCGCCTTCAAGACAACCGGACGCCGAGTAAGATCGGCGCCCGGCAGTTTGCTTATGCGGACTTCTTGTAACGCACCACTTTTTGACGCTGCTCGCCCAGTCCCTCGATACCCAGATGCATTTCATCGCCGGGCGCAAGAAACTGTTGCGGCTTCATACCCATGCCCACACCCGGTGGCGTACCGGTGGCGATGATATCGCCTGGCATTAGCGTCATGAAGCGACTCAGATAGCTGACAATTTTCGCGACTGAAAAAATCATGGTGCGCGTATTACCGGTCTGCCGGCGCTCGCCATTAATGTCGAGCCACATTCCGAGGCGTTGCGGATTGGGTATTTCATCCTTCGTCACCAGCCAAGGGCCCACCGGACCGAAAGTGTCGCAGCCTTTGCCCTTGTCCCACTGCGGACCACGTTCGAGCTGAAAGGCACGCTCGGACACATCATTGATTAAGCAATAGCCCGCCACGTAATCCAGAGCAGAGTTCGCACTGACGTACTGCGCCTTGGTGCCGATCACGATCCCCAACTCGACTTCCCAGTCGGCTTTGCTGAATTCCTTGGGCAGCATCACATCATCATCCGGTCCGGAGAGCGAAGTCACCGCCTTCATGAAGACGATAGGTTCAGCCGGAATGGGCATGCCTGATTCGGCCGCATGATCCGAGTAGTTCAGCCCGATGCCGATGAATTTGCCCACCCCCGAGACGGGCGTACCAAACCGTGGCTTGCCGCGTACGGCAGGAAGCTTTGCCGGCTTGAGTTTGGCAAGCTTGGCCAGCGTCTTGTCCGACAATTCAGCCGGCCCGATGTCATCGACAATGCCTGACAGGTCGCGCAGCTTGCCGTCCTGATCAATTAATCCGGGTTTTTCGTGGCCTGGGCGGCCGTAACGTACCAGCTTCATAGTTATCCTTTGTCGTGGGTTTACCGTGGGGCATGGCCTGAGCACTGATGCCAGCCGGCATTATGCCCCTGTTCGCTTCGACCTCTGAAATTTCCCTGCCTGTGGCCTTGTGGGATGCCGGCATTCGCTGACCGCTACATGCAGATATGTTATTTTCCATGGGTCAATTTTTTGTTGGGAGAAATGCTATGCGATACCCGTTGCGTATTAACTTGAAGTTCATTGGCTGTGCCCTAGGTCTGGCGAGTGTGCTGGTGATGTCGCCCAGCTTCTCGGCACCGGGTGAGAAAGATTTTCTGGAAGTGCCACCTGAGCGCATCGTCTGGAAAGATGCGGGCCGTGGCGTCAAGATCGCGGTCATTTATGGTGATCTGAACAAGCCGGGTCAATACGTGATTCGTGCACATTTTCCACCGGGTGTGATGAGCTCGCCGCATTTTCATGATGAAGACCGCCATGTCACTGTCATTCAGGGGACGTGGCACGCCGGCAAAGATGACAGCTGGGATCCGGCAGCGACTGTACCGCTGAAGGCGGGCAGCTATATGTTTCATCCGGCCGGTGGCGTGCATTACGACGGCGGTGGTGAAGAGGGTGCGATTGTTCAGATCGTGGGTATGGGGCCGAGCAAGACCACGTTCCTCTATCCGAAAGAAGGCAGCTTCGGCGAACCACGTAAACTCAACTGACCACAACGAATGAAAAATTTTTTACTGGCCTCGACTCTGGCATTCACCTGCGCGTTTGCTCATGCGGAATGGGTCGCTTATCAGCGCCATGCAGAAGCCGAAGAGTTTCATGAAGCCATCCCTATTAGTCGCGAGCAAGGGCGCATCAAGTTGTGGACACTCACCGATTACCTCAAACCCATCACCACGCTAGAGGGTAATGAAGTGTCGTCGGAAAAAGTACTCACGACTATTGATTGCGACAGCAAGAAAATGGGATCGGAGCAAGTGATCCGTTATGCGGGCAAGCAAGCGCAGGGCGCGGTTGTCAGTGCAATGGAAACCAAACTCAGGCTGTCGTCAGTTCGTAATAACAGTACTGACGCAGTTTTGCTGGAGAAACTTTGCCGGTAAAAGCGAACGACAAAGAGCTGTTGGTCCCGCCGACAGGAATCGAACCTGTATCTAGCGCTTAGGAGGCACTCGTTCTATCCATTGAACTACGGCGAGACGCTTGACCTTCCTTGCTGAAGAAGCGTCTCGCCAATTATAGCTGAGGTGAATTGGGGAGTTGGTGAGATGGTGTGCTACTTAGGATCTACATAATCAGATTTTATGAGATTGTCCTCACGGAAGATGCCTGAATTCTCAATTTCAATGTTACCGTCCATGTCATACACAATGCCTCGACCGTGGAACATGTTGTGCTTAAATTCGCCAACATACATGTAATTTTCGCCAAAGGTTTTGCCTCGAGAATAAAATGTACCCAGTCCGTTACCTTCTCCATCCTTGAATTCTCCGACATATTTGCTACCACTCGGGTAAGTGTATGTTCCCAATCCGTTTTCTTTATTATTCTTCCATTCGCCGACATACTTGACGCCATTATCAAAGGTTATCGATCCCCAGCATTTATTGAACCATGCGTTTGGGTTCACGGGACATTGTTTTAAGTTATTTGGATTGCCAGCCTCTATTTTTAACTTCAACTGTTTAGCTTGGTGAGTCATGTTTTTGGCATTGGAATCAATCACAGTGCCAGCAATTGATTTTCCAAATGATGATAAAAAGGTAGATAAAAATAAAATTGTCGTAATTTTAATTAAATTCATTTAATGTTCCTGTCACACAAAATTTATTTTCACTATGGCATTTCTAGCTACAGAATTTAAAAAATAAATCTAATTACGACCCACCAGCACCCGATTCGCATCACCCACCAACTGTGGTTCTTGCTTGCGATTCATCATCCCTGCTTGCACACCTTCAGTTTTTTTTTTGCACACTATGCCGTTCAAATAAAGCGGCTTAAATATAAAATAATGCTGCACCATTATTCACCAGTGCATTTAAGCTCTGCAATAATTTTCGATATGAAACCTGTTTGGTGAGTAGATCAGCGAACATGCGGGAAAAGCGGGAGTCTGAGGACCCCCAGACCAACCGCTTATACAATTGGAAATCTATGTTGTTCTTGCAACTCCCAATACATCCGATAGCGTCCTCTCTCTTCACCTCCTGCATAAAGGGCAACGCCACCAAGTACCAAGAACATAACAGCCATGAAAGTTTTGGCAGCAAACACAGCCCATAGACCAACCAACATCCAGACTATACCCATGATGATTGCAACGATTCCATCGTTGTTCATTTGTCGATCCTACCATCAGTTATCAAATAGTACCCGATTGGCATCCCCCACCAACTGAGGTTCTTGCTTGAGATCAATCTTCCCAGGCTGCATACCGATACGGAGCGTTCTAGTCACCACCCTAAAGAAAAAAAACCTAATCAGTACTTCTATGTCAATCTTAGGTTTTTCAATTTACTTCAGAAGAATTAATTTTTCAATTATTGCTCCTTGCCTATTGATCGAGATTTGTACACTTTGTCCAGCATGGGACCGAATAATGTTTTGAAATGAAGACGCATCAATAACTGGGGCATTATTAAAAGAAACAATAATATCCCCTACTAACAAATCACCATTAAAGGCTGGGCTGCCATCGATAATGGTCTCTATCTTTACACCTTTGTTTGTTTGGAGTTCTTGACGTTCTTGATCGTTCAAATTCCGGAAGCGAGCGCCAAGCGATACACGCTGTTTAACTAAAAATAACGCCCCATAATCTGACCGATTAATTGTTATTGGAATAAGATTTGTTGTGCTGCCATAGGTTGTGGACATCCCGTTCCCATATACATTTACTACTCCCTTAGGACCTATTGCAGAAGCAGTTCCAGAGGTAAAAGTTGTTGATGTTGTAGGGGTAGTGATGGGAATGACAGTTGACTGTGCCCCAGTGTGCTGCGGATCAACGATAATTAAAAGATCGGCTTTAACCTCTTTGGCTAAATCAATAGCATCGCCTTCTGACTGGTGACCGCCAGCATTAAAAAATGACGTGCCAATAATAGCGAACCCTTTTTTGCTGTAATCAGCCACAAGTTTGTCAAGATTAACTCTAGAAGTTCTTGCAACTATAGGGGTTGCGGGAGGGGGGCTTGATCGAGTGGCAGCAATTACTTCTGGTGTTGCGCCGGGATTCGCTCGGTAAAATTCTTTGAAGCCACTAGTTGCGCAGCCATACAAGAATACTAAAACGAGTAAAGTATATTTTTTTTGCTTTTTCATTATTTTTTTAAATCTGTATTTATTCTAGTTGAGCCAATAAATGAAAGGGCAGTGCTCAGTTAGCATTAATCTTCTTCGATACACTCTCACGCACAACTTCGTTAATTCATCTAAAGAACTTGGGTTGTAGCGTTCGGCAATGATAAATATTCTTGGCTACGCACCTCGCACAACTCCACTCCAGATGCGTAACGATCAATCCGACAGTAATAAAAAGGAGCACCACCATGCTGACATTCAAACAGTGGCTGGTACGTAAGTACGGCACAGCGACTATCAAGACAACTCCAAAGATTGTAACCAAGTCTACCAATACTACCCCGGCAAAGACCAGAAGCAGTAACAGTTAACTCCCTGATAATTCAGGGGATTTTCTATAGGTGCGATTAGATATTTTTCTATTAACTCGTTCTGGATAATTACCAGTTCTCTACCAGTGGATTGGGTGATCGGTGGATTCGATGCAGATCTAGTGGTGATTTGAACCTCAGGGGGGTGCTGGGCTAGCTCTCTGTGTAGGATTGGGGCAAAGTATTGCTTAAAATGTAACTACAGTGATTGAATAGATACGTTTAATTGTTATTTAATTACAATGTGAGTTTTGGTTAAATTCAATCAGACATGCCAAAAATTTAATGCCTTAGGAGTGATTAAACAGGGCACTAGGTGATTTAATATCAATTTGATATGCTGATATGTGTAAATGATCAAATTGAATAGAGAGCGATCTAAGCGGTTTTAGAGCGATGTTGAAATAGCAATCCTGCCTAATTCTTGTGCAAAATTAGTTATAAGTTAATTATTATGTAATAAACTGAGATTGGAAACTGCATCGAACCTGAAGCTTCAGTGAATTGTTAGCGTTATAGCATCCTTTCGATGAATTTACAGGGGTTGGATCGGTCAATCAGGGACATTTCATTATTAATTTGATCATAAAGAAAGAGCTCCACGTCAAGGTGCTCGATATGTAGTTTTAAGTTTAGCAACAAAACCAACACCTCCTCCGTCGCAGGGCAGGCGTGCGGAATAAACGGGTGGCGTTTACCGTTCTCGACATCCGTCTTTTTGCATGGGATTCCGATGTACGTTAAAAATTCTGCAAATTCAACGTTGGTGAATCCAAACATTTTGGGTGCCAGACCAGCTTTTCCCTGTTTGTATGCAGCGCACACCTGCTGCCTTAAGCGTGCAACATCGCCATCAACCTTACGCATATATTTAGCAGCATCGCTCTGAATCAATGACCGAGTTTCAACGTACTGAGTGAATCGATCAAAGTCATCAAGCGTTTTGATGCAAACGGGATTTCCCTTGCCATACTCCTCCCAGAATGAGCGCATCTGAGAATACTGGTCAACGGAATACCAAGGGGTTGTGTGGAATGACAGATGTTGGTAGCGGTCAGACCATCTAGCAAGTGCAGGACGACGCTTCCAGTCGAACTCCATGTTCAATCGTTTATCGAAATATTTCTCAACGAAGTCGGCATCATGTTCGACCATTTCTCGGATACCCGTTTTCGCTTCTACACGAATTACGGTATCAGGAGTCCTTTCAAAAAATAGTCGAACTATCTCATCGTTTTGATCGGTCACTTCTTCAAATTCTGGAGGAGTGAAGATGCCACCCTTTGCTAGGACGATGTGAAAATTCTTCTCATTAGGATCGTTGGAGAGCTCACCTGGCATTAGCGTTGCCTGCCCTCGGGTCCGCCATCCTAAAGGGCAACGAATAGCATGTTTCTTCTCCAGCACCACAAGGGATCCAGTCAGATTTTGACGTTCCTTCGAAAAGATTTGAGCAAGCTCACCGCTGCAAGCACTCATCATCTCTAAATCACTAATATTTGAAAGGAATCCGTCGGTTGTGCAACTAAACACCATTTTTTGATCGGGGATGGCATTGATGATTTCCCCCAGCAGGGCACGAGTGAATGAGGTGATAAAGGCAGCGAAAAACGGATTGGTGATTCGACTAGCTTCCAATATTTTCATATTCCGATCACGCAGGTCATACACCCGCTTCTTCCTGAGTCCTTGAGCGGTTTTCCCATAAGTCGAGTTACTGATCTCTTTCCAAAAAAGACCTCTCAGAGTGTTCTTGCCAGCCGTGATACGACGATCCAAACAGTTTTTGATGAATGTGCCGAAGACACGTTGTGATGTGTCGTGAGGAACGATCACACCATCGTGAATGGTGATTTTCGCTCCAAGCTTCTTAGCCACCGCAATCTCGGGTGCACAACACGACACCCTTTTACCCGTTAGCGGAAAGATCAATCCACCATCAGTTCTCACCGGAATACAGGGATAACGGGTGTGAGTAGGAAAATCAAAGTCAATCAGCGCATAACCAAGCGTTGTCGGAGTAAATTCTTCCAGCTCGGTAGAGGTATACAGACTGCGCCAGTCTGGCAAACCAATCAGCGCCATTGCAGTCGGATACGCACTTGAGAGATCAAAATCGGTCCAAGCATCCTCAAAACTTGGACCAAACCAAAATTGCTCGTTCCTACCACCGTGGTAACTCTCCGTTGCACGGAAGATCCCTCGGGAGACTTCATCAAGATCCACATCAACTTTATGATTAAAAAAGTAACCCAACTTTTTATTAAAAACCCGCTCGATCACACTTTCTTTTCCAAGGACGGTATTTTTATCGAGACCCATTGCATCCCATTCGATCAGGAGTTGATCTAAACCGATGCTGGTCAATGTGATGGGAACCTTATCTTTGCCAGTTATTTCCTTGTACTGAGATATCACTTGCTCAATGTATCGAACACACACCTCAGCATCGGTTAATGCATAGGATTTAAACAGCTCCCATTGGTTAGAGCGGACTCGATCCATGTTACGGATCATCTCTTTATAGATCGCTCTGTCAGGAGACAATTCAACCTTTTTTACACCGACCAGTTCCCCCAGTGCCTTCAAACTTTTTGAGGTTTGCGGTGTCAACAACATCGTGTCACGAAAGAATACTTTGATCGGAATATCCGCATCGGTACCGGGAAGTTTTAGTTGAACATTCGTGTCTAGCGACACGAATGTACTTCGTACAGCTGACATCTTTTTAGTCAGTTCAGCAAAGTCAGCGAAGGCAGGTATGTCAGCTCGGGTGAAATGACCCACCAAGTAGATATTGCTAGGGAGGGTATCAATATCAAACTGGCGAGCACCCACGCCCATCACAAAAATCATGAATTGCTGCAGCGTTAATCGCTCATCCTGATCGGGACAACAGATCCCCTGCCACTCTCTGCCATCGGGATGCTTTGCATGAAATTGATAGGAAAGTATTAATGATTTAGCAAGACCCTCCTTAATCTCAGACCGACTCAGGGCAGCGGGTGGAGTTTTGAATTCCGTGTCAAATCCGACAATTAAATAGGGTTCCGATCCCTTTTTACGCTTTCGACCAGCTTTCTTAACTGGTTCTCCGCCCACAGGGGCAGAGTGCTCCGAAAAACAGTAAAAGTCTTTCCTCTCCACCCATATATAACTTTTACTGTTTTTAGCGATGTCGGCGGGCTCTTGCCAGAAAGAAAATATATTAGATGCCTCGTCAGGGGTTTCGGTGTGGGTATTTTGAGCAGTTGTCATATGCGGTGGGTGAAGCACAAGAGTTGTTGTCAAAATACTTATATAGCGGTCTGAAACAGTGATCTAAGAACTAATCAGTCAGCTGATTATTCAATCGATTCATCACATCCCGTGCCTTAACGGATACCGATTGTTTTTCAATGTGAGCATAGCGCATCGTGGTCTTGATATCAGCGTGCCCTAGGATCTCTTTGACCTCATAGAGATTCATTCCATGCTGTATTAAGCGGGTAGCGTGCGTGTGCCGAAGGGTATGTGCAGTACATCCTGCAATGCCTGCTCGTTTGAATGCTTTCTGGAAGGTGTGGGTAATATGGTTTCGTGCTAATCCAGCTTTACTCTGGAAAACGAACTGACCTGATTTGGATGCATATCGTCTAGTCAGGACATCGAGTACTCGATCTGTCATGTAAATGACAGATTCATTGCGAACTTTAGGTCTCCAGAGAGATATGGATTTCTGTGAGAGATTTATCTTGTTCCATTCCAAGGTGCAGATTTCGCCATGACGTGCTCCTGTATCAAGGAGCAGGATCACCATGTCATGGAAATCGATCATTTGCCGTTTTAGTTCTGGGTGACGATCTTCAAAAGGTGGCAGACCCTTTACTTCTCTATAGGGGTTAATCTCTTTGAGAAACTGAATCTCCTCTTCAAAAGATAGATAACGAAGTCTGCCCTTGGGAAGACGAATCTTGGGCATGTCGATATCGGATACCAGATATCCCATCTTCTTCATATATTTGATGGTTGCACCCACCTGATTCATGGCATGCTTGATCGATTGTTTGCCTAGACCTTCCCGTTGTAAGGATTGCCTCCATGCTTCGATCTCTTTAGTAGCGATTTCATGGATGTAGTCGAGATGAGACCAGAACTTAGTCGCACGATTACACCAACGAGTGAGTGCTTTGTGACTCGCTAATTCAATTTTTGAGATGGCATAGAGTTGGAATGCCTTTTGGATACTAATCGGTTCACGTGCACCAAACTGCTGCTGTTGGAGTAATTGGTTACGCCACTGTGCTTCCATATTCTCAGCATGGGCTTTGTCAGTGGACCTGGATGATTTGATGTAGGACTTCCCATTAAACTGGAACTGAATGTACCAGTAGGGAGAATTAGCTCGTTTGGAAATTGCCATGGAGTGGGGTGGGGTATCTATGTTTGGATACCCCACCATCCATTAATTTCCTACCTGAGACAACAGGCAGAATGCAGGAATTATCCCGCAGAAATAGCGGTGTTTCGACGCTTGAATTTGCGTGAAATGTTGTAGAAGTAGGTAGGTGCACCTTTAGGCGTTACCTCGGCACCTTCAATAAACGCTTTTAGGATGATCTCCCGATGTTCATCGTGAATTAATTCGTATATTCTGCGGGCAGCGGATGCTTTGCTGCCACACTCTTTGAGAATCGATTTGCCTTCGCTAATAGCAGAAGCAAGTCGTGGAGCATCTTTGACCGGTATTGGATTATTAGAACCCGATTTATCGCTGGATGACATTTTTGTGTAGCCCTTCTGTGGTTATGGAACATCCACCATCACGGCAATACAAAATTAAGACAACAGAAAATATATCTGTTGAGAACAAATATCACTGAGGGGATTTGCTGATGGGGTGGAGTGGTGCGACACAATCCACCACCACTATTGAAAATTAGTTTGGATTGATGTTCGGTAAGTCACTAAGGCGAGTCATTGGATTTACACAGCATCTGAACGTCCCTTAGGAGGCACTCGTTCTATCCATTGAACTACGGCGAGACGCAGGCAGTGAAGGAACTGCTCGCGAGGATTATAGCTTAGGCGAGTTAGTGAGTAGATCTGGGGTGAGGCGATAGCAGGATGTAGTCTGGCGACGCACAAGCACTCTATTTATACTAGCTATAAGGCTCAAACTGATCTGCATTTTTGCCTTTGAAAGGCGCATAAAAATCTTTTACGACTTGCATGTCATTCTCAATGTTGCCGGTGGGTGTCAGTAAAGGGCCGATGCCGCTGATCTTTCGTGAATAATCCATGTAGGCCATCAGGATGGGTACATTGGCGTCAAGAGCGATGTAATAAAAACCCGTTTTCCAATAACGTGTTTTGCTGCGAGTACCCTCCGGTGGAATAACCAGTTGCACCGGACCATCTGCCTCAATAAGCGCCTTTGCTGATGCGGCGACCAAATTATTTGATTGTTCGCGATTGACTGCAATACCTCCCAGCCAGCGCATCACTCCGCCAAACGGGAAACGAAAAATACTGGCTTTGCCCATCCAGTAGATATTCAAGCGCAAGGCGAAAGCGACCATCAGTGTGAATGGAAGATCCCAATTACTGGTATGCGGAGCGGCGATAAAAACACATTTACTCGCCTCTGCGGGCAGCTGGCCTTCTATTTTCCAGCCGTTTAAACGCAAAAAATTAACGGAAAATTGCCGCAATACCGTATTGATGATGGGGGTTTTAAATATGGTCCTGTGCATGAATTGCCCCTTTTGATCCTGTACCCGATGAGTTGAAGCGGGCTCCATATTAGCAAGGGACTATTTTCCGCGAGCAAGCCAGAGGAGGTCTGCGCTCTCATGCAGTTCGTCGATGATAGGTAGAATGTCGGCTTCCTCAGTTTTCTGGCGTCCCTTTCCGGGAGCCCCTCATCATGGCAGTGATCTCCCTGAGCAACGCTCAGCTCGCATTCGGGCATGTGGCGTTGTTGGACCATACCGAATTTTCCCTCGAAGCCGGTGAGCGCGTGGGCCTGATTGGTCGCAACGGCACTGGCAAATCCTCGCTGCTCAAAATCATCGCCGGACTTTCCCGGCTTGATGACGGGCTGCTGACCTTTCAGCAAGGCGTGCGTATCGCCTATGTCGAGCAGGAGCCGGTATTTGATCCCACGGGCTCAATATTTGATGCGGTGGCCGAGGGTATGTCTGAAACCCGCGCGCTTCTGGAAGAATATGATCAGCTCGTGGAACGCATGGGCGAGGGGGATGACCAGGCGCTGATGGAGCGCATGCAGCAGGTACAGGCGCGATTGGATGTGGTGGACGGATGGAATCTGCCCAATCGTGTGCAAACGACGCTGCAAAAATTGAATCTCGATGGAGAGCGGCAGATTCAGACACTCTCCGGCGGCATGAAAAAGCGCGTGGCGCTCGCACGCGCCTTGGTGTCCGCACCGGATGTGTTGATACTGGACGAGCCGACCAACCATCTGGATTTTTCGTCCATCGCCTGGCTTGAGACGCTATTGCGAGATTTTCGTGGCAGTGTATTGTTTATCACGCATGATCGAAGTTTTCTTGATAACGTGGCCACGCGTATTGTCGAGCTTGATCGGGGACGCTTGCGCTCTTATCCGGGAAATTTCACGACTTACCTGGTGCGCAAAGCCGAGCAGCTGGCGATCGAATCGATAGAGAATGCAAAGTTCGACAAGGTACTGGCACAGGAAGAAGTCTGGATACGCAAGGGTGTTGAGGCCCGCCGTACACGCAATGAAGGTCGCGTCCGAAGGCTGGAGCAGTTACGCGAAGAGCGTTCTCGCCGGCGTGACCAGCAAGGTCAGGTACGCATGGAGGTGGCGTCCAGCGAGCGCTCCGGAAAAATCGTGGCTGAGCTCACGGATGTCAGCAAGGCCTATGACAACAAAGTGATCGTACGTCATTTGGATGCCACGATTATGCGAGGCGACAAAGTTGGTCTGATCGGTGTGAACGGCGCAGGGAAAACAACCTTGTTGAAGCTCATTCTCGGTCAGGAGCAGCCCGATGCCGGCACAGTAAAGCAAGGCAGCAAGCTGCAGATAGCCTATTTCGATCAGATGCGCGAGCAGCTCGATGATCAGGCCAGCCTCACCGACACCATTGCGCCCGGGAGCGACTGGGTCGAGGTGAGTGGTCAACGCAAGCATGTGATGACGTATCTGGGTGATTTTTTATTCGCACCCGAGCGAGCGCGATCGCCCGTCTCCAGCTTATCGGGTGGTGAGCGCAATCGTTTGCTGCTGGCACGCGTGTTTGCGAAGCCTGCCAATGTGCTGGTGCTTGATGAGCCGACCAATTATCTGGATATCGATACGCTGGAATTGCTTGAGCAACTGCTCGAGGAATACACGGGCACGGTTTTTCTGGTCAGCCACGATCGTACGTTTCTCGACAATGTAGTGACTCAGGTGATCGTGGCCGAGGGTGAAGGTGTATGGCGTGAGTACATCGGCGGTTATTCCGATTGGGAGCGCGTGCGATCTCGCGGTGCGACAGCCGTTGCTGCCGAAGTTGCCAAGCCAGCGGTGAAATCGGTTGCGGCACCCGCTACGACGAAAGACAAACCCAAAAAACTCAGCTTCAAGGAACAGCGCGAACTTGAGCAGCTACCGGAACTGATCGCTGCACTGGAGACCGAGCAGGCGGAAATTTCAGCGAAGCTCGCCAATGCCGAGCTGTATCGCAATCAGCCAGATCAAGCGCAAAAACTCAACCAGCGTTATGCCGAGATTGACGAATTGCTGATGTCGTCATTGGAGCGCTGGGAGGCTATGGAAGCGCGAGCCAAGAGCTGAGTACCGATCTCAAGCCCGCGCTCGTCATTCATCCGCCGACCGTCTTTAATGGTGCATTAGCCGAACCTGAAAATTAAAGACCCGAAGCTAGCTAGTTGATCTTGCGACTTGCAGCGCGTAATTCAGGTAATCGCATTTTCAACAACTCTGCATCGGTCGCTTGAGGGCATTGAGCGAGATAAGCCTCGATATCCTGCAACGCGGCATTGGGGCAATCCAGATTGGCATACGCGAGACCGCGGTCGCGTCGTTCTTCGATTTCATCTGGCAGCAAGATCACCAGCTTCTGCTGCACGCTCAGGAATTCTTTCCAGTGCGGCTGTTCAGCGTAGACCGCTTTGAGGTTGCGCAGCATGCGAACCAGAATGCTGCGCTCTGTCGCATTGGCGAGATAGCTGGCCAGCGGTGGATCGTCGGGGTTGCGGCCATTGATGAAATAGGGTTCCAGTCTTTCCTCGATTTCCTCGCGCGAGAGGCTCGCGCCATTGAAAGGGTCTAGGATGATGTCGCCGGTCTTGATCGACAGTTTCATCAGGAAGTGCCCTGGGAAAGAAATGCCTTTGACATCCAGTCCTACCTGTTGCGCAAGCTCCATGTAAATCACCGCTAGCGAGATTGGAATGCCGCGTCGCGTTGACAAGACTTTGTGCAGATAACTGTTGTCGGGGTTGTAGTAGTCGTTAAAGTTGCCCGAGAAGCCTAGTTCTTGATAGAAAAAATTATTCAACAGTCGCAGTTTGGGTATCGGTGCAATATCAGCGTGCAGTCGACGTTTGAGTCGCACGGCAAACTTATCAATATCCGTGAGGCAGGCAGTTAGATCAAGTAGATGTTCATCATCCTGCGCGATGCATAGTGCCGCTTCGAACAAGGGGATATGCGCATCGTCCCGCACCAGCGAAGCGAAGTAGTCATTGGATTTGATCATCGTCAGCCTGCTCAGCTCGATTCACGTTTGAAGTCGGCAAACCGGAAGCCCATTAAGGCCAGTGCGCCGAAGTAACTGCCTGCGCATACGAACATCACCAACATTAGTGCGCCGATACGCATCATGGGTGTGCCTTGCAGTGCAATCCAGTCAAAACGTGCCGTCACCCATAAACCTATGCCTGCGAGCAGTAACAGCGCTCCGATAACGCGAATGGCAAACATTGTCCAACCCGCCAGAGGTACATAAATTCCCTTGCGACGAAGACCGATGTAGAGAAAGAGGGCATTGAGGGTGGCACCCAATCCTATCGAGAGCGCGAGACCCGCGTGGGCGATCCAGGGTACGAAGACGATGTTCATGAGTTGTGTGACCACCAGAACCCCGATGCCGATCTTGACCGGTGTACGTATATCCTGTTTTGCGTAAAAACCGGGCGCCAGTATCTTGACCAGTATCAGACCCATCAGGCCAACGCCATAAGCCACCAGCGCTCTTGAGGTCATGGTGACCGAGATGGCGTCAAATTTCCCGTAATGAAAAAGCGTTGTTGTAATGGGTTCGGATAAAACCATGAGGGCAACAGCCGCCGGTGTGGCAAGCAAAATGGTGAGCCTGAGACCCCAATCGAGTAAGGAGGAATACTCGCCGTGATCCCCGCAAGCATGGGCTTTGGACAAGCTGGGAAGGAGAATGGTGCCTAGCGCTACACCGAGCAGCGCGGTGGGTAGTTCCATCAGGCGATCGGCGTAAGACAGCCAGGAAACGCTGCCATCCGGCAAATGGGAGGCAATATTGGTGTTGATGATCAGACTGATCTGCGCCGCTGACACTGCAAAGGTCGCTGGCAGCATTTGGCGCAGCACTCTACGCACGCCAGGATCTCTGAGCGCCGCCACCGGATTCATCCCGATGCGAGGCAGCATGCCAATTTTGCGTAAGGCCGGTACTTGAAACCACAACTGCAGTACGCCACCGATGACAACCGCAATAGCCAGCGCATACACGGGCTGCGAAAGCTGAGGCGCCAGAAAGATTGCGCCAGCGATGAATGAGAGATTGAGAAGAACGGGGGTGAAGGCGGGCACACGAAATTCCTGCCACGTGTTCAGTATCCCGCCTGCCAGCGCGACCAGCGACATGAACAGAATGTAGGGAAACATGATCTGGGTCATGGTGACTGACAGCGACAGCGCCACCGGATCCGAGCCAAACCCGCTGGCCATCAGTAAAACGATCAAGGGGGCGCCAATGATGCCCAAGATCGTGGTGGCAAGCAGTGTCCAGAACATCACGGTCGCCACATGATCGGCCAGGGTGCGGGTAGCTCGATTGCCTTGCTGGCTCTTGTATTCCGCAATGATAGGCACAAAGGCCTGTGAAAATGCGCCCTCGGCAAAAAGGCGACGCAGCAGATTGGGGATGCGGAAGGCAACGAAAAAAGCGTCGGTGTAGATCGAGGCGCCGAAAGTTCGCGCAACCAGGAACTCGCGGATCAGCCCTGTGATGCGTGAGAGCATCGTCATGCCAGAAACGGTGGCTAGCGTTTTATGCAAGTTCATGGCAAACGATTATATCCGCAGGTTTCGGGCAAATTCGGTAAAAAATTGCTTTTATGAAAATCAATGGTCCCCGATTTTGGTGGGACGTACATGAAAAGATGCTGTCCTTGTTGTTTGTCCTGAGAACAAAAACCCGCTATAATCGCGGTCTTTCGAATTCCGCCCGGGGCCCGCTCCCGAGCCCCATTGTCAGGAAATAAGTCATGGCCAATACAGCCCAGGCACGCAAGCGTGCCCGTCAAGCAGTCAAACTGAACGAGCACAATTCCAGCCAGCGCTCCACGCTGCGCACAGCAATCAAGGCTGTCCGCAAGGCAATCGAAGCGGGCGACAAGGCAGCTGCCGCAGCTGTCTTCCAAGCTTCAGTGTCCGTGATTGACCGTATCGCTGATAAAAAGATCGTTCACAAGAACAAGGCAGCACGCCACAAGAGCCGTCTATCGGCAGCCATCAAGGCGCTTGCTTAAGTTCGAGTTGTGATGGGCCGCGCGGACTGGATTGCCCGGTCTGGCCCGATAGAGAGAAGCTCTAAAAAAGAAACAACGGTATCGGTGTAATCCGACGCCCTTTACATAAAACCCGTCTGATAAAACTCAGGCGGGTTTTTTATTGGGGCAGCCCAGCGACTTGCACGCCGGATCGGATGTTCTTCTGTCTGAACCAGCCCTGATTCATTTCCAGTGCAAATCGAGCGGGTTTTTTCGCGCAATGCGCATTCAGGGTTTGCGGCTGCATGTCTTCAATATTGATGATGCGCCCTTTCTCATCGATAAACGCGACCGATAGCGGAAGCAAGGTGTTCTTCATCCACATGCAGATATGCCGCGTCTCCGGAAAGCGGAAGACCATACCTTCGTTGGGCGCCATTTTTTCGCGAAACATCAGTCCCTGAGCCCGTTGCTCATCGCTTATGGCCACCTCTGCCTTGATGAGGTGAATACCAATGTTTAATGTCGTGGTCGGGAATATCTGTTGCGCATGAATGACTGAAAAAGATATCGTAAGTAGCCAGGCGGCGGTAATGGAGAAAATGATTTTCATAGTGATGGGTAGCCAATCGGAGCAATGGGATTGTAAACCTCGTCACGACAGGTTCATTCGACTTTATGCCATGCGTCTTCACCCACGTCTCGCCACTCACCCGGCATCAGCGGATGCGTGGCCAGAGAAAACGGCCCGATACCACTACGCACCAGTCTCAGCGTTGGCAAACCAACTGCGGCAGTCATCCGTCTGACCTGACGATTCTCGCCCTCAATGAGCGTGATCATCAGCCAAGAGGTGGGAATCTGTGCCCGCGCGCGAACCGGCGGCTGGCGTTCCCAAAGCCAGTTTGGTGCTTCGATGCGCGCTGCGCGGCAGCCAAGGGTGATGAAATCACCCAAGTCCAGTGGCGCTTGTAACCGGGTCAGTTGTGCGGTGCTGGCTATGCCCTCAACTTGCGCAAGATAGGTTTTCTGCTTTTTACTCTCCGGGTGACTGATTTCATGCTGCAGTTTTCCATTATCCGTCAGTAGCATGAGCCCTTCGCTGTCGGCATCCAGTCTTCCTGCCGGATAGATGTCGGGCAGAGACAGGTAGTCTGCGAGCGTAGCGCGGGATGCATGCGCGGAGAACTGGCTCATGACGCCGTTTGGTTTGTTGAAAAGAATGAGTGACATTCGGCGTATCCGGAACAGTGGCGAAGCCGCATTTCTGTGGCACGAAGCGAAATTCTAGTGCATAATACGAAACGTGGTCTTATGTCTTATATAAGACCTGCAAATGACTTGCTGAAGGTCTTTGTTCCTGACAAGACCCGAACTACAATCTTCCTTATCCGCCCAATCCTCGGAGATAACGATGTACCAACATATCAAAGTGCCCACCGATGGTCAGAAGATCTCGGTCAATCCTGATTATTCTCTGAATGTGCCAGACAATCCGATCATCCCGTATATCGAGGGTGATGGTACCGGTGTGGACATCAGCCCAGTGATGATCAAGGTGATTGATGCGGCGGTACAGAAAGCGTACGGTGGCAAACGCAAGATCAGCTGGATGGAGATTTTCGCGGGCGAGAAGTCGACCATGGTCTACGGTCCTGACGTTTGGCTGCCGGAGGAAACCCTCAAGGTGTTGAAAGATTATGTGGTCTCGATCAAGGGGCCATTGACGACACCCGTTGGCGGCGGTATACGCTCGCTGAACGTGGCGCTGCGTCAGGAGTTGGATTTGTATGTTTGTTTGCGTCCGGTACGTTACTTTAAAGGTGTTCCTTCGCCACTGCGCGAGCCCGAGAAAACCGACATGGTGATATTTCGTGAGAACTCCGAAGATATCTATGCGGGTATCGAATGGCAGGAGGGTAGCGAGGGTGTCAAGAAAGTGATTGATTTCCTTATCAAGGAAATGGGCGTCAAGAAGATTCGCTTCCCCCAGACATCGGGTATCGGTATCAAGCCCGTCTCTCGCGAAGGTACGGAGCGCCTCGTGCGTAAGGCCATCCAGTATGCGATCGACAATGACAAGCCTTCCGTGACTATCGTCCACAAAGGCAACATCATGAAGTACACCGAGGGCGGGTTCCGTGACTGGGCCTACGAACTGGCGCAGAAAGAATTCGGCGCGCAGCTCATCGACGGTGGTCCATGGTGCACCTTCAAGAATCCCAAGACTGGCAAGGACATCATCGTCAAGGATTCGATCGCCGACGCCTTCCTGCAGCAGATTCTGCTGCGTCCGAATGAGTACAGCGTGATCGCCACCCTGAATCTGAACGGCGACTATATTTCAGATGCGCTGGCAGCTCAGGTGGGTGGTATCGGTATTGCGCCCGGCGCCAACCTGTCTGATTCAGTGGCCATGTTCGAAGCGACACACGGTACGGCGCCCAAGTACGCTGGCAAGGATTACGTCAACCCAGGATCGCTGATTCTGTCTGCTGAGATGATGCTGCGTCACATGGGCTGGTTCGAGGCAGCCGATCTGGTCATCAGCTCGATGGAGAAATCCATTTCATCCAAGAAAGTTACCTATGACTTTGCGCGCCTGATGGACGGCGCAACCCAGATGTCGTGCTCGGGCTTTGGTGATGTGATGATTGAGCACATGTAAACCGGTACATGCCTTGAAAAAGCCGGAGCGATCCGGCTTTTTTAATGTCTGCATTCATTATGAAAGTGGCAGCGGGCGCAGGTGAACCAATCTGCGACGGGGAAGTCTACAAAAGTGCACGGCAATAAAAAACCCCCGGTTTTGTCGGGGGTTTTTAGGAGCCTAACGGTAATCAGGCGTTTTGGATGTTGGAAGCTTGCTTGCCTTTGGGGCCTTGCGTTACTTCAAACTGAACCTTTTGTCCTTCTTTGAGGGTCTTGAAGCCATTCATCTGAATCGCAGAGAAGTGTGCGAACAGATCTTCGCCACCATCATCCGGAGTGATAAAACCGAAGC
>JACCDL011088048.1_pt1 | contig 25428 bp, 20 predicted proteins | sample 7441931 | NCBI WGS metagenome assembly JACCDL01 (sample SAMN15323437, study PRJNA562643) | freshwater metagenome | isolation source: river surface water | place: USA:Blue River Watershed | collected 2017-08-16 | reverse complement strand
CAATGCACTTGCCGCTTCAGGCATGCGCTTCACCAATTTCTATGCAGCACAGGCCGTATGCAGCGCCTCGAGAGCAGCCCTACTGACAGGTTGCTACCCCAATCGGATCAATATTTCTGGTGCACTCATGCCCTGGTCTACCACAGCACTTAATCCCGAGGAAGAGACCCTTGCCACCCTGGCAAAAAAGAAGGGCTACCAAACAGGCATGATCGGCAAATGGCACCTGGGTGCCAAAGCTCCCTACCTACCCACCTCCTACGGATTTGACTCCTATTTTGGCCTTCCCTACTCCAACGACATGTGGCCTGTAGGCTACGACGGCAAGCCGATTACGGATACTGCGGACCGTAAATTCAAGTACCCTCCGCTCTTCCTGCTCGAAGGCAATGAACCCGTGATGCCCATCCGAACCCTTGAAGACCAAGCACAACTAACTCAGCTCTACACCCAGCATGCGGTCCAATTTATTGAGCAGCACAAGGAGAGCCCCTTCTTTTTGTATCTGGCCCACTCCATGCCACACGTACCGATCGCGGTGTCTGATCCCTACAAAAACAAAAGTGGGGAAGGGCTATTTGGGGATCTGATGCTCGAACTGGATGCTTCAGTAGGTGAGGTAATGGCGGCACTCGAAAAAAATGGACTGACCCAAAATACGCTGGTCATCTTTACAAGTGACAATGGCCCTTGGCTGACTTTTGGCAACCATGCAGGCAGCAGCGGAGGCCTTCGCGAAGGCAAGGGTTCGGCTTGGGAGGGCGGGGTTCGGGTCCCTTGCATCATGAGTTTGCCCGGGTTGATTCCCCGCGGAACAGTTTCCAACAACTTGGCCGCTACGATGGATATCTTCCCCACCATGGCGGCACTTCTAGAGGCTCCCTTGCCTGATCAAAAAATCGATGGGGTGAATCTATTGCCCTTGCTTCAGCAGGTGACCGATGCCAATCCTCGAGACCACTTTGTCTATTACTACGATGCGAATAGCCTCAAGGCCATCCGGCAAGGGAAGTGGAAATTGGTTTTCCCCCATGTCTCACAAACCTATCTGGGCACTCAGCGGGGCAAGGAGGGATTCCCAGGAATATACAAATCCATGGAGGTTCCCCTCGCCCTGTATGACCTATCTACCGATCCTGGGGAAACGTTTGATTTGGCTCCCCAAAATCCAGAAGTGGTAGCCGCGCTGAGCGCATTAGCCGATGGGTACCGAAAGACGCTAGGCGATGACCTCACCAAGCAGCCTGGAACCGAGAAGCGGCCAGCGGCAAAAATGGATTGAGGAAAAGGTTGTTAGCGAGCTGAAATTGGGGCCTTGCTAAATCTTCCCCAAACCACAAACAGGGTAAGCAGCAAAAAGACCACTTGGAACACAATAGGTTCTCCTTTGGAAGCATGCAAGGCAGTGGCCAAGCCCATGATGATTGCTAAGCCTAGAGATGCCAGCGGAGTGAGTATGGGGAGGATGCGGAGCGCAGTAGGCAAAATCAGTCCAAGGGCCCCTAAGACTTCTGATATTCCGATAAATCGAATCAAACCTACTCCATATTTTTCAATTAGCTCACCCGATTGTTGAATAAGATCTGCCTCAGAGGTAGTCAATTTGGTCACTCCAATCATGCCAAAGGCGAGAGCGAGGACAACTTGTACCACCCAAAGGGTGATGTGAAGAGCTTTGGAAGGGGTAGAGGTACTCATCTTTTTGTTCGGTTTGAATTAGTTAATTCTCAGCCCTACCCAGAGGTAGGAGGTGGGCGTAAATTATTTTAAGCGCCCTTCAACTTGATCCTAAGTTAGCACTTTTTCCAAATTGACGCCCTCGCGAATTTTAGAAGTTTTTAATAAACTTAATTACACTTAATCCTGATTATTTCCAATCAAATAGGTGATTTTACTTCCCACAGTAGACTCAAACTTCGAATACTACCGATCTCATTATCATTTATCCCATCAGAATTAGAAATTTCCAACAACCAATTTAGAATCGAATTAGCAAAAGTGATATTGAACCATTTTTGAGATTTTAGCCAGTTTGCATTTTGTAAGACTTGATTCATTAGATTTTTATCAATCTCAGCTTTATCTGAATTATCCTGAATAGATTGATACCAATCAAATGCTCTATTTAGCTTCTTTTTTACATCATAATCTGTGTAGGGGACCCCTTCTCCAATCCAGGAGCTAAAAAGAATCTCAGAAATTTCAGTTATTTTTCTAATTTCCTTTTCTGACAAATTATAGTCCGTTAACTCTGCCTGGGCTATGAATAAAAAATTTGTCACATCCACCCAATCATATCCGTCGGATTCTCCTTTTATCCATTTCGCATACTGTGGATTTAACTTCATGTCATAACTAATTTTAGTTCAGGAAGAGTTTCTGTTTAATCCTAAATAAGGAATAAGTCTAGGTTCTTTAACATTAACCAATAAATCAAATTTATACCAATTCTTTTTCCAAGATCATTCACTTCTAAAGAATCGGCCAATTCAATTCTATATTCAGACAATTTGAAAAACAAATTAATTCACGATATGGTTGCACTAGGATATAAATGTTTCACATCTATAAACCTAAAAATTAGTTTTGGAGGGGAAAAAAAAGAGTTATTAACTAAAAAACGAAGTGAACCGATTTCAGGCGGTTACTAAACTCCAAGTCTTATTGTAACTTACCAAAGCGGTGGCATCAAAAAATTGCATAACCCACCTTCATAAAGAAATAAACTAAGCAAGTTTACCCGAAAACCCCTCCCTAACCAGTGTTGCCATGGCTAAGACAATCCAAGATCAACTCGCAGAAAAAACAAAAGCAAGATTTCCAGAAGCAGAAGTCAAAAAAGTAAATAAAGACAACTTTGTGGACATCCACCTTCCATGGGTCCACCCCAAAAGAGGAACCCATCTAGGATTCAATACCGCAGGTGGAACCATCAGGGTGATGTTTTATTGTCGAGAGGAGGAATTTAACAAGCAGGTCTTAGCCACAAGCACTGATTTGGAAGCCTATAGCCAAGGGATTCGCCTCAAAGGAAATCCAGAATTTAAAACCGTGGATTCCGCGTGTACTGCTGCTTTCGTCTTTGTGGAAAGTTTGAGTGGATTTGTAACCCAAAATTCACCTGTGCAACCTCTTTCAAGCACAAGTGGGAATGTCGGGGCAATCCTTCTTAATCGGATTAAAGTTGCCTATCCAAAATGCAGCATCAATGAAGAGAAAAGCTATGCCAGTTTTACTTTTAAAGCTGCTTTTCTATACGAATTACGCATTCAAAAAGGGACTATCCGACTTTTAGCGGCTAATTACCCGCAAAAAGCACCGGTTGCAAAGTGCTTTGAATTGATTGCTCTTCATCAACTCGACGAAAAATCAATCCAAAATCGGTATCCAATAATCGTGGAGCCAGGCAAAGTTAGCCCAGACAAATTAACCGTTAGGATTGAAATCCCCTATCAGGCTGCAGACCTAGAAAATGAGGGTTTTATCACGAATTTAATCGCCACTTGCGAGCAGTTTCACAGCGAACTCATGCCACTGATTAATGGGTTCCAGACGATGCCCGTTGGAAAGCTGCAAGCGGTCATGGGAGATGGAACTCCAGGCTCAAAGACAAGTGAGGCGGATGAAAAAAAAGAAGTTCCTACGGCAACAACTTCAAGGGAAGACGAACTTTCGATGTTTGATTTGACTGAATTTGATCTTGAGGGAAGGCCAATCGGAATGAAAGATGCTCCTCCTGCACCTTCCCAAAAAGAAGAAGAAAAGCCTGAAATTGATTTAAACGACTTTTTGTCCACCTTTGGATTGGAGGAAAAACCGACACCCAATACAGCAAAAGCAGCTGAAAGACAAGAAAAATCCGAAGATCTCCACCAGTTTGACGAATCGGATCGTTGCCTGGATGATCCCATCCCTTTTTTGACTTGCATCCAACTGATTCGCAATTATTACTTGGGGCTTTCAAGTGAATCCCCTGCCTATCGGGCCTCTTACGAAGAAACCCTGCAAGAATTTACAAAAGCAGCCGTAGTACCAAGGATTTCAAATACCATGCTCCGAATAGCGCATGAAAATGGCAATTTGATTGAGCCACTATTGCTTGGGCCCCGGATGAAAGCAGAAAAGATCTACGACGAAGCCTACAGTACTCACGACGACTACGTCCGCTCTTTGGCTGAGCTTGTGGAAGAACTCTTGCCATTTTGCAATGTAGGCCTCTATCTTGACACGCTTGAACTTTTCATGTACTTGGGAGATATGCTGGACGAAGAGGACTCTCCAAGTGGATCATTGAATGCACAGGACAGGTACTTTCCGCTATTTTTAATGCTGAAGGCTAGTCCCGAACAAAAGTTAGGCAACCTAGAGATGGTATTGAATAAGGGGGCAAAAACCCGAAATGCTAACAATGGATGTGATGTGAAAAGTTTGCTACTTAAAGCATCAGGCAACTTCAACCAATTGAGCAATGAAGAAAAGTTGGCACTCGTACTCTATGATTTTATCCTATGGGATGAAGGGCCAGGTTTGGACATCAAACTCGGAGATATTGCTGCTGCCAAATCCATTTTTGCACTTGTCACGCAAAATGCAACTCTTGGAGAAGAGCTTGTCGGGGGATTTAATGACAATGCTTCTTTTGAAATCTTCCAATTTTTCAATGTGGAGTTTAATCGGGAAGGCTTTCATGAGTTCTGTTTGGCACGCTGGGAAGAACTAGCGGCTGAATGGAATCCACTTAAATTACAACTGCTATTGGAGCATGTAAAACGGGATTTCCACCCCAATACGTACCTAAATAATCCTGTCTTGAAAGATTATTTGCAAGTGTATGGAGGAGTAAAGGTGGTTGATTTACCCGCAGCACCAAGAAAGATGGAAGAGGAGAAACAAACGGAGGAAGATGAAAGCCCTTATGTCCTGAATGAAACAAAAAAAACACTGTTCATTAGCTCTTTGCCGCACTGTATTTTGTTTGTCCTTCTTCAAGTAGGATCCAAATTAGATCAGTTCACTGAATCAGAAATCGCAGACATCCAATCCACTTCAGTAACGATGGGAGAATGGTTTGATATGGACCAAGACGAATGCCTTGAAGCACTTGATGAAACTTTCGATCTCTTGAAAAAATGTAAATCTATCTTCAATACAGAAGAGATGGGGGATTTAGTTTTTGAAAATTGCTTAGTAATCAATAGAGAGGTTCCCAATGAAGCCGTACGGGAGGATATCATTCGGTATATGAATGACCTCGCCAATGCCGATGGCAGGGTGACCGTTGTAGAGAAAGAAAACTTAGATTACTATGCTACTTTGATTAGAATTGGAAGTGCCATGTTTGGGGAAAATTAATAGCGCAAACATGGAAAATAGGATACCTCGGTAGCCTATTTTTTTGAAAAATTTAGACTGCACGGAAATCAAATAGGACTTTTCAAGTGTAAAATAAAACCCTGATTCATCAGCAGGTGACTAAATAACTCTCTTTAGGAATATTCAAAAAATTGGACAAGCCAAAAGATTAGTGAAGAATGAAAAAATAACTTTTCAAAACAGATCAAAAATATAATAAGTAGGCGCCTTTTTTAGATAGTCTTCAATTGAATTATTCGTTCAGCACTTCAGCCAATTTTTCCTTTGATTTATATTTTGAGAACCAGACATACAACTGGGGGACGTCCATAACCATCCCATTCATATAAATATCTACTGAATTTGCCACTTTATCTCCCAGCCTGGTATATCCATAACCAATAGATGCATACACATTATCAAAGCTATCTGGATTATTAGACAATTCTTCCTTCAAGAGGCGGACTTCCTTTTTTGCTTTGTAATATTTATAAATCAGATACCCGAAAATTGGGAATATTATCAAAGCTAATCCTAGCGTTAAAATCACGGTTAGCCAGATGTCAACCATTTTATTCAAAAGATATTTATTCAAGCAAAATTCTATCGCTTCCTTTTTTTGAGGGCTCATTTTTTGTTTAAATTTTTAGTGGATAACAGGATAACTACTCATTTTTTCAACTATCATTTACTACTAAGGGCGCTGCTGAAATTTTCTTTCTTCTTCATCTCTTCAAGAGTTTCCCAGTTTTTTTGGTATGCCTCAATTTTGTGATAATCATTCGAGAGTGCTAAATCATAAAATTTAAATAGAAAGTCTTTTTTATTTCTTTCCATTACTGTTTCAAAAAATAAATTGAAGTCATTTTCGCTCGAATTTAAAACATATTTGATCATTCGTGTGGTAAACCTGAATGAATCAAAGGTTACTAACTCCAAAAGCTTTTCCATGGAATCTACAAAGGAGAAATTCAATACATTCTCAATTGAGGGAGGGATAGTCAACTCATCAAGCTTTGCGAAATAAAGAAAAATACTTTGATTCAAGCATCTGTTTTTAACAAGCATGTTTTCCACCACCAACTGATGTGATCCTGTTATCGAAATATCATCAATAAAAATACAGCATTCATCATCCTCAGGTTCTTGAGAGAATTTATAAGTGTCATTTTTTATTAGGTTAAACCTTTCAGTGGCATCCATGGCCCCATAATCTTCCGTGTAGGTTTGACAACGATCAATTTTTCCAAATCTTAAATGGACACCAGAAGCTCCAGATGCATCAATATGATTCTTTAACAATTTGAAAAACCCAAATGCCAAAAAATAACTTGCAGTAGGAATTTGAGAATAGGGACTGCTATAAACCGCAATTTTTTCTGGCAATTGGTCACTACTAAAAAATCCAGATTGAATAAAATTGTTAAACAATTCAAATGAAAATTTTTCTGCTACCTGAAAGTCCCCAAACTTAAATCTACTGTATTCATCTGGTGAAAATGAATACTTTTTCGGATCTGTAATCGAGTGAACAGCAAACCTAGGGTAAATCAAATTTTGCTCCGAGGTGAGCAAAAAAGAATCAAATCCAAATTTCATTGGACCTAAAAAATCGGTCACAGGATTATCCCCTATGTGGATCACTTCATTTAACCTTATTTCTGGATGATATTCTTTTAACTTTAATGACAAAAGCTGGAACATTTCTACAGCAGGCTTACCATACCCCACCTCATCCGAAAACAAACAAAAATCAAACTTTCCGGCTAAAGAATAATTTCTCAAAAATCCTCTTATAGTTGCGCCAGAAATAAATGCTGTGTTACTCGTGATTGAAATTGTCTTCTCAAATGGCCATAAAAAATTCAAGAAGGACAAAAAATCTTCACAAAGGGTTGGGGGAAACTGAAGGAAAATTTGCTCTACTTTATGGACGAGATCAGTCAAATCAATTTTTTCTGACCAGCCAAGATCAATTAGTACCCGTTGGTATAACTGTTGAATGGGTAAGTTCTTCCCACCTCTTTCAATCACATGATTATGTTCTTTACCTACCTTTGCAAACGCCTCGTTTATTGCTTCCGGAGTGTAATTTTCATTAGTTAATTGACTAATTAACTCCGCTCTTTTTTCCTTAAACAGAGGATTTGGAAAAACCATGGTATTCCAAAAGTCAAAAGAAAAATGGGAATAAGCGTTTTTAGAAATAATTGTTGTTAGACCAGCCCAAGAACCTTTGTAGTCTTTGCTATCCATCAATGTTTTGCTTTAAATAAATCTCAACCCGTCTATTCCTCCCTTTTAAGGCTTTATTTTCATTTGGATAAATGGGCTTTTCATCACCAAACCCTTTAACAGTTAGGGTATTTTTAACACCGTTGTTCAAGAGAAAATCCTTGATGGCATCAGCTCTTTTCAAGGAAAGCTCCTTGTTGTATTTCTTTTCTCCCGAGTTATCAGTATGCCCATGAATCTCAATAGTAGCCTTATTATTTTGATTGATTTGATCCACTAAAAGCAAAAGATACTTCTCGAATCCTTTATTTATCTTATAAGAATTCAGATCAAAAAAAACATCGTTAATGGTAAATGAAGGCAATTCAGGAGCAATCAGTGAATAAATATTAGTTTCATACTCCGCATTTAATCCAGCCACTTGCAAACCATAAACTTCATATCCTGTTCTAAAATTTGTTTCTCTAAATCCAGCGTCCCCTGCTGAACCGCGTTGAGTAGGTTTGTAGTTTAGTTTTTCGGAAGAAGCCAAATAAGCCATTCCATTACTCGTTTCTTTATATCCCCAATCATCATTGAGTGTATTTGCATCTGAAACAGCAATTGGGCCAGACCAAGATGTCCAATCAGCTGTATTCTTTCGTTTGAAGGCATAAACATCAAGATCAGTTTTGCCCTCAACAAATCCATTTGAACTAATGTAAAGGGTAAGCCCATCTTTTGATAACCAAGGTGTGCGCTCTGCGAAAGGAGTATTTACAATAGGCCCTAAGTTTACTGGAACTGACCAATTGTCTCCTTCCATCGTACTCACATACACATCCGTATTCCCCCAAAAACTATCGTTCCATTTCCATCCTTTTTTATGGTATTCGCCCACATGACCTGGTCCATCTGACACAAATAAAATAAAGGATTGATCTTCAGCCATCCAGCCATCTGCCTCCGTGAAAATAGAGTTAACTGGCTCGGGCAAATGATTAATTTGATATCCTGAATTAGTCTTCTTCAAATAAAACAAGTCCGTTGTTTGAACTGCAGCATTGGAGTTATCCTGCACTCCTAAATTTTCGGGATAATTGGCAGTGACCAACAAATCTCCAGTAGACAGCACTTGTGAAACAACTTCATGCCCATTTGTATTTATTTCCGTAATTGGCCTAGCGTCTGCCCAAACACCTTCTTTAAACTCACTCTTAAAAATATCTTCCCCACCAGCAGATTTCACCTTGGTGTAGTCCAACTTAAAATCAAAAAAACCAGTTCTGTCCATTGCAGAAAAAAATAATTCCCCGCCATCTGGGCTCATGACTGGTAAATACTCATTTGCAGAGGTATTGATTGCATGACCTAATTTTACACGCTGCCTTTTCTGATCTAGCACCTTTATGTTCTTAGACTGAGTACTCATTGCTAAACTAGCTGAATCCGCCGCAACACCATCTTCACCAGTAGTAGTATCATTTGAAGCACCACCACATCCGCTAAAAATTTCAAAAAGACACACCAAAGTAATGGATGCCAGTCTAAGGGATTGTTTTCTCATTATTTTTCAAAATTTAGTGTAGTGTTAAATCTTCAATTACCAGAATAAGTCTTTTAAATATTCACTTATCATTAAGTCATTAAATTAATAAAAAATACCTCTCTAATTACAAAAAATGGTAATGCCCACAAATACAAGATCAAAAAATACAAAGAATATTTACCTAGTATCGGTCTCAGGTGGATAAAAAAATAACCCTCTCCAAAATAAAAAAACGATTGGAAGAAAATGAGGACAATTGATTTTACGCATTTAAAAAATAAACTTCTAGACTACACAGAAAGTGCCTCTCGGATAAAATCAAATACAGCAAGAGCAATAATGAAAATACCAACCACCTTACAGGAAATAGTCACAAAAAACTGAACGGAACCACTTTTTGCTTTACGCTTTTTATAAATCAATCCGGGTAAGGCTAGCCAAATAAAGAGTCCAAAAATTACTTTGATTAATACTCCAAACATCCAACTAAATCTAATTTTTTGAGTTTTTAAATTCCATTTACTCTGTCAAGAATCTGCCCCTAAACTTGTCTTAATGTTGTTTTCTTTTTACACCATTTAAAGACCCACCTGCAAATACATTTCTCCCTTTACTATCTGGATTAAATTTAAGAGCAACTACGAATCGAACCATTGGAGCATTAGAGGTACTATTTCAGTTAGAATGCTCAAAACAAACTGGGCATTATTCTTACCCAAATACCTTAATACTATTACCTAAACTCACAATTCAAACAAATTAGTACTTATTTAAAAACCAGATTTCTGACTTTTAACTCTTTGTAGGATCTAATTTGGAAGTTTTCATCAAACCCAATCTGTATATCAACATCACATTCTTGTGTTTTATTTCTCTTTATTCTAAAACAGCTATACTGTATGGAGTAAGTGAAGTAAAAAACATTACCTATCTTCTTATCAAAAAGAAAAGTACTTTCGTCGAAATAAATTTGTTCATCTGTATAATCTCTTGGAGAGGTAAACACATTATTAACTTCCTCTGGAGTAACATTAATCAAATTGATGAATTGGTCTACAGAATCTGAATAATAATTATAGGCATCGAAATTGTTGGAAACGATGTCCATGTAATAACTATTTACTTTTTCGATTAAATAGTCCTGATTTTGCAAAAACAGCAGTTCACTTTGAACAGCATTCAGCGAATCAATCCTAGCGTTAATTGCATCGTTCATGGAATCTTTTTCCATTTCCAGCATCAACTTAGAATTAACCAAGGCAACAGAATCTGCTATTCGCTGTTGCTCAATTTGGGCTTTTTCTTCCGCTTTAGTTGAATCAAAGTAATTAAACAACAAGATCACTATAAGCGATCCTACTATGAAAAAAATTACAAATATGAGCAAAATAGGGCTCTTTTTTGGAGGAGCCACTTGCGTAGGTGCTCGCTCAATAATTTTCTCGACTACTTTAGTCTCTTCATGAAAGTATCGCTTTAATTCCGGAATTTCAGAAGCCTTCGTCCAATTAATCCCTTTGAAATAAACAAGAGTGTCTTTATCAATTCTTTCTAACAACTCAGAAATTTCAAATGGGCCATAATCTACCCCTGCTTCATCGAGATAGAAATATTTGCCTGATTTTCCGCCTTTATTGAAGTTTAAAGCCATTCTTCAGGTAAAAAGGTCTACAAATTTTCCCAAACCACCCGTATATTTTTCGCCTGTAGCTTGAAACTCCCAGGATCCATTGCTTCGAACAAAACGACCAAATTCTACTGCATCTTCATCGCTGAATTTCTCCTTTAGGTTGTATCTCAAAATTTCAACGCCAGTTTCATCATCCCAAATTCTGATGTAACAATCATTCACCATTCCAAAATTTTGCGAAAGGGTTCGTCTATCCTTTTTCTTATCGTTGGGGTATTTGGTAATGGTAACTGTAATGACAATTTGTGTGATTCCTTCCCAGACTTTATCAAAATAAACGCGCATATCCTCGTCATCCTCACCATCACTTTCTGTCCCATCAATGGAATCAACAGCTCCAAATACCGATCCGTCTCCTGAATAGGGGCGAACTCCTTCTGGCGTTTCTGTTTTTAGGTCAGAATTAAAAAAAACAACATATTCATCCGCAGGTATCTTTCCATCCTCAGTCAACAAGAAAGCACTAACATCCAAGTCGAAATCTGGACCGTTTGGCTCCTCATTCGGATCCCATCCCAATCCAATACCTGCTACTTTTAGCTTAGGTGCCTCTTTCGCTAAATTAAAACGACCCCCTTTGTTTAAATTTAATCCCATATTTATTGAATCATTTATTTTAAAATTTCTAAAAAACTTTAGATCCAGGCAAAGGGCTAGATTCGGAAATGACTAATAAAATCCAAATTTAATCTTAGCTGTGACCCTCTTGTCTAAATCAGTTGATACTATCTATTTATAAATTATTTTACCCTTTACTTAACTGGGTTTCCATAGGAGTTAGCCTGTTGATCTCCTTCAGCGAACAGCATCCATAAGGAATAAAACGGAATGATTTGGAACCAACCCGAATTTCCCCTATCGTGACATCTTTTTGCGCCTTGTGCAAGCATGAACCAAATTAAAGGAATAATGGCAAGTGCAACAAATGAAAAATTCTCAATCATCGCCATGACTATTCCGTAAGAAAAGGAATAAATAATTATACTCAAACCATATTCCATTCTTCTAATTCTTCCCTTAAAAGAAAATGGAGCTGAGAACATTTTCTTTTGCTCGGAAGGAATACTAGCTTGATTTGATGTTGGAATGACGCGATCCTGGGTCAAAACTGAACTGGTTGGAGCACTCACCTCTTTTTTAGAAGCAAGGCTAGCTGGCTTTGGGGTCGGAATGACAGCTTCCTGAGTTAAAAACGAACTAATTGGATCACTTTCAACTTTTTTAGGCTTGAAGAATTTTTTCAATTCTTGGACCTCCTTTGCATTGGTCCAATCAATCCCCTCTCTATAAACTAAAGTTTCAGGACCAATTTTTTCCAAAAGTTCCGAAAGAGAAAAGGGGCCAATGGGATTCCCATCTTCGCTGTAATAATATTTCTTTTCTTCGCTAGTATCTTTTCTTAAGTCTAAAGGCATATCTATTTCTTTTTAATTGGAGGCGGTGGTGGGGGTGGGGGGGGAACCCTGTTCGTTGAAACTGAAATAATCGGTGGAGGTCCTTTTCGAGGCTCATTCTTTTGATCGGGTGGCAATTCTAACTTACCTACAATCTTGGAAAGAAAATCGAAGGTGGCCGAGATTGACTCTTCAACAGAAGAATAGCTTTTATTCCCTTTTGGCCTAATTCCCTGACTGTAAGCTTCGAGCGTTGGTTGTTTCGCTAAAACACCTTTAATGAACTCTTCATCTCTGCAATAAAACCCAATTTTAATCTCATCCTTGGAAGTATTGAAAAATAAATGGGCTCCTCGTTTTGGATACACAGATGGAATAAAGATGTCTACATAATTATCTTTATCCACCTTTTTTACCTCTGCATCAGGATAGTTTTGCTGTATTTTTTTTGCCAATCTTCCTTGTAGTGTCAACGAACCGGGTAAATCAGGAATCGTTGATTTTGGAGGTAAACTTTGCTTTGAATCAAGCCTTACTTCAGGTGGTGGAGGCACCGATTTGGCTACTTGTGTAGGTATTACAAATTTTTCAACAGTAGTGGGAGTCACTGGCTTGACCTGAACTCTAGGTGCGTCTTCGACCTTAGATGGTGCAGTAGATATAGGCACTTTTACCACAGGAGGAGTCTGTGGTAAAGTACTCCCAAAGCCTTGGGTACTAATCCCCGGTATGGTGAGACCTGTTTTTATTGGAGGTGGCCCCTTCTTTTCTTTCTCTTGGGTAGGGCCGGTGTTTCCTTCTTTGAGCTCCTGACTAAAGGGAACTTCAACTGCAGGTTTTTTACCAACAACTTCTAGCTCGTAGAGATTGGATGCTATTTCAGCAAAAATTGATTTGAGTATTTTTGATTCAATCGCGTTGGGCACCCCAATTACATTAGGGAATTTTTTGGTGAGCTTTTCTTTGAAATAGTTTGTACTGATCTGATCTCCGAGTAAAAACAAATCCACTAAAGCAGCGCTAAGCCCATTTTGCCCAAGAATTAATTCCAATTGGGGAATCACCTTGTCTTCGATTCCTCGGTTGTAAGCTAATCGCCCCTCCAAATCCTTCAATTTAATTTTATAATCCAATCTTGCACCCGTAGACAATTCAATATAGCTCCTCATCAAAGGAGAAAGCGAAGATAACAGGGCAGTACAATGCGGGATGATGTGGGGGATTTCTAGTTCATCATTGATAAAAAGATGTGGATTAGCCTCCTTTACATCTTCTAAAATAAGTTTTGCTAGAATTTTTGCCCGTGGGTCTGATCCCAATTCAGGCAATTTGAACTTGCCCAACAATTCATGTTTTGCGGAGAAAAGTTGAACATACAAATCGTTATTTATCGCAGAAAGATAAATTCTTGCATTATCCTTAGCGGATGTCCCAGAAAGATGCTTCTTTAAATAATCATCAATAGTTACTAGGCCTACGTTTTCGTACCCTGCCTCCTTAAATAGACTGATGACAAGTAAACGCTCTTGATTTTCTAAATCATCATCAAACCAAAAACGCAAACAGAAACTTTCTCTATAGGCCTCAATTGATTCACTTTTGTATAAGATTGTTTTAATAAAATGGGACAAATAGTTTTCAATCCCAAAATACAAGAGCAGCTTATACGGCTTACTATCACCAACTAAGGAAAAATGTTTGGAAGGATTCTTGACATTTTCAAAATAGTCTGTGTAGGCATTAGGGTCATTGACCAAACACCTTTCTTTTGCAAAACTACCTACATTAAATTCATTTCCATTTACATAGAAACAAAGGGGAATCACATTACCTTCCTTTAAAGTCAAGGCAGCATAATCCCCCCCTTCAATCTGATACCAGAAAGACAGTGTTTGCTTAGATACTTTAACCAAAACACATGACTTCATACCTAGTTTCTTATAGCTTTCAAGATTCTTTCTTCAAAAAACTTGATACCTTCCATTACAAAAATGGGGGCAACATATCCAAATTGCTTAGTTTCTTTACGTTTTCTCTGAGCCTCAATGTAATCTGGGTCCTGCTTAATGGAGGCTTCAATATTCATATTATTAAATCCAGCAATAAACTCTTCCTGTTTCATATTGAAACCGAAAGTAGTGGATGACACTCTGTAGAAAAGATCTGCAAAATCCATAAACTTAGGACAAGGAGCCTTACCAGGTTGAGGATTATGAACGAAGTAAGAACTCAAATGCTCCATCATTTCAGGTGTAACCGAGTTACTAAAATCCAAATACTTCATTTCACCTGAGGCAGTATACACGCAGAAACCTTCTTCTCCTAGAATTTCTATTGCCTGTTTTTCTTTTGGCACTAAAATTCTCGATTTGAATGTTGGAATTGCTAAGCCCTTAGATACCTCATACTTAACATCCGCATTGTTCTCCTTTTTATAGGCATTTATTTTAATTATCTCATTTGGATAGTTAATAGGGGTAATTGTTTTCTGCGCTTTTTCCATACCTCCAATTCCTCTAATAAACATCTGAGTATAATATTCATTAGCCGCTCTAGGATTGATAGCATCAAACCAATCAAAAATACGAGCCCCCTTACCAGCAAAAGCTATATAAATTTTTGGTGGTGAATTCTTTACAATTGCGGGCACGTCATCTGAACGGAGCATTTCCTCTCTCATTTTTAAGGTCAATTGTCCAGCATAGTACATAATCATACCCGTCACATAAAGATTGACACTCATCAATTCTTTACATTCTGCTGCAATCAAGCGGTAAAAATCAGGGAAATCGGCATCATCCAATCGATCAATTAACTGTTCAAAATAGAATGGTGCTGTATTTTCATTGTACTTTGAAGGAGTAGTATTTAGGCCTTCAATTTTGATCTTCTTTTGCTCACACATTCGAAGTAAAACAGAACGGAAATTCTTCGAGTATTGCGTAGCAAAAGCCAAGCGTTGAGCAGCCCATCTGATCGAATTTTGTTTGATCATGGCCTTACCCCCACCTTCCATTTGGGATAGCACACTAATGTCAGTTGTACTTCCTCCTACGTCAAAAATCATTAATAATTCTCCCGGCCTAACAGTAAGGTCTTCTAAGAAGTAATTTGCAACTGCACAAGATTCGGTAAATGATTCATCATCCTTCAATTGATTAAATTCAAATTTTAAAGGACCATTATCAGTTTTTATTTCTACTACGCCTTTTGAACTAGAAGTACTTTGTTCATTACCCCAACCACCAGAAGCAGGTTCTGGACTAGGACTACTACCCCAAGCACCTCCCGAATCGCCCCAGCTTGTTTCTGGAGTGGAAGCTGACTCAGTACTAGCTCCCCAAGTTCCTCCTCCTAGATTACTTGAGCCTTCCCAGGTATTCCCACCGGAAGTGTTGATGTTGGACAAGTCTGAAGGAGGGAAGATCATTAATTGTCTAGACCCATTAATAGGGGTGATCTGCTTTATCGAATTATAGATGTCCCAATACTCATTCAAAAGACTAGTGGTCATTGAAGATGGATAAGACCATTTGATTGAAGTTGGCTCATACCCTTCTTCAAACAATTGCGCATAGATATGGAGCATCAAAGAACTTAAATAGGCTTTTTTATGGCTTTTTTCAAGCGGATTGCTTGACCATTTCATGTTGTATTTAAGTTCTGCAATACCAGCCCGATTAAACTTCAACGTGTGCTTATTTTTGTCAGAAGTTTCAATAGGCAAGTTCTTTTCAAAACAAGGGAAACCACCCACAACTTCTTTCTCCATCAGTTGATCTTGAACTAAACCGGAAGGATTAGAAAGCCTTTTAAAATCATGGATCGCTAATACCGACTTGATGGCATTAGTTTTAATTTCATCGTTTTGAAAGAAGAAGATCTCATCTTCCACCGCTGGACGTTCGTCGTTATTTTTTTCATCGGAAGAAAGTAAGGAAATTCTTCTGTTCTTCAGAGTCATGCCTCGAACCTCACTCTTGTCTTCTGCCCAATACGCAATGGAAGAGTTAGTACTACCAAAATCAATCCCTAGACGCGCTTCCGCTAGCGTTTGCATTTCGTTAGTCCAATCCTTGGGAAGCTGCTTTACTTTATTCAGTTTATCATACCTGATAATTGCATACCCACAAAGATTATCTGATTTCCCATAGGAGAATTTCAAACCTTTGAAAGGCTGATTACTCTCGTAAATCTCATATTTATAGGGGTTATCACTTACTTTCTGATTGTTTTCTACAATTAAGGAAGATTTGTAATTGGCATTTTTCATGTCCTCCATTTTACCATCTTTAGCAAGGTAAAGTGGCTCATTTTTCTCATTGAGGACAATTCTGAAATGATGATCGTTGATGTCTCCAATAAATGGAGAAGCCTGAAACTTTATGTCATTGTGAGGGATCTCACTGAACATAAAGTAACGATTCCATTTCTTACTAATGAAGTTTGGCCAAAGCAATATATCCCGCCCTTTCACTTCACCGGCAACCTTGTATTTGACGTCGATTACATTCTCACTTCCAGATTGGGTATGCAATCTCAACTTTACACTTAAATGCTCGCCAAGGTTATCTACCTCATACTCAGCAGTAAGTCTAGATTTGACATCATTTTCAGCAGAAATGCCTGTAAGTGCCGATAAATTATTACCAAAAACATTTAACGCTCGTGGAGTTAGGGGTAAGGTAAAATAGGCATAGTTATTTGGCATACCCTTTACATCCGCCCTTAGCAACATTAGTGGTCGATTTGAAAGAAAATTCTTATCCTTTTCAGCATCTGATCCAAATCTAAATTGGATCACCTCTGTAGTAGGAGGCAACAATAATTCGGATGGCTTAAAGGATACTCTTCCAGTGTCAGCTTCAGAATAGATTACACCCTCTACACCATATAATTCGGTAGAATGGTTGAATAAGATAGAAAAGGGTGCTAAAAATGCGCTAACCTCAGGAGTACTTCCTGGCTTTTGAGAGGGTTTGATCCATCCCTTGGCTGCCGCATGATTATCCATTTCTTTCAGCCATTCCTGCAGATTTCCATAAATGCTGGAATAATTAGGCCGTAAGAAACTTTCAAGATTATTGAATGTGTTTTTGAATTGATCAATCTTATTAATCATATTCTGCACAAAGGCATGAATAGCTAATAGTTGTTCAGGTTGAATATCACTCAACAAGGGATCAGTCAACTTCCCGCTATTGATATCCACAAAAGGTAATTTCTCGGATATTTTATAGCCTACAGAAGCAAAAAGAAAACTATCTGGAGAAGTGGCTCCGATAACTTGATCTTTGAATGTGATTACATCAATGAAGGGAATTTTTTCATCATTAATTGCCAAAGTTTGATCACACCAAAGCGGTTTTCGCTCAAACAACATGTTGCCAAATGCACCCAATGGCTCATACACGTTATCCGTTTCGAAAATATTCTTTCCATCAGAATATTGAAGTTTAAAACGTTGAACTTCAATGTCCTTGTAATTAAGCGCTATACAACTGATTAGCCCTCTCCATTCATTAATTAAGGATAAGTAAAAACGCATTAATCCAGAAACCTCGGCTTCTTTATCCGTTACACTATCCAATGCATTTCTGAACAAATTGGCCCGCGCATAGACGGTCGGCATACCAGAGACGATGGGACCCACGTCTACTTGTGCGGTTCCATCTTTCTCTATACCTAATTCAGGGATGACAATATTCTTTGTGAAATTGTCTATTTCGGGGATCACATCCCATTTATATTCAGACCTTCCTGGAGGGTTTGATTTTGATTTTATGGCTAACGCCTTTAAAGTTTTCTCTGCCATAGTTCTTTAATTAATAAAGTTTTGGGACTTGGTGATCGCATTGTAGATATGCGCCATGAATTTTTCTTTTGTCGTATTGACTCTCTGTGTATCTTCTGGTTTTGATTCAATCAAAGTCTCCACGAACGTACTAAAGCGATCAGATATAAAGCCACCTTTAGGCCAGTGATTTTGTTTATCTAAGAAAAGAGTCCCAACATCAATTGATCTTAGTTCATTAATATTGGATGTAAATGCCTTGCTATCAAACATGAAACTTCCGGGAGCTACGGTCGATCTAACCTGGTAAAGCCATCCTGGGAAAAACTGTTGCCCTCCTTCTGTGGTATAGGCAAACTGCTTGAGGTATTCATTAATATCCGCACATTCGGCATCCGTAATTGAATTGTACTGAGGTAATTTTTGACCCGCTAGGCGATTTATGAATGCTTTCATCCCTGCATTGGAATCAGCAACAAAAGCAGCTTGATTTATCGACAATACGATGTGTGCAAGCGAGAAAAATGCCCCCAATCTATTTGCAAATGTTTCTCCTGCTTTATTTTCAAATCCGACAAAATCATTGAAATTAACATTGAAGGAGTTATCCTTAAACTCAATAGCCTTGTATAAGTACTCCGTTTTTTCAACATCAAAGCCGGTAGTTTTGGTAAAGAAATCATAACCCGCACAGGCACAGACCATCTCTGTAAAATGGCATGGGTTTTTTTGTTTTTCCCCACCTGTAATGGTGCTGCTCTCTTTTTCATCCCCCATTTTCTTACTTTCTACTGGCCATCCAATGTGGTACATCGTTTTGTAGGTCCGTTGAACAGTAGGGTCGTTTTGATAGAATTGCAATGCTGCCTGACTATTAAGCGGGAAAAATGAGGAATCAGCGATGACGCTGTCATCCTTAGTGGACATTTGCTTGGCATCCGGCTTCTTAAACGAAAAATATTCAGTCAATAAGGTCGATCCAAACTTGGTCTTGCTAAAGTCCAGGGTTGATTTACCTCCTGAGCGTATTTTGATGAAATCTTGAAATGCCTTTGGAAGCACAGGAATTGAGGATGCTCCCGTTCCCCCGAAAATAGAGCCGAAAACAAAGACTCTTGCTCCTAATTTTCCAGCATCATTCAGTTTATTCATGAAGACTTCCAATTCCTGATCCTGAGGCTCAACATTAGTTCCAGAAGCAAGATTTCTTGCTGAGTCAATTATCGCATGGTACATCAAATGAGAACCCAGATGCGTCTGTGCTCGGTATCCATGAGCCAGGTTAAATTCCTGAACCGAATTCTCATCCAGAAATAAATCAGACACTAACTTATTTGCTTTTTGTTTTTCAGGGCTTCCTTCAGCCAACTTTGACAAACTCTTGTAATTGGATCGAGCACTTCCGGCGTAGTTTGTCCAAAAACGATGCAAATTCAGTTTCGCAGAAAAGAAAGTGTTTGAATTTGGCGTACCTCCCTTAGGTCCTGAATCAGAGGTTTTGATCCGACTGTACAATTCAATCAGGTTCTCAGTTTTTGCCTTATTTCCATTTAGCTGATCGGTATCTAGGGTGAGGATCTCTATCTCCTGATTGTCAAACATCCCTATGGCACATAGGTGGGTAAAAGCTTCCAGGCATCGCATTCCTGTACCGCCTATCCCTATTACAAATAATTTATCTTGACTCATTGAATTTGATGATTTAACTATTAAAACCAGTTGCCTAGTTTACCATTTTTGAATATTTTACTTAGGACGAATCCCAGAATAATATAAACCACAAAGCCGATTCCTACAGCAATTGGCAAACTATCATTCCAAGCTTCCAAATCTCTTCTATTACTTGGAGCCATAACAAATTTAGCTATGGAGAAGAAAAGGATTGGGTTTATGATAGCAAAAATCCAAAACCACATTTTTCGTTGTCCAGGATCTTTGGGATTTACTCCCCCCTCAAATTTAATTGCGTTAGAGATTACCGCAGCAATTAATAGTACGAAAGCTGCAAAGATGAGAGATAAAATGTACGTCGTGTTCATATTTTTTTGGGTTGTTTTTAAATCGAATTAATAATTAAAAAGAAGGTAATAAGAATACAATATTTTTCCATCTGGCTTCACTTCTTGCAAGGTGTTCCGGATGGATTCATACAAACTGCTATTTACCCCATTTGCGGCATTGATCACCGAGTTCCACTTGAAGGATTCCAGCTGAGTAATGTAATTCTCTTCAGTGCTGTCAATGACTACATCCACTCGCAAAATCATAGGCTCCGTAGTTCCTTTCCCTTCAAAATTTTTATGAAAGGTCGTCACTAATTCTATCTTCTTCGGATCATTTTTTAAGCCTTGGGAAAAAACTTCCTGATCGATTTCAAAAACTTCTTTTAGGCTAGTTATTCTTGCTGGCTGGTGCTTAAAACCGGCTAGCGAATCTGTATTCGCAAAATCGTAGTAATCATTAAAATCGGCTGTTAGATTTGAAACTTTTACGCTTACATTTTTTAGAATAAATGACCCGTTGTTGGATGCGTTCAGATACAAGCCCATGGGAGCTGTTAACTTGGTAAAAGTCTTATCACCTTTTTCATCATTAAAATAATTATCAAACAAGAATTTCAAATCGACACCAAACTTAATGGACTCGAAAGGCAGTTTTTTGGTAAAATAAGAATTTAGGTATCCGCCTTCAAGAATAATCCCTGAAGGGTCTCCAACGTTAAAATCTGTAGAATTTAAGCCCAAGCTTGCAAATCCTGCAGTATCCAAACCTGTCATATATTCCCCACCATAATCATTTGAAACAGTATATGGATTTGGGTTTATTTCAAATTTATTCAACCCTACCAATTCACTTCTCCCTTCAATGGCTTTTTCAAATTTGTACACCAAGCTATTCTCATTTACTGCCCCGTAAGTAAACAAAACAAAGTAGAGGTTTTTTTCACCGGAGAGTTTTGATTTTTTATTTTTCTCGGTGTATTGAGAATAGTAGATGGTAATTGAATTTCCAGCTTTTATCCACTTCGTAAAGTAATCCTTGGCATAGGCAAACTTTTGTTCTTTCCCATCCGGAGTGTATTCCTCAAAATCTGTGATGAGTAAGGCATCATTGGAGGAAGCAGAAATCTTCTTCAGCGCCTCCTCAATTGGCGCCATGATGTCCACGTAACTTGCTTCAGAAATAACCTTGTTGTAGATATCTCTATCGTTGGCATATTGCAACTTCCCTACCCCGTTGTGATTTTTACCTAGGCCATACCAATCGATGGAAGAACCCACCATTTTTTGCGAGATGTAGTCCACTACCTTTTTATTGGTTTCGCTGGAATAGGCCTGAACCAACCCATCTGAAAAATCAACATACACAGATTGATTTCCAGAAGGAGTCTTTGCTTCCACCCCTAAAACCTCGTCGTGATAGCCTTCGATTAAGCTCAACGGTTCAACACCAGGAGGTGAAGGCGGTGGCCAAAAAATGTAAGCAAGTATCCCTACAATTAAAACAACTATTCCTCCGATTAAAACTGATTTATTCATGTTATTTAAATTAGTTGATGGTATCTGAATTAATTCCTTCTATAAATCCTTCCATTTGATTTCCAAAGTCCTCTACGGACTCCTTGAGATCGTTAAATCCTTTCTTCATGACCAAGGCAGTATACCTCCCTTGGATTTTCCCCGCTTCCTTGATTTGCTCTTCAGAATAGTCATCTCGATTCGCTTCTAAATCCTGCTCCAACTCGTCCATGCTGATCTCCAATTTGGTCCAATCTTCTTCAGACATTTCCGCTAGGTTATTTTCCGCAGACTCAATCTCTGCAGCTGTCGAATCTAATTTATTTTGAACTGGATCGCAGGAAACCAAGACTAACAAACCAAAAAGGAAGAGCAGTTTAATCGGCATCCATCGCTTGACTAATGCAGTAATTTTGGTGTCTATACTTTGCAGACTGAATAAAAAGGAGGATTGACCAATAACTTGAGCTCCCCTAACCAAGGGCGTTGAGGTCACATTTGGCATTCCCTGCTGAGTCTCGAAAATAGATGAATTAAAACGCATAAATTTCAAATGTAGGTGAGCAATTTAATTAAGTTTTGTAAAATGAAAATAAACGTGGGTTTTAAATTTAAGGAATAAAATTAAAAATCTTTAAAGTCTGGCACTTTAAAATTTTTTGTCTCCTTAAACATCTATTGTACGGTAGGGACAGAATCAATTCCTAATCACCTTAAAAAATTTAAATCCATACCCCAAAAAGTTTTAAAAAATATATTTAGATACTAATTAAAAAAATTATTTTAGTGAAACCATCTTGACAATCTACGCAGCATTTAAAATTTCCTAAACTAGTAGCAATTTCAAGTACCCTCACTTGACATACCTAACTATCCAGTGGAGAACAGAACCCACTTTAAAAAACGGGGCATAATTCTCAAGGCCATAATTGAGAGAAATTTAAATGACAAAAAAATGGAAAATCAAAGTCCAATGGAAAATCAAAGTCCAAATTCATTTCCGGTCCCTTTAACTGCAGGTTGGGCCGTCAATATTGTAGGCTGGATCTTATTTGTTTCCACTTCCAACCATACTTTGGAAATCATCACAGGCCTACTATGTATTGGATGTGTCTATGTAGGGTACAAACACAAAGAATTGAATACAGCGCCTGCCTTTGGAAATGAAAGATTAAGTCCGGCCAACCTAATTTATGCCTCTGCTTTTGAAGCGGTCTGGATGTTCCTTTGGGGATTTGGGCTTTTCGGAGATTTTTAAAAATTGAAGAACCCCCAATTTTAAATACGAAGGCTAGTGCTTCATTCTATCATGTTACAAAACAATAGGGAAGCATTAGCCGTCTTATTTCTTTAAACTAGAAAAAGCATTTCTGGATTGATTCAAAAGTTGCCCTTTCTAGTTAAAAAGAGTTTTATAATTGCCAACAATCAATTAAAAAATGAAGCAGTTCGGTTTATCATTTTTATTACTTATACTAATTCTCTCCTCATGCGGGGATAAGCCTGTTGAAATAAGTTTTGCAGGAATTCAATCTTTTGAGGAAGCAAAAAACCGTAGAGAAAAATTTTTTACAGAAATCAGCGGAAGTGATCAAGCCGAAGAGGCAAAAACTGAAAATCTAAAAACTCTAGATTCTCTTTATTGGGAGCATGTATCAGGCCTTTTGAGTGCAGGTAGAGCAGTAATCCTTGATTCCGAAACTCGTGCTTCTGAACAACTCCGGAAAATACTCGAATTGAAAGAAGAATACCTTACTCATGAATATGCTGGTATCAAATCCCAAATCGCTCAACAAACAATCAGCAAACTATTGAATCAAATTGAGGCCGACATCGTCTCACTCAAGCATCTTCAAGTATGGGATAATCGGCTACAAACCTTGGACGAGGAATTAAGGAAGTTTGGGAAAATTAAGTTCACAGGGCAGTTTGGTGAAAACCTGTTGGATGAAAAAATAGAGGTGATTGACTCTACACAATCGAATGATTTGGGAGACGTAAAGCAAATAATTTATACAGTGAAGTACACCAAGATTTATGAAGGGACTGGGAACATTTTCAAATACCAAGTAGAAGGCCAAGGGGATTGGAAGGTAAGTTTAAAAACAAATCAAAGCATTCTGACAATTGAAAACCTTTGTCCACAATGCTATACGGAAAGAAGAATCAACTAATAGCACCCTAAAGCGAACCTTCTGTTTTACCTAATCCTAGTACTAGATCGTATCAAAATGTCCAACCTTTCAGGTTGACTTTACTTTCCAATGTTTGTTCAAGAGTATTTTCGAGTTGAGGGAAAAAATCAATCCCTGTTTTCAATTCAATTTGATCCACCGGCACCACAAATTGCTGAACGGACCCGGAAGCGCCCTCATTTGCAAGCAAAAACCCAATCATTTTTGGACTCGGGCCGCCTTTAAAGATCACCTTGTAAAATAAACAAGGAACCGTAATCGATCCTTTTAAGGCGCCACAAGAGCTGGATAAAACGGGTCCAGTAACCACATACACCCCTCCATTGGACAAGGCGGTATTCCGAACCCAATCCTCCAGCTTGGACCAAATCCCTCGGTTGAAAGAGGGAGTCATGGGTGACATATTGGACATGAAAAAAGTTTCCGACATCGCAGTACTGTTGAAGGTCATGTCCCCCGCGGGGCAGAGGTGGCCTCGATCGTAACCAGATTTTTGGTAATCTGTAGGCTTTACTGGATCCAATTTGACTTTGGGGTCTACTCGAAAATCATCCGTTCTTTTTTGCCCGCCTTGGATGGTCTCTGAAGGCAGGAAATAATAAGAAAATTCAGCCTGTCGATGTGTGCTTGAATAGGAAAGGGTGTAGTGCCCATGCTTAATCAAGTAACCTTGTTTGGGACTCGGAACATACTCATCACCGGTTTGGCTTGGAGTGGCCTTCCCCTGGTCCTCAAGGATTGGATTAGTTAAGAGAAAGAAAAAAAGAATAAAATTATACATACTTTACATTTTGAATTTTATGTCGAACACTGGAAAATAGTTTGGGTTTTTTTTCTTAATCATCAGTTTAGATCACCGAAACACCTGCTTTACATTTCAAATTCATCCTATTTGGGACTCATGAGAAAGTTAGCTATTGTATGTTTTTTCCCAATCTCAAGTGCCAATTTACTTTAAATTATCTGGCTAATTTAAACTGGTTTTTAAAACTTTTTGATTCATTTTTTGTTACAAATATCTTGATTTATTGAAGTTTAGTATGGTGTAAAAATCTGAATTAAATCTCCTCTAAATTAATTTTAAGTTCTATTTTTGAATGCTTGTATGCTAATTTGATAAAGTGATTTTTTAATGAAGAAAATTGCCCTAACTCTCATTTGTTTGTGTTTGTTCTTCGAAGCAATTCATGCTCAAAGCAATGAAAAAAATCTTATCCTAGAAAATTTAATTCCTTCCTTATCGTCAGATAGAATCCTTTCCAATATTGTCGCAAAAAAGAATGGGAGGTCCATTCCATCCGAAAGCCTTAAGGATAAGCGCAATTGGGACCGAAACCAATTTTCTATAGAAATCAGGAAGGACTCCATCAGGTGGAAGATTACTGATTTGACGGGGGAGAATTTTTACATTTCTTATCCCAACGACTATTCGCTTTTCTATGGGAAAGACAAGAAAGTTCTTCAGGATGAATTGATCGAATTAATGAGGTCTGCTAATTTAGCTTTGGAAATTGACGGCTCCTTGAATTTTGACCGTACTTTTCATCCTTCTACCGATACTGTGATTACAAAAACTGTTGAAACAAAGTACGGTATCCTTAAAAATCAATTTTTTGAAAACCAAAAGGGCGAGCGAATTTTTAGTGATAAGTATATACTAGAGTCCATCGTTAACTCCTTGATGTTTCCAGAGGAAAGCAATTATCCATACGCCTTTAGAAT
>JACCDL010698224.1_pt1 | contig 25450 bp, 22 predicted proteins | sample 7441931 | NCBI WGS metagenome assembly JACCDL01 (sample SAMN15323437, study PRJNA562643) | freshwater metagenome | isolation source: river surface water | place: USA:Blue River Watershed | collected 2017-08-16 | reverse complement strand
GTGGGGAATGAAGGTGTACCCCCTGACATCCAAAACACCACGGGCACGCTGTCTCACAGCGACGGCGCCGATGGAGGCTTCATAGCCTGGCTTACCGACGGCGCACCCGAGGGTTTCACCTACCAGGCCGATGGCAACAACCTGCTGATTCTCCAAGGTGATGTCACCATCATCACGTTGTCGCTTGACCCCGCAACGGGCGAATACCTCGCTGTACAAAATGCCGCTGTGACCAATTTGCCCATTCCTGGTGAAAACAGCCAAGACTTTCAGGTTGGCTACAACGTGACTGACGGCGATGGTGATATGGTCACGGGTCAACTGGCCATCACTGTCAAAGACGACACACCCCACGGCTCGTTCAACGAGATCAATCTGCTAGATGACGATGCGCTGCCCGGGGGTAACCCAGGTGGCAGTGGAGACGTGGCGCCTGACACGGCCTTTGCCACCGGCAATCTCGACTTTGCCTTCGGCGCCGATGGGGGCTCCATTGCTTGGCTCACAACGGATGCGCCAGACGGCTTCACCTACGAAGCCGAAGGCACCAGCTTGCTCGTCAAGCAGGCGGGTACTCTGGTTCTCACGTTGACCCTCGACCCGGTCAGTGCTGCCTACACGGTGGTACAAGGAGCTGCCATTCTTCATGCGTCAGGTCTGGATGAAAACAGCCAGGCCTTCACCATCAATTACAACGTACTGGACAACGACGCTGACCCAGCCATCGGTCAGTTCTACATCACCGTGAATGACGACACGCCAGTGGTCACACAATTGAACGATGTCTGGTTCCAGAACACGGACAACCCTGTGCCTGGTGGTGACAGCCAATTTTCGTACTCCATTGGAGCTGACAAACGATCGACATTCAGCAATGTGGATTCCGACTTTTCCATGTTCAGTCTGAAAGGTGAAGTGGGGATCAATTCCATCACCAATACCCACATTACATGGAATTCCGAGGACACCACATCAGCCGTATTTCGATTTGATTTCGATTACCAACCCAACGAAGCCTCGCCCAGTACGGCGCATGCCATGGGCACGCTGATGTTTGACAAGGCAGAGGGCACTTACCACATCAATCTGGACCAATACATCGAGGGATTCAATATCCTCACCACATCATCGGCACTGTCGATCACCGGGTACGAATTCAACTCGACGCAGGTCGACAAGACGCAGCCTGCAGTCAGCGTGGCTCAACTGAGTGATGGCGCTTTTGTTCAATTCACCAGCGTGTCTGAACCTGGGGGTGGCACCGGCAGTAACAATTTGCAGGTCAATGGGGTAGATGCTGACAGTAACCACTGGGCCGCTGGCGAGTTGTTTTCTCAGTCAACAGGCTGGGTCAGCATCTCCAACCTGTCTGACGGCGTGAATGGCGATACGATGCAAAAAGGCGAGGTGTTGAATTTGAGTCTCTTTGACTTCAACCCCTACGGCAACCTCAGCGCGTCGCCCAATGCAGGTGCCAGTGGCATGTTCCTCAAGTTCGATGGCATTGGTTCAGAGGATCTGGTGGTGGTGTTGAAATTGGTGGATACTGAGACGCTCGCGCATACCACCCGGGCCTTGATCGTGGATAACACTGACATTTTGAAGCTCGGCAACGTGTTGACCCCTGACTATCACATCGTTTTGGATAACAACGACGGAGCGGTCATCATCGAAAGCAATGACTTCAACGGGGCAGGCGAGCACTTTGTCATGACAGGGGCGCAAATCCTGACGTCAACTGAGGGAATCACCGGTTCGGCACTGAATTTCAATTCACAAACAGGGTTGTCTGGCGCCAGTACAACAGCGCAGTCTTTTGGTGCCACGACAACGGACGGCGATGTCATCAAAATCTCTGATATCGGCATCATGACCAACCAGACCTCGACCTTGGATTCGCATCTTGAATTTAAATTTGCCATCAAAGATGCCGACCTGGACGCCTCGCCCACGCAAACCTTGAATGCCTACATAGCAGGGAGTGATATCAATCCACTCGAATCTTTGATGTAACCCTGACATCACAGGGTTGAACCCCTGTGTTCGAGAGCGGCCATTGGGCCGCTCTTTTTTTGACAGAAATGGGTAGATCTGCTCATTGATTCCGGGAATATCGCTCAGCCTTCTTCGCTTTTAAGCTCACTCGGGTTGTCACCACGTGGGTGGCTTTGCGTAGAGGAATCAAAACTGCTGTGAACTATTCTTTCCGACCCCCACTGAAACACTGTGCTGCAATTTTCTTCACCAGCGTGATGCTGACAAGCGCGCTTGCACAAAACCTGCCAGAGACTGTTTACAAGGTGCTAGAGCGGTATCCCGCTGTAGGGGCCTCGATGGCTCGAGTCGAATCGGCACAGGCTGACATTCAACGGGCTCGAGGCGCACATTGGCCGCAGCTGTCCTGGTCTGGAACCTACAGCCAATACCACGAGAGCAACTTGGTGAATCACTGGATCCAGTCCCCTACCGTGAATCTGAATCTGTGGTCTGGACGAAAGATTCAGTCAGACGTTGAGCGCGCTCAGGCCACCACGCAAGCACGCCGCGAGCAACACCGGATGACGCGGGACGATATCAGCTTGTTGGCCACTGAAAGCTATCTGGGCTGGGCGCTTCAGAAAAATCTGGTTGCATTGGCCATGGCCAATTTGGCGACCCACCAGAAAATACTCTCTGACTATCAGGCCATCGTACAGATTGATCCTGGCCGTCGAATTGACATGAACCAGGCGCAGGTTCGGCACGACAACGCGAACTTGTCACTGATACAACGGCAATCAGACCTCAGAAATGCCGAGCTTCGTCTCAAACGTTTGCTGCTGGCTGATCTTCCCGAGGAGCCAGGCGGACTGGATGACTTGAAGGACATCATTCCCACCACCGTGAACGATGCATTGGCGAGTCTCAACAACAATCACCCCGTCATGGCCAATTGGAACGCGCAGCTGGCAGCAGCACGTGCTGGTGTTAGTTATGCAAAGTCACAGTATTCACCCACTGCGCAAGTGAATTACGGTCGACAAACCTACCCAGGAATCGCCCAAGGCGTCTATGTCACGCAATTGATTGTGAGCGTACCTATTTGGGATGGGGGTGCAACCATCGGAGCAGTGAAAACAGCCCAAGCGAATCTAGACGCCATTGAGTTCAGTCTGGAGGAAGCCCGGTTGGTTCTGAGCGAAAAAATTCATTCGGTCTGGACGGAATGGAAATCTTCGACCGATCGGCATCAACTCAGTCAGGTTCAGATCAACACGGGAAAAAATCTGGTGGACGGCTACTGGTTGCAGTTCAGGGTGGGCCGGCGCACGCTGTTGGATTTGCTGAACGTGCAAAGTGATCTGTACAACTACCAGATCAATGACGCCATGGCACAACATGAAATTCGAATGGGACAAGCACGACTGTTGGCTGCTATGGGGTCGTTGGCCCAAACCTATGACCGAGCGGCACTCAGCCCTCAAAAATCAGCCAACTTATCTTCAGAGAACCCGGTGGGACACCCATGACTTCAGCGGCAACCTCTGTGGATGATCCGTTGTTGATATGCCTCGCACTCATGTCTAGATTGGTAGGACAGGAAACGCACGTCAACACACTGAGAGCCGGATTTGCCGTGGACAATCATGGGCATATCCCTGATGACGCCTACCCCGACGTAGCCCGCCAACATGGCATGCAGGCGCAATGGGCTCGCATAGGTCTGGAGCAAATACCTCCTTATGCCTACCCAGTGATTTTGAAGCTGCGCCATGGACAAAGTTGTGTGCTGCTATCCGTGCAAGAGACGATGGCGGAGGTGTTGCGTCCCCAGACGGGTCATGAGGAAGTCATCGTGCCGATGCATGAACTGGCTCAGGAGTATCTGGGCAAGTGCTTGATGGTGAGTGCCTTGCCCACACGGAGTGAAGGTCAACTGGTCTCTTACAAAGGGGAAGCCTTTCATTGGTTTTGGGGAACCCTGTGGCGCTTCAAGGGTTTCTATCTGGAATCCATGCTGGCTACCGTGGTGGCCAACTTGCTGACGCTGTCGCTGGTGTTTTTCACGCTGAATGTGTATGACCGGGTAGTCCCCACGCTGGCATACACCTCGCTCTGGACGTTGGCCATTGGCACTTCAGTAGCGATCTTCTTTGAATTTCTGATGCGTTGGGTCAAAGCCCGTCTGGTGGATCTGGGGGGGCGAAAAGCAGACATTGTGCTCAACGCTGCACTCTTGCGAGAAATCATGTCGATTCGTCTTGAAAATCGACCGCAATCCATCGGAATATTTGCCAGTTCCATGCGGGACTTTGAGGCGCTACGGGATTTCTTTTCGTCGGCATCGTTGGTGTTGATCGCTGATCTACCGTTCTTGTTGCTATTTCTGGTGGTGATCGGTTTGATGGGGGGGCCATTGGTGTGGGTGCCAGCCACCGCAGTCCCCTTGCTGATCTTGGTAGGTTTGTGGGCACAACGTCCTTTGATGCGAGCCATGCGGCGCAACATGAAAGAAACTGGCGAAAAGCAGAGTGTGCTAGTGGAGTCGTTGATGAATCTGGAAATTCTCAAGGCGCATAACGCAGAAGGGTATTTGCAAAAGCGCTGGGAGCAAGCCAACGCAGCCACCTCGGAGTCGTTCAAAGAGATTCGTTCGTTGACCAACCTGATGCTGGGCATCACCACCTGGACGGGACAAATGGTGTCCGTGGCGATGGTGGTCATGGGGGTCTATTTGATTGGCAGCCAACAGTTAACCTTGGGCGCCTTGATTGCCTGTGTGATCTTGGCCAGTCGTGTGATCAGCCCCTTGGGGAGCATCATGGGGCTGGCGGCTCGTTATCAACAGGCGCGTTCCGCGCTGGATACCCTCAATGGCTTGATGCAGCGACCTCGTGATCGTCATAGTCATCGCCGTTATTTGGTGCCCGAGACAATTGTGGGCAATCTGCGTGCTGCCGATGTCAGCTTCACCTACCCGGGTGAAAGTCATCATCAAGTGCTGCAACACATCCATCTGAGCCTGACAGCCGGTGAGCATATGGCAGTTTTGGGTAAGGTGGGCAGTGGGAAAAGCACGCTTCTTAGGCTTCTTGCGGGACTCTACACCCCTCAAAGCGGCCATGTATTTATCGACGATATTGACCGTGCCCAAATCGATCCGGCCGAGTTGCGCAGCAAGATCGGATACCTCGGTCAAGAGGCACAACTCTTTATGGGAACCTTGCGAGAAAACTTGGTCTTGAATGACAGTTGGATCAGCGACGAGACCTTGATCTCCGTCCTGAAGAAGCTGGACCTGTACAGCTTGGTCACCCATCATCCCAAGGGTCTGGACATGTCATTGACTGAAGCCGGTGGCGGTTTGTCAGGTGGACAGCGCCAATTGCTGGCGGTTGCTCGCTTGATGGTGCGAGAGCCCCGATTGGTCTTCATGGACGAGCCGACCTCCCTCATGGATCAGGGCACTGAAAACAAGGTGATCGAGGTGCTGGGCGAATGGCTGAACGGCAGAACTCTGGTGCTGGTAACGCACAGATTGCAGTTGCTGACCTGGGTGAACAAGATCCTGGTGCTCGATCAGGGCAACACCGTTGCGATGGGGCCTCGTGATCAGGTGTTGCGTCAATTGGTGCAAGGCATTCCCAAAAGCCCCTCCGTCTCCAAGCCCGCTTCGCCAAGCACCACGCCATCGTCCCAAGAATCACTCAAGGATGTCGCTCAGGCAGCTTGACCACGGACTTCCACCATGAACTCACGATCGCTTGCACCGCTTACATCCTTGGCTGTTCTTCACGCCCAAACGCTTGAAGATCAAGAGCGGCGAACCAGCCGATGGTTGATCGTGATCATTGGACTGGTGGTGGTGGCTGGGGTGGTCTGGGCTGCATTCTTCAAAATTGAAGAGGTGACCAAAGGTGTGGGCAAGGTGATTCCAGTCAGCCGAGAGCAGGTGATCCAAAGCCTGGATCCTGGGGTGTTGGCCGATATGCATGTCCGCGAGGGCGATCATGTCACCAAAGGACAAGTTCTGCTACGCATTGACGATGCACGCTCAGGCTCGGTGTATCGCGAGTCACAAGAAAAGTGGATGGCCTTGTCAGCGCAGGCCGCTCGGCTGCGCGCGGAGGCCTATGGTGCGAGCATGAATTACCCTCCATGGGTCACGCAACGCCCTGAATTGGTCAAGCGCGAATCATTGATCTACCAATCCAGACGGCAAGCCCTGGAAGAAGAACTGCTGTCCATGAAGGAGTCCATGACGCAAATTCAACGCGAGATCGCCATCACCGAACCTCTGGTGGCGCAAGGGGTTTTGTCTGAAGTCGAATTGCTGCGGTTGCGAAGGCAGCAAGCTGACCTGCAAACCAGCTTGTCCGAGCGAAAAAATCGATATGCCACCGAGGCCAGTACTGAACTGTCCCGAATTGAATCCGAGCTGGCTCAGACACGTGAAAATTCTCGTGCGCGCGAAGATGCTTTCAGACGGACGGTGATCCGCGCGCCGATGGACGGCATTGTGAAGAACGTGCAAGTGACCACCCTGGGTGCAGTGGTGTCGTCAGGCCAGAACATCATGGAAATTGTCCCCGTGCAAGATGCTATGTTGGTTGAGGCGTATGTCAAACCATCAGAAATAGCGTTCCTGGAGGTCAATCAGCCTGCCGTGGTCAAGCTGACAGCCTATGAGTTCAGCAAGTATGGTGGGCTGGAGGGGGTTGTCGAGCATCTGAGTCCAGACACCTTGAAGGATGAGAGCAAACCGAGAAAGCCAGGCGAAGCACCGGTTGACCTGGAAGAGGGGTTTTATCGGGTACTCATTCGTGTCACAGACAAGAGCCTGGACCGTCATGGCAAGAAAATTCAGACTTTACCCGGCATGACGGCATCGATTGAGATCAAAACGGGTGAGAAAACCGTGCTGGAATATGTGTGGCGCCCATTGAAAAATCTGTCACAAGCACTGAAAGAGCGTTAAGGCAATGTCTCACACTCGGTGTGATGAATTCAAAGGCCCAGGATGTTGCCTCCCTATGAATTTGTGATCGTGGGGGCCGGGTTGGCAGGCACCACAGCGGCAGAGACCCTTCGGCACGAGGGAGCCCTGGGTCGTATTCTGTTGATTTCAGGCGAAGCGCATTGGCCGTACCAGCGGCCGCCATTGTCCAAGCGATTTTTGACAGAAGTTATCAGCCCAAAGCCTGTAGCGCTGTTAAGCGAGGCGACAGTTCGCGAACTGGACATTGAGTTGAGGTTGTCGACCCGTGTCAGCAGCCTGGATGTCACTGGCCATACCCTGCGCACACAACAGGGTGAGTCTGTGGGCTACCGAAAATTGCTGATCGCCACAGGCTCAACGCCGGTGCGACTACAGCTACCAGGCGGTCACTTGCCTGGTGTGCACTATCTGCACTCGCTGGCCGATGCGCAGGCCTTGCGAAGCAGTCTGGAGTCGGCGAAGCAGGCGGTGGTCATTGGCGGCAGCTTCATCGGTCTGGAGGTTGCCTCCTCGTTGAAGCGCCGCGGTCTTGGCGTCACGATCCTGGAACGTGATGAGTTGTTTGGACAGTTGAAAACGCCGCTCATCTCAAGTTTTTTCCAGCGTTGTTTCGCCGATCAAGGGGTTGAGGTGCTGGTGGGTGAGATGCCGGTGGCTTTTCGCGGCGATCAGCGGGTTGACGCCGTCATGACCCAAGGCGGTCGTCACTTGCCCTGTGACATGGTCGTGATTGGTGCTGGTGTGGTGCCTGCTACTGATTTTTTGCAAGGCAGTGGCTTGGCGACACATCAAGGCGTCGCTGTCGATCGTTTCTTGCAGTCCCATGACCCCGATGTCTTTGCCGCCGGTGATATGGCGTATTTTTTTGACCCTGTGGTTGGGCATCACCACCGTGTCGAGCATTGGGACAATGCTGTCAAACAAGGCCGCTTGGCTGCACGCAACATGCTGGGCAAGCGACTGCCCTATGAAGAAGTGAGTTACTTTTACAGCCAGATCTTTGACAACAGTTTCAATCTCCTGGGGGAGATTGAAGCTTCCTACGAGCGGATCGACCGAGGTTCCTTGCAGGAGAAGTCGTTTGCTGCCTTTTACTTGAGTGATGATGTGCCACGGGCCTTGTTTTCGCTGGGGCGTCCTACGCAAGAGGCCCGTCTGGTCGAAACGCTCATCAAACATCGTGTCAATTTGAGAGTCAGCAAAGCGACTTTGTCTGATCCGCAGGCTACTTTGCAGAAAATTCCAAACCAGACGCTGCTGATCTTGCAAGGCGGCGGAGCGTTTGGGGCCTTTGAGTGTGGGGCTGTCAAAGCACTGGTCGAGGCTCATATTTGTCCTGACATTGTGGCGGGGGTTTCTATTGGAGCCTTCAATGGCGCCATCATTGCCAGTCATCCTGACCGGCCCGTGGCCGCCTTGGAGGCGTTTTGGCAAGAGTTGTCGACGCCAGGGGCCATGGTTCCCGATGAGTCGATGCGCCGCTTGTTGGCGTCTGGCCAGATTGCCTGGTGGGGGGTGCCGCAGTTTTTCGGACCACGGTGGTTGCAGGTGCCGGCTACGCAGGATCAGTGGCCCCTTCATTGGACCAGTTTGTACGACACGAGTCCGATGCGAAAACTGCTGCTCAAGTACGTGGATTTCGCCCGACTGAAATCCAGTCCCATTCGGTTGTTGGTCAGCGCTGTCGAGATTGAGAGCAGTGAATTGGTACTCTTTGACAGCTATGTCGATGACCTGACTCCCGAGCATATTTTGGCCAGCGGGAGCCTGCCCCCGGCGTTTCCCTGGACCTCCGTGAATGGCCGCCATTATTGGGATGGGGGCATTGTCAGCAACTCGCCGCTTGAGCGTGCGATGGAGCGCTGTGGCTCAGCGGGCAAGCGGGTTTTTATTATTGATCTGTTCCCGGGAGAGAGGAGACTGTTGCCCACCAATCTTCTGGAGGTGATGTCAAGGCGTGACGAAATTGTGTACGCTGAGCGTATCCGCAACGATGTGCAGACTCGGCAAACGGTGCGTGATTTTCAAAGCCTGGTACAGGAAGTCATGACCGAACTGCCCTTGGAATCAGCCCAGCGTTTGCGCCATCAACCTCGATTTATTCAGCTGATGGGGGAGGAGGCGCCAACCGTCATCACTCGTATCGTTCGAGAAGGTGGTGAGAACGAGCCGTCCTCGCCTGAATACGATTTTTCAAGTCAAACGATCAAACACTTGATTGAGGCGGGATATCGGATGGGGCGTCTGGCGGTGGCGTCGTCTCGCCCATTGACGTAGCAGGCGATCATCGACGTGCTTTGTCCTGCATCGAACTGACGTCAAGCTAACCCTGCAATAGTCTAGGAGCCTTAACAGACACGAGGCTATGACAGGAATGAAGACGTGCAATTTCAGCACGAGGGGTTCTCGGTTGAATCGGGTTGCGTCATCTTGTCGGGGCAGGTAGTTTCTCACCGCTAAAGGGGTCAATCATGAAACGTTTACAGGTATTTCTCATCTGGCTGAGCTTGGTCATCACGCCGATAGCCCATGCACAGCTTAACTACGACATGGGAAAGTCGGTCTATCTGGACAACTGTGCTAGCTGCCACGGCGCCACGGGCAAGGGTGATGGGCCCATGAAGGCGTATCTGGTCAAGGCGCCCAGTGACCTCACCACCATCACCCTGCGCAACCACGGGACGTATCCTCACCAGCGTGTCTGGGAGGTGATCGATGGCCGATCCAGTGCCGACCCTGGCCCGCATGGGTCCCGTGAAATGCCTATCTGGGGTAACGAATTCAAGTCACAACAGGAGCGTGCGCCGTGGTGGGGCATGCCCTACGGGGGCATGCACCGGGGTGGTCCTGAATGGCAGGTGAACCAGCGGATCTCGTCGCTGGTGGATTATTTGGCGCGGATGCAGTCGCGCTAATTCGCCAGAGACATCTGGAGTCGTCTCCACCAACAGCCTCCTGTCATTCAAGGAGCGCGACATGGCCGCTCTGTCGGGCTTCAAAGGGGCGGCACAGATCACGTCGCCCCACTTGGCCATCTCTTTTTGCTGTAACACGCTACCCTCAGGAGAATCTGAACAATCCAACGCAGGGACCCCCTGAGTCCTGGGTTGTCAAAACCAGGGTGACAGCACAAGGTGTTCCCCCGGATTGACTTCATACGGGTTCACACCATACTGCTTGAGCGAACAACATTCCTGGGAGTTACACCATGCCACGTCACAATCCGATCGACGATACCGTTCCCCAGCGCATTGCCCGCTACGGTGATCTGGTGCCCTACAAAGACAGCATGAGCCGTTCGGACAACATTCCACCCGAGGCCATGATGATGATGTCCCCAGACAAAGTGATGCCCCTGATGTCACCGCTGGGCTGGGAGGGTCGCAGCAAGATTGCACCGGTCAAGGGTGCGCCAGGGTTGACGATCACCCTGGCCGAGTGCCCACCCGGTGACAGCGCAGGTTTGCACAAGCACACCAACGCCGTGGAAAACTTCTTTTGTGTGCAAGGGGTCTTTGAAATTACCTGGGGTGATGAAGGGCAGTTCTCCACGCAGCTTCATCCGCTGGACTTCATCTCGGTGCCCGCGGGCGTCTACCGCGATTTCAAAAATGTGGGGACCGAGATGGGCCGCCTGTTGGTGATGATCCAGCCGATGCCGGGTGACACGCAAGATGCGGTGTACCACGCAGAGTCCACCGGGCGTGAAATTGTGCAGCGCTGGGGTGAGGACACCTTGCAGGCCATGGCACGCATCGGAATTCGCTTTGGTGAGCCCGCGGCCTGACACGCCGTTCGCGCTGATCAGCCTGCCAGAGAACTGACCCCGCGCGCGGTGATGACCTGCCCCTTGCTGAACGCTTCGTGCTGGGTTTCCACCTTGTCGAGCTCATACAGGTAGTTGACCATCAGGCCGGCCGATTGTTGCAAGCCTTTTTTCGACAGGTCGGCTGCCCAATTGATTTGGTACAGGGTGGCCCCATTGGCCAGGTGGAACTTGGCCACTGAATCCCCACGCCGCTCCTGGGTGTAGTGCATCAAATAAAGGGCACACAGTCGCTTGAGTGCCTCCTGATGCTCAGGCGGGCAGTTGGAGGGGTGCCATCCGTCCTTCAATCGCTCAGACCATTTGCGCTCGCCCAACCGCAGGGTGCTGATGGCCGCATCGAAGCGTTTGAGATGAGTGGGTGTGGCATCGAAGGTGGTCAGTTGGGCGCCCTGGTCCATCCATTGGGTGAAGCCGGGAATGGGCGAGAGGGTGGAAAACGTTTTCAGCGTAGGAATGTCATCGATCAACTTTTGCGCCACACGTTTGATCAGGAAATTGCCCAGCGACACCCCCTTGAGTCCTGGTTGGCAGTTGCTGATGGAATAAAAAATGGCTGTTTTGAAGGTCTTGGGCGCTCCCACGTCGGTTTTCTTGTTGATGAGCACGCCCACATCGGTTGAAATGCTGGGCACCAGGGCGACTTCCACAAAAATCAAAGGCTCGTCGGGTAGCTGTCGATGAAAGAACGCGTAGCAGCGCCGGTCGGGTTGCAAGCGACGGCGCAAATCGTCCCAGCCATCGATGGCATGGACCGATTCATGCTGGATGATTTTCTCCAACAGTTGTGCGGGCGAGTTCCAGGTGATTTCATGCAACTCCAGAAAGCCCGGGTTGAACCAGGAGCTCAGCAGGTGGTGCATGTCTGCATCAATGGCGGTCCAGTGTGGGTGCGAGCCCAACTGAGACAGCAAAGTTTTGCGCATCTCGATGATGGCCAGCGTACCCTTGGGGGCGCGGTTGATGCGGCGCAGCAGCTCCTGGCGGTCTGGTTCCACCACATGAAAAAGACGAACCAGGTTGTCTGCGGACGGATTGGCCAGGTACGCATCAGCCACGGCCTTGACTTGTTGCGGGTCGGGGTTGAACTCTTGACCCAGAAAGTCGAAAAACTCCAACCGAAGTGGTGTGCTAAGCCTCTCGTAATGTTCGATCAACTTGATCGCGATACTTTGCGCATTGGACTCGCCCTGCGCGCCCATCAAGCGCTTGGCAGTTTGTCGCGCGAGCTCCAGAGAGCGCTGTTCGGTGAACCGTTCAAACATCTATGTGCTCCCATGATGATTGCAATACTGGAAAAGTGGGCATTGGGCTTGTCACAGCGTCAGGTTTGAGCCTTGCGGTGCTTGACCCAGCGGGCATTGTCTTCGCCAACAGTTGGCGCTGCACGACGAATTGCTGGGCGCTTGCCGTTGAGCTTGAATGGGGTGGCGTGCACAGGCAGCTCTTGTCCTTGCGCGGTGGGGGTGTTGACCAACATATCGCGATCAACAATATAGGGATGCTGCACCAAATCCGATATGTCTAACACCGGACCTGCCGTGATGTCGCGTTCTTCAAAGAAGTCCAGTGCCTCTTGCATAGACAACTGACCAACATGGTTCTGGATCAGAGCATCAAGGGCATCAACGTTGGCAATGCGTGCCTCGTGGGACGAGAAACGCGGATCGTCCATGGCCTCAGGACACCCAATGCCGGCAAACAACCGAGCCAGTGTGCCGTCCATCCCGGCAGAGAGCGCAACCCAGGTGCCATCGCGCGTTTGGTACACATTGCGGGGTGCGTGCGTGGGGCTGCGACTGCCGGCACGCGGATAGACCTGACCGGTCAGGGTGAACTCTGCGGCTTGTGGGCCCAGCATGGCAAAGAGGGGTTCAAAAAGAGAGAGATCCACCTCTTGCACCTCGGGAGCGGTGGTGCGTCGTTGCTGGAGTACCAATGCGTTGGCAATGGCCGCCCCATAAAGACCTGCCACCGTGTCGGCGAGCGCAAAGGGGGGTAACACGGGTGGACGATCCGAAAAGCCGTTCATCGCGGCAAAGCCGCTGAAGGCTTCAATCAGGGAGCCAAATCCGGGCTTGCCAGCAAAGAGGCCGGTTTGCCCCCAGCCTGAAATACGGATCACCACGAGACGCGGATTGAGCGCTTGAAGCGCGTCTCGTGAGAGCCCCATTTTTTCTAACACACCGGGGCGAAAGTTTTCCACCAACACGTCGGCTCGGGCTAGCAGGTCTTTGAGTGCTTGTAAATCTGCGTGCTCGCGCAGGTTGAGCGCCACACTTTGCTTGTTGCGGCAGTAAGCCAGCCAATAGGTACTGACGCCGCCGCGGCGCCACGCGCGAAGATCATCGCCCTTGCCTGGCGATTCGATCTTGAGCACATCGGCTCCCAGATCGGCCAGCACATGGGTGAGGATATTGCCCGACACCAGCCGTGACAAGTCCACGACCAGCAGGTCGTTCAGGGGAAGGTTGTTGCTGTCCACAGAGACTGTTTCATTCGGGTTGCGAGGGTGTCTGCCAATGGTTTTTATTGTTAACCAATCGAAAATTATCAACTTGCGCCATGGTGTCAGCTTGTGCGATGAGTCAGGCCTGGGTATTTGACACCCTCATCGCATCGGGTGCCGGGCCAGAAATGTCTGGACCTCAGCCAGCGTCATTTCGGGTTGCTCTTCGGGCAGAAAGTGGCCGCAAGGCAAGGCGCGACCGCTCACATCCTCCGCCACCTCACGCCAGTCCTCCAGGCAATTGAACAGTTTGCCCACCACGCCCTTGGCACCCCACAAGGTCAGCAAGGGCATGGTCAGTCGTTTGCCTGCAGCCCGGTCGGCGCGATCGTGCTCGAGATCGATGGTGCCCGCTGCGCGGTAGTCTTCGCACGAGGCGTGAATCGCTGCCGGGTCGGCATAGCAGCGTGAATATTCGGCCAATGCGGCTGGGTCGTAAGGGGTCAGGTCGGGTTCAGATCGACCGATGCGTCCCAGGGTGTAGAACGGCACCTTGCCAGCCAATAACTCCTCTGGCACCGGTGCGGGTTGCAACATGAGGAACCAGTGGTAGTAGGCCCGCGCAAATTCCATGGAGGTGTTTTGAAACATCTTGAGCGTGGGTGAGATGTCCATCACGGTGATGGTGTGCACATGAGCGGCATGGTCGGCCGCGAGGCGGTGCGAGACGCGCGATCCACGGTCATGTGACACCACATGGAAGCGATCGAAGCCAAGCGACGCCATCAACTCGGCCATGTCCTGCGCCATGGCTCGCTTGGAGTAGTTGGCGTGATCGGGCAGGCCCGGCGGTTTGGACGAGTCGCCATAGCCGCGTAAATCAGCCGCGATGACGGTGTAGTGCTGGGCAAGTTGTGGAGCGATGCGGTGCCAGCACACGTGGGTCTGTGGATACCCATGCAGCAACAGCACCGGTTCGCCCTGGCCGGCGCGCACATAATGAATCTCGGCACCACTCGAGGTGAAGCGATGCGAACTGAAGCCCGGAAACAATGACATGGATGACTCCTGTGATGATCAGGGTGAGGCGGGTGTCATGGATGAGCGAGGGAAGACGTATGGGGGGTGTCAGGACAGCACTCAGGTGATGAGATAGCCCCCGTCCACCGGTAACACCACACCCGTTACAAACGCTGCCAACGGCGAACACAAAAATTGCACCGGACCCGCCAGATCTTGCGCTTGCCCCCACCGACCCATGGGGGTGCGGTTGAGAATGGCTTGGCTGCGCGCTGGGTCGTCCTGGAGAGCTTGCGTGAGAGGGGTGGCAATCCACCCAGGCGCAATGGCGTTGACGCGAATGCCCTCGGGCGCCCAGGCGATGGCGAGGCTTTTGGTCAGCTGGGCGATGCCCCCTTTGCTGGCGCTGTAGGCGGGTGCCAACCCACCTCCGAAAAAGCTGAGCATGGAGGCCACATTCACCACACAGCCGCGGGTGGCTGCCAGCAAGGGGTGCATGGCATGGGCGACTCGCATGGCGGCATTGAGGTTCAGGTCGATAACCTGCTCGAATACCTCGGGGTTGTGCTCATCGGCGCGCCGGATCATCCCGGCGGCTTGCACCAAAATGTGGAGCCTGGGCAATGTCTGCGCTAGCTGCTGTGGAGCTTGGGGGTCGCGCAGATCCATCTCAAGACAGCGCAGGCCCGCAACGTCCTGTGCATCGCGTGGGGGCAAACCCACCACGACCACGTCGGCCCCTGCACGCATGAAGCCCTGCGCAATAGCAAGGCCGATGCCACTGGTGCCACCGGTGACGAGCACCGTGTGATCATTGAACTCAAAAGTCATGGGATCCTCTTCGTCAATCAGGAACGGTTCGGGCTGTCATGCAAACCGCAATCACCTGATTCTCATCAAAAACGGAGGGTCTGGGTGTCTTGTTGGTTGGGTGAGACTGAAAAAAAACGAGGCACCCGTTGGGGTGCCCCGTGGCATCGCGCGGATACCCGGGGGCATCCGCCAAGCTGGAGTTAGGCTCAGGCGCGGCGGCGGGCCGGCTTGGCAGCCTTGGGGGCGTTGGCCTTGAGTTGCTCCAGGCCTTGCTTGGCCAGTTCGGCAGACTTCTTGGCGGCGGTGCGGGCCTGGGCCACGGCCTTGTTACCGGCTTCCACGGCTTGTTTCACAGCGGCCACTGCTGCCTCGGAGCCTTGAGGGGCTTTTTTCAGGGTTTCAGCGATCAGCTGGTTGACTTCGGCGTGCTTGGCTTCGAACTGGTTTTCAGCCAGGTCCGCCAGTTCGGTCTGGAACTCCTGGCTCAATTCGAACGCTGCAGTTGCCACACCCGCGGCGTACTTGGCGGAGGCTTCGAGCTGGTTTTGCACAAACTGGAACACAGCGGCTGGATCTTTCAGATCGGTCACGGCTTGCAGCTGGCTCTTGGCGAAAGCGGCGTTTTGCTTGCTCTGGGCCAGAGACAACTCGGCAGCGCGCTCGACTTGCGACAGTGCCAGGTGGGCTACTTCGTAGGCCGCCTCAACGGAGGCTTCGATCTGGGGTTTGAATTGTTTCAGTTGGTCTTGCATGGTGACTCCTAAGGGTTAATCAAGTTGATGGGTGAATGGTAAGCCCATCTATCGTTTTGAGAAGACATTGCCATGCGCTTTAGAGACGAGTCTCTAAGCTCTAAAACCCCCCTTATCCACCATGCGCCGGACCGTTTTTTCGCTGGCGGGATTGGTTGTGGCTACCCAGGTGGTCATCTCGGTCGCTGCGGCTGCCCGGTGTGCGCCGCCCCTGGTTCAGCGGTGTGACCGCGTCCTGTGCGGTCTGGTTGTGCTGGCTGGCATAGTCACCCGGCGGGGCGCTGGGCACGTCGTGCGTGCTGTGAGTTTTTTTGTTCATGAAGATGTCTCCTTGAAGGATAGGGTGTACGTAGGGGTGCTGCGTGTGTTCACGGGCTGATCCTGGAATGGACCAGGCATAGCGGGTTTTGCTGAGCACCGCGACCGCGGTGGAAATGATGTCTGACATGGTGAAGGATGGCGATAAAGACTGCATACGATAGTGGTCAGCGGCGAGCGGGTCTGTGCGGTGGACCGCATGGGTCGCGGGGGGTGAGCGGTAAGGTGGCGACATGCCCGACCCGCAACTCGATCGATTTTGGGGTGTGCCTACGCAGGCGTTGGTCTCGCACCTGGGGACCACCCAAGAGGGGTTGACCCAGTCCGAAGCGCAGCGGCGTTTGTCCCAGGTTGGCCCCAACACCTTGACGCGTCACAACGGACCTTCTGTGTGGGGTTTGTTGCTGAGTCAATTCCAGAGCCCGCTGGTCCTCATTCTGGTGGGCGCGTGCGTGATGTCCCTGGTCGCATCCGAGTGGGTGGACGCTGCCGTGGTGCTGGCGATCGTCTTGATCAGCACCTTGATGGGTTTTGCCCAGGAAACCATGGCCCATGCGGCCATGGAAAAATTGCGTGCGCACTTAAAACTGACGGTCACGGTAGTTCGAGATGGACAGGCGCGCACCCTCTCACTCAGCGAGGTGGTACCAGGCGATGTGGTGACCCTCTGCGCAGGCAGTCTGGTGCCTGCAGACGGCGTGTTGCTGCAAAGCAATGACTGCTTTGTGAACCAGTCGATGCTCACCGGTGAGAGCGTGCCGGTGGAAAAAACGCCGGGACAATCCGCGCTCGATGCCACTCTCACGCAACGGCTGCATGCCCTCTTCATGGGAACCAGCGTGAGCAGTGGGACGGCCCGTTTGCTGGTGGTTCATACCGGTGCGCACACCCAACTCGGACAACTCGCCGACCGCCTGACCCGCCAGTCGCCACCCACGGCCTTTGAGCAGGGCGTCCAGCGGCTGGGCTATTTGCTCACACGCATCATGCTGGTGATGGTGGTGCTGGTGCTGGGCCTGCACTTGCTGATGCATCGACCCGCCATGGACTCGCTGCTGTTTGCATTGGCGCTCTCGGTGGGGTTGACCCCCGAGCTGTTGCCAGCCATCGTCAGCATCACCCTGTCGCACGGGGCTAAGCGGATGGCATCGCTGGGTGTGATCGTCAGGCGACTCAGCGCCATTGAAAACCTGGGCAGCATGGACGTGCTGTGCACGGACAAGACCGGCACACTCACGGCGGGCGTGATGCAACTCGATGGCGCCCTCAACCCCCAAGGGCAGCCCAGCGACGCCGTGTTGCAATGGGCAGCCTTGAATGCCCAGTGGCAGACGGGCCTGACCAGCCCCCTGGACCAAGCGATTGTGGCGGCAATGGCTGCCCGGGGATTGACGCTGGATCCGCGGCGTCGGATCGATGAAATTCCGTATGACTTTGAGCGCAAATGCCTGTCCGTGGTGGTGGCCTCCGACCAGGGGCCAACCACGTTAATTACCAAGGGGGCTTTGCGGCAAGTGCTGTCGCGCTGTACCCAGGTGGGTGAGCACGCCCAGGTGCTTGATGCGCAAGCGCGTGATGCGATTGAACGCCAGTTCAACCGCTGGAGCGAGCAGGGCTATCGCGTGCTGGGAGTGGCGACGCGCACCTGGAGCCAGACGGCAGCCGCCTATTCGACAGCGGATGAGCAGGAACTGTGTTTTGCCGGATTCCTCCTGTTTCAAGATCCGATCAAACCCGGGGTGCAAGAGACGCTGGCGCAGCTGGCAGCTCGCGGCGTGAGCCTCAAGATCATCACCGGCGACAACCCCCAGGTGGCGCTGCACGTGGCCAAGCAAGTGGGGGTGAAGCAAACCGGTGTGTTGAGCGGTAGCGACTTGCAACGCATGGGCGAGCGCGAGCTGATGTTGGCGGTACGCCACACCCAGGTGTTTGCCGACGTCGATCCCGGACAGAAGGAACGCCTCTTGCGCGCCCTGCAACGCGCCGGTCATGTGGTGGGCTACCTCGGGGATGGCATCAACGACGCCTTGGCCTTGCACACAGCAGACGTGGGGATATCCGTGGACACTGCGGTGGACGTAGCCAAGGACGCCGCTGATCTGGTGTTGCTGCGCAAGGACCTGGGCGTGCTGTTGCAAGGTATCACCGAGGGTCGCAATACCTTTGCCAATACCCTCAAGTATTTGTTGACGGTGATCAGCGCCAACTTCGGCAATATGGTGAGCATGGCCTTGGCATCGGTGTTTTTGCCATTTCTTCCCCTGCTGGCCACACAGATTTTGCTCAACAACCTGTTGGCTGATCTGCCCGCGATGGCGATTGCCCGCGACCGAGTGGATGCTGAGTGGGTCTTGCGTCCCCGACGCTGGGATACCGCCTTCATCCGGGACTACATGGTGACCTTCGGACTCATCAGCACGCTGTATGACCTGCTGACTTTTGGCCTGTTGCTATGGGTGTTCCAAGCCGCGCCCGCCGAGTTTCGCACGGGCTGGTTTGTCGAATCGCTGCTGACTGAATTGCTGGTGGCCTTGGTGGTGCGAACCCAAGGCCCTTGCTACCGCAGCCGTCCGGCCACCAGCCTCCTGGTCATCACGGCCATGGTGGTGTGTGTAGCGCTCATACTGCCGTATTCACCGGTGGCAGGGCTGTTCGACTTCGTACCCTTGCCGCCGCACCTGCTGCTGGCGCTGGTGGGGGTGTCGCTGGCCTATGCCGCGACCGTGGAGTGGGGCAAGCAGGTGTTTTACCGCCGGCGATGAGCCGCGGGCTCATTGCTCGCAGGCCATTTCCATGATTTTTTCGGCGACGGAATCGTGGGGCACGGGGTGCCACTGACCCGCCTTGAGGTTTTTGAATTTTGCAGGGCCTTGGCCCATGTTTTCGCTGTGCGACACGAAGGCCAAAGTGCGTCGACGCTTGGCCTTGCAGTCAAACTCGATCAGGTTCTGGCTGGAGAGCACGCCACGCTGGGTGGGCGAGCGGTAGTCTGAGAGTTGCCAGGCCGTGGGAAACTGGGCATTTTTCTGGATGCGTTCGGGGTCGATGTAGATGACGGTCTTGTCTGTTTCGTCGACCTTGACCCATTCGGCCCAGGCGGCAGTCTGCAGCGACAAAATCAGTAGCATGACAAGTGACTTCATGGCAGGTGACAGCTCCAGGGGGGGAATTCTTCTATGATTGTTCCATAAATCGAGAGGGTGGCGGTATGGAGAATTTGGACCTGATGGTGCTGAGGAGCTTGCGGGACTGGCGGCTTGCAGGACGTCGGGCGATGTTGGTCACGGTGACCCGAACCTGGGGTTCCTCGCCCCGTCCGGTGGGCTCCATCATGGCCTTGGCGCAGGGGGGGGCGGTGGTCGGTTCGGTCTCGGGCGGTTGCATCGAAGACGACATGATCGCGCAGCACGCGCAGGCCATTCCCAGTGGCCCGCCCCAGCAAGTCAGGTATGGCGTCTCTGCCGACGAAGCGCATCGTTTCGGTCTGCCGTGTGGTGGCACGCTGGAGTTGCTGCTGGAGTTCGATCCGGATGCCTCGTTGCTGGATACCCTGGTGAGTACCTTGGAGCGAGGCGAATTGCTGGAGCGCCGTGTGTCTCTTCAAGAGGGGCATGTGGAGCTGCGTGCGGTGTCCGCGCCGCAGCCCCTGCGTCTCACGCAAGAGCATCTGTACAACACCTTTGGCCCTGAGTACCGCATGCTGATCATCGGTGCCGGCCAGTTGAGCGAGTACCTGGCCACCATGGCCCTTTTTTGCGGCTTTGCGGTCACCGTGTGCGACCCTCGCGAGGAGTACAGCGGGGCTTGGGGTGTGGCGGGGGTGACGCTCACGCGTGAAATGCCCGACGATGTGGTGCAATCCTTCCGCCCAGATGCGCGCAGCTGCGTGGTGGCCCTCACCCATGACCCCAAGCTCGATGACCTGGCACTGCTGGAGGCCTTGCAATCCGAGGCCTTCTATGTGGGTGCGATCGGTTCAAGACGCAACAACCGTGCGCGCCACGCGCGCATGATCGAGCACTTCGGGCACACAAAAGACTCGCTGGCCAATCTGCGCGGACCGATTGGTATCTATATTGGCAGCAAGATGCCTTCCGAAATAGCGGTGAGCGTGATGGCCGAAATTCTGGCTGTGAAAAATCGGGTGCCGTTGCCGCGTGATCTGGAAGTGGGACCCGCAAAAGATCAGCAAGAAATCGAGCACAACGACCCGGGCGTGATGGTGTGTGCGGTCAAGACGCCTGCATCACCATCGACACAGTCTTGAGGCCCAGCACCGTGAGGATCAGCGAACCCGCCAGGTGCAGCACGGCGGTGAAGAGCGCCAGCGCATAACGCGAGGCCTGCAGCATGGCCACCACCTCGGCACTGAAGGAGGAGAAGGTGGTCAGCGCCCCCAGAAAGCCGGTGACCAGCGCCAGACGCCAGACCGGATCGAGTTGCGGCAGGGCTTGAAACACACCCACGCACACGCCAATGGCATAGCCCCCGATCAGGTTGGCCGCCAAGGTCCCCCAAGGCAACCAGCCCCCGGTGTTCAACCACAGGCCCAAGCCCCATCGTGCCAGCGCACCCAGACAGGCGCCGATGCAGATGGCGATGACCGAGGTCATATCACTTGTCCACGCCCATCACCAGGTCGGGCAAGTAGGTGACGATGGAGGGGAAGAGGGTGATGAGCGCAATGCACACCACCAGGCACCCAAAAAACGGCAGTGCAGCGCGAGCGATCACGCTGCTGTCCTTGCCGGTCATGTTTTGCAGCACAAACAGGTTGAATCCCACCGGCGGGGTCACTTCGGCAATTTCCACCAGCAGCACGATGAAAATGCCAAACCAGATCAGATCAAAACCAGCCTTCTGGATCATGGGCAGCACCACCGCGCTGGTGAGTACGATCATGCTGATGCCATCCAGCGCCGTGCCCAGCACCAGATAAATGACCGTCAGCATGGCGATGAGCATCAACGGTGAGAGTTGCATGGCGCTGACCCACTCGGCCAGCTCGCGAGGAATGCCGGTGAATGCCATGGTTTTGGTGAGAAAGGCCGCACCCGCCAAAATGAACATGATCATGCAGCTGGTGCGCGCTGTGCCCATGAGGCCTTCGCGAAAGTTATCCCAGCTGAGGCTGCGGCTCCAGGCGGCCAGCGCCAATGAGCCCACCACCCCGTAAGCGGCGCATTCTGTGGCCGTGGCGTAGCCGGCAATCAGTACCCAGCAGATGAACACGATCAGCGCACCACAAGGAATGAGGCTGCCGGATTGCCGGATTTTCTGCAGGAAGCTGGAGGGCGGATCGGCCGCGGGCACTTGATCGGGGTGACGCAGACTCCACCACATGATGTAGCCGCTGAAGAGCAGCATCAACAACAGCCCCGGCAGAAAACCCGCGAGAAAGATGCGGATGATGGACGCATCCGCCGCCACCGCATACACCACCATGGTGATGGAGGGGGGAATCAAGATACCCAGCGTGCCCGCGGTGGCGAGGGAGCCCAGCGCCAATTGTTCGTTGTAGCCGCGTCGCATCAACTCGGGCAAGGCCACCTTGCTGATGGTGGCGCAGGTGGCCGCCGACGAGCCTGACACCGACCCAAAAATGCCGCAACCCAGGATGGTGGTGTGCATCAGACGACCAGGCACCCGGTTGAGCCAGGGGCGCAGGCCTTCAAACATCTCTTCACTCAGGCGGGTGCGAAACAGGATCTCACCCATCCAGATGAACAGGGGCAAAGCCGCCAACTCCCAGCTGGCATTGCTTTCCCAGAAGGCTGAAAACAGGTTCTTGCCTGGTTGCGTGGTGGTGAAAAACGCTTGCCCCACCCAGCCGCAAATGGCCAGCGTCATGGCGATCCACACGCCGCCCGAGAGCAGCACCATCATCACCAACAGCAACAGGCCGCCTACGAGCAGGATGTCCATGCCGGTCTTTTACACGTCGGAGGAAAAGTCACCGCGCGCGTGGCGCTCTTGCACTTCGCGCACATAGCTGGGCACTCCGCCACCCAGCACCAAGAAGAGTTCATCGACCAGGGCCAACCACAGCAGCACAGAGCCGATGGCAAAGCTCAGTTGTGGAATCCACAAAGGAATGGGCAGCAGGCCCTGGGCGATGTCATTGAACTCCCAGCTCTCGTAGGTGAACAAGCAGGCCCACCAGGCGAGGTAACCCACCGCCAGGGTTCCCACCAGCAGAGACAGGATTTCGAGCGTCCGGCGAGCGCCAGCGGGCAGGGCATCCAGCAACAGGGTGACGCGGACAAAGTCGCCGTGCTTGAAGGCATGCGCCATGCTGAAAAAAGCTGCCGCTGCGCAGCACCAGGCCACCACGTCGTTGATGGCGCCGGTACGCAGACCGAACTCCCGCATCACGCTTTGCGCGATCATGAGCGCGCAGATCAGCACGATGAAGCCCGCGCCCACAGCGCCGGCAGCCAGGAAGATCCGGTCCAGCCAGCGACGCATTACTTCTTGGCCTTGGCAGCCGGTGCTGACTTGTTGAAGGCGGTGATGATGGCGTCACCATCAGCACCGGCCTTCTTCTGCCAGTCGGCCAGCATCACCGCGCCCACTTGCTTCATATCGGCCATCAGCTTGGGCGAGGGGGTCATGATTTTCATGCCTTTTTCAGTCAAGGCCTTCTTGTAGAACACGTCCTTTTCCTCGCTGACTTTCCAGCCGCGGGTCTCGGCTTCGGCGGCGGCCTTGTTCAAAGCAGCCTGGGTGGCAGGATCCAGGGCGTCGTAGGCCTTCTTGTTCACGATGACGGCGTTCTTGGGAAGCCAGGCCTGCGTGTCATAGAAGTACTTCAGGCTCTCGTAGGTCTTGGTGTCAAAGCCGGTGGAGCCCGAGCTCATATAGCTTTCAACCACGCCGGTGGCGAGGGCCTGGCTCAATTCGGCGGCCTGGATGGTGACGGGCTGTGCGCCGATGAGTTCGGCGATTTTGGCGGTGGCTGGGCTGTAGGCCCGCCATTTGATGCCGCGAAGGTCAGCCACCGAACCGATCTCCTTTTTGGTGAAGATGCCTTGAGGCGGCCAGGCCACGGCAAACAACAGTTTCATGCCCTGGTTGCCCAGCAGTTTGTCGAGCACTGGCTTTTGCGCGTCATACAGACGGCGTGACTCAGCGTAGGACGTGGCCAGGAACGGCACACCATCCGCGCCATAAATGGAGTTCTCGTTTTCAAAATTGACCAGCAGCACTTCACCGATCTGGGCTTGACCCCCTTGCACAGCGCGCTTGATTTCGTTGGCTTTGAAGAGTGAGGCGTTGGCGTGCACCGTGATCTTGAGTTTGCCGGCCGTGGCTTTGTCCACGTCGTTCGCAAATTGCACCAGGTTTTCAGAGTGGAAATTGGTGGCGGCATAGGCGGCCGGCAAATCCCATTTGGTCTGGGCATAGGCGCTGGTCAGGCTGAAGCTCAGGGCGGCCAGGCCCAGGGATAGGTGACGACGTTTCATACGAGGAACTCCGTTCAGATCAAAGGCACACCCGGCGAGCCAGGTGCGAGGTGATGTCTGGCATATGCCAAGCCCCAACTATAGCGGGTCAGTCCCTCGACACCCGAGCAGTGGAGGCGACGAAGGGTGCCTGCTGGATTCGGGCCCCTTGACGACTCAGGCGCCAGGCGGTGGGCTCCCGCACACCCTTGACCCGACGCATGAAGTCGGCCCAGTCCTGGAAGGGGCGCTCGGCCCTGGCCTGCATCACCCGGGCGGTGAAAGCCGGGCCGAAGCCCGTGAGCCCATCCAGCTCGGCCTCGGTGGCAGCATTGAGGTCGAGCCCCAGGGCTGCCCCGGCTTGCCATAACCCGCAACACAGGATCACCGCGCGGGCCATGCGCCCCCAGGGAATCGCTGGAGAAGGCTCATTGGGGGCGACCTCTGTCAGTGTGCCATGCTGGGGATGGAAAACATCGAGATGGGCGAAGTCTGACCCATTGGGTCGAACCGGGGGGCGGGGTGTCGGCATGAGAGGGCTCCGTTCAAAACCCTCATTGCACCCGCTTGGACACGCGGGGGGTGTGAGTCCCGCTTACACGGCCAGTGCCTGCATGTACTGCGTCACACCCGAGGTCACATCCGCAAACACATGGTCGCAGCCCGCTGCGCGCAAGGCGCTCAGGTCGGCCTGGGTGTAGCACTGGTACTTGCCGCGAAGGGCATCGGGGAAGGGGATGTAGACGATCAGCCCTTGCGAGACGGCTTGTGCCAGGGTGAGCGTGCCTTGGCCCTGGCGCTGACGCTCGGCGTTCACCACCGCCAGTGCCACGTCGTTGAAGGGTTGCGCGCGGCCACTGCCCAGGTTGAACAAGCCGCGTGCCTGCGGGTGGTCAAAGAACCACAGGTTGACCGCCACCACGTCGTCCACAAAGACAAAGTCACGCTGTTGCTCGCCCGCGGCATAGCCACCGTATTCACCAAAGAGCTTGACGCGGCCTTCCTGTCGAAACTGGTGATGCTGATGAAAGGCCACGCTGGCCATGCGACCCTTGTGCTGCTCGCGCGGGCCATACACGTTGAAGTAGCGAAAGCCCACCAGTTGGTGGGCGCTGCGCTCAAACGCGTGGCCGCAGCGTTGTCGCATGCGCTGGTCGAACAGCAGTTTGGAGTAGCCATACACATTGAGCGGCGACTCGAACTCCGGAGATTCTCGAAACACCTCGGAGCCGCCGTAGGTGGCGGCCGAGGAGGCGTACAGCAGTCGTGAACCGTGGCGCTGGCAGGCCTCGAACAATTCGCTGGTGAGGGTGTAGTTGTTCTCCATCATGTAGCGACCATTGGTTTCCATGGTGTCGCTACAAGCACCTTCGTGAAACACCGCTTCAACATGGCCGTAGGCACGATCGGCGAAACGGGAATAAAACACGCGGTGGTCGATGTAGTCCGCAATGCGCAGATCGGCCAGGTTGCGAAACTTGTCGCCATCGGTGAGATCGTCCACCGCGAGGATGTCGTCTATGCCGCGGGCATTCAAGCCCTTGATGAGGTTGCTGCCAATGAAGCCGGCCGCGCCGGTGACCACGATGCTCATGCAAACAACTCCTGGTAAGAGACGGTGGCGGTCCCGAATTTACCCACCACGATACCACCGGCCCGGTTGGCCCATGGCATGGCCTCCCGCAGGCTCATGCCAGCGGCCAGCAGGGCCGCCATGGTGGCAATGACCGTGTCGCCGGCACCGGTGACATCAAACACCTCGCGGGCCTGCGCTTCCACATGGGTGGAGCCTTGTGCGTCAAAGAGTGTCATGCCCTCTTCGCTGCGGGTGAGCAGCAGGGCGTCGAG